>CAEZZT010000016.1_pt1 | contig 17391 bp, 16 predicted proteins | sample 7266901 | NCBI WGS metagenome assembly CAEZZT01 (sample SAMEA6813966, study PRJEB35770) | uncultured Actinomycetes bacterium | biome: Freshwater; feature: Freshwater reservoir; material: water | place: Czech Republic | collected 2016-08-15 | depth 30m m
CAAAGACAAGTGCATCTCGAACATCTAGACGGTAAGAGCAAATTTGAATCCCTGTCCACAGCAAGTGAACGCTTGAATTGAGCAACGAACCAATTTCTATTAAATATTCTTCACGTCCGGTCCCCCGATAAACCGTTGGGCAAAGTACCAATTGCGCATTTGGATACTCGGTCTGCAGCCAAACACAGAGCTGATTACCTAGCCAAGCATGGGCTTGAGCAAAACTAGTAAATGCCTTTGCATCATCTTTAGATTGAAAATCATTAGGGATGTCATCGAAGAAAACTCCGACTAAATCAATACCAATATCTAAATATTGTTTTAATCTCCCTTTGAGCGCGGCCAACTCTGAAGGCGCTGAATAAATAATTGTTTGTCCGGGTGATACAGCAGTTCCAAAAACGATTCCCTTTGATTTTGCATAAGAAACTAATTCGCTTAATTTATTTATTTCAGTATCTGGGCGAAGCTCCTGCCAACTACGGCGGTGGCCTGGTTCATCTTTAGGGGCTAAAAAATATGTGTCTAGCTTGGTGCGGGCAAGAAAGTCGAGCATGTCGATACGTTCTTCATGGCTCCAGGGTTTGCCATAGAAACCTTCAATTACGCCTCGAATACCAAAACTAACCATGGGGTTAAGTGTAAATTGTTTTTGATTTTCTCCATGTAGACCACGCACCTGTTGACCATAAAGCCCAAATAACTAGCAAGGGTTGAAAAATTAACCGCACCGCGCGGGCAGTGTCGCTATTTAGACCAAAGGCATCGGTGTGGTTGAGGAACTGAGAGATATTTCCCCAGAAGATGGCAGTAAAGAACAAGGCAACAATCCAGCCGATTTGTGTACGGTATTTCCACAAAACAATAAGGCTGATGCCTAAGGAAATTTCGATAAGACCTGATGCAATAACTATTTGATCGGCCCAAGTCTTTAAAGGTGTGGGGACTTGTGTTTGAAATGTTTGTCGGCTTGTTGTCAGATGACTAATACCGGCATAAGTAAGTGCGGCACCAAGTAATAACTGGGCGGCCTTTTTTATAGTTGAGTTCATAAGTATCCGGCCAGCTCTAGAGTTCGCCCGAACCGCGTTGGGTAAATATTGTAGGTATCTCATAAAGTTCAGCCTTTTGAGTTTCACCCTTAATGCGGTTAAAAAGTAATCGAGATGCAGTCTCTGCCATTTTTTGAATGTCCTGTGTAATTAACGAAATTCCAGGATTTACTAAATCAGCGAATGGCAGATCATCAAAACCCACTAAAGCAATTTTCTTGGAAAGATTGTGCTTAGTAAGTGCTCTTATAGCTTCGATGGTTACGAAGTTCTGAGAAGAAAAAATCGCGGTTGGTCGGTTGCTGCCGGTTAAAATCGATGAAGTGAATGCATCTAAAGCTTTTAAGTCTTTAACTCCGTGATGAATGATGGATTGATCTATTTTGATTTTGGCTTTTGTTAACGCAGCTTTATAACCGGCAAAACGCTCTGACGCTGTGTAAATCTCCTGGCTATCTCCCATGTAAGCAATCCGGGTGTGTCCGTGATGAATTAAATGCTCCGTGGCTTCTTGGGCGCCTTTTTTATTTGTAGCAACAACGGTATCTGCCACAAAATTGTTGGCCGGGCGGTCAATAAATACAAACTGCATGCCAGATTTGCGCTCTTTTTCAAGATACTTGTGATCACTAGTTGTTGGAACAATTATCAAGCCATCGACTCGGCGCGAAATAAAAGTGTTAATTAACTCTGATTCTCGCTCAGGCATTTCATCCATGCTTCCAGCAATTACATCAAAGCCTTCGGCACGAGCCAAGTCTTCAAAAGCTCGATGCAACGCGGATGAAAAGGGGTTCGAAATATCCTTTAGCAACAAACCAATTGTGTTAGTGCGACCATCGACTCGGCGTAAATTTCCCGCAGTCAGGTTGGGTCGGTAATTTAATTTTCTAGCTGCTTGATTGACGGCTTTTGCTAACGCCGGATCAACCGTTGAAACGCCATTCATGACTCTGGATACGGTTTTGATACTCGTGCCAGATAACGCGGCAACCTCACGGATTGTGGGGCGGGCGCGATTGCTATCGCTTTTCATGGTGCTATTACTTTAGTGTGTTGAGCCCAGTAATCGTTCCAAGCAACGTGTCAGCATTAAATTCTGTCGTTGGCGCATTGGCAACAATCTTGCCTAAGCGAAGCACAACAATGCGATCAGTTACCTGTAGCACGTGAGGCAATGTGTGAGAAATAAAAACTACTCCAAGCCCTTTAGCTTTCGCAGCTTTCATAACCTCTAGGACTTCACCCGCTTGGCGTGCACCAAGGTGGTTCGTTGGTTCATCCAAAATAATGACCTTTGAAGCCCAAGAAACTGCGCGACCAATGGCTACTGCTTGTCGCTGTCCGCCAGAGAGTGCTGAAATTGCACGAGTTGATGAAGGAACCGCAATTCCCACGCGCTCTAAATCTTCGTGTGCTTCTTTATTCATTGCCTTGTTATCAAGGAAGCCAAATTTACCAAGTGGTCCCTTAATGAATTTTTCACGGCCCAAGAAAACATTTGCACCAACAGTTAAGTGAGGCGCAAGACCAGAGTCTTGATACAAAGTTTCAATACCGGCTTCAATGGCATCTCTAGGTGAATCCCATGTAACTTCTTTGCCTGCAACCAAAATCTTTCCTGAAGTTGGTTGGTGCGCACCAGAGAGACATTTAACTAAGGTTGATTTACCTGCACCGTTATCGCCAACTAAGCCAACGATTTCACCAGCATTAATTTGAAAGTCGGCGCCATCTAGGGCAACAACTGAACCGTATTTCTTTGAAATATTCTGTACTTCATACAAAGGAGTGCTCATTTGCTGCCACCTTTCGAACCAGATTTGAATCCTTGAAGCAGTACTGCCGCCGCAATCAAAACTGCAACAACAACTTGTTTCCAGTCTGGGGCAACTCCGATGATGATCAATCCACTTGTTGTAGTTGTCAAAATTAATGCACCAAGAACTGTTCCGGTGATTCGACCAACACCACCTGTTAGGGCTGCGCCACCAATAACAACTGCTGCAATTGCATCAAGTTCTCCGCCATAACCAGATGTTGGTGCTCCAGAACCGAGGCGGCAGTAGTAATACATTCCTGCTAATCCTGAGAGTAATCCTGATAATGCATAAATTTTTAAGTAGTGACGGTTAACGTTTATACCGGCGCTTCTAGCAGCAAACTCATTAGAACCGACTGCATAGGTGTAGCGACCAAAACGTGCAAGGTGAAGAAATGCTGCACAGACTAAAACTATTGCAACAACAATTAGCCCAGGGGTTGAAAATGGACCAAACCAAGGGACCGATAATGTAATTGCCTTTTCTGGACCACCAGCAATTGGCGCTCCCCCTGAATAAACAATGGCAAGACCTGCGGCTGCACCCATAGTTACCAAAGTTGCGATAAATGGAACCATTCTCGCTTTAGTAATGAGAAAACCATTTATTAAACCGATAATAATTCCGGTAGCTGCAGCAAATAATGTTCCAACTGCGATGGTTACCCACTGATTATTACCGGCGGTGATCATCTTTTGCATTTGAAAAGCTGCAACTACACCCGATAGGCCAACAGTTGAACCCACGGACAAATCAATACCACCAGAAATGATGACAAATGTTTGACCGATGGCCATGAGAACAACTGGTCCCCAATCGAGCAGAATATTTCCAAAAACTGCCATGCTGAAAAAGATCCGGTTAAAGGCGGTGAAAACACCAACCATCATGAACCAGACGATGAGCAATAACAGCTGCTGGTTGCCAACGAGACGCTTCATCGTGGAAGTGTGTGTCTCAACTTGGCTCATGCTTTTCCTCTTTCTATAAAATCTTAAGTGTGGCAATAAGGCCGGCACCTCATTATGAAGGCGCCGGCCCTATCACACCAGAGTTCTAGTGAAAGAACTCCCCCTCGTAGCCCAAATTACTTCTGAACGTAAGTGAACTTAGCTAGTTCAGCAGCTGTTGAAGCCTTTGAAAGTACAACGTTAGGAATAACTACGCTCTTCTTGATTCCTGACTTTGACTTTGTGTTCAAGTACTTAACTGCATATTCGATTGCAAGCTTTGCTTCTGCAGCTGGATCCTGTGCAACAAGTGCAGTAAATACACCCTTGCCGATCAAGTCTACGTTTGTCTTGTATGCATCGTATCCAACAAGAGCAACCTTGCCAGTAAGTCCCTTAGCTTGAAGAGCTGCTGCTGCACCTGCAGCATTAGTTCCGTCAATTGCAAAGATTCCTGCTAGATCTGGGTACTTTGTTAACCAGTTAGAAACGTTTGTGTTTGCCTTTGCTGGTTGTGATTGTGAGTAAGCCTTGTCAACAATCTTGATACCTGGGTACTTGCGAAGTACGCGCTTTGAGAATCCATCTAGTCGTGCAACGTTTGTAGTTGCAGTCGCTGATGTAAGACCAACAACAACCTTGTACTTCTTACCCTTTGTCCAACCGATTGCCTTTGCAAGAGCATCAGCAGCCTTTGCTCCACCATCAGCGTTGTCGCCTGTGATGAATGAAAGAACATCTGTTAGATCTCCAACGCGTGTGTCAACGTTGATGACTGGAATTCCAAGTGCCTTTGCCTTTGTAACTGATGGCTGTAGAGCAGTTGGATCAGTTGGAATCAAAACCAATGCATCTGGCTTCTGCGCAAGAACTGCATCAACAACTGGAATCTGTGTAGCTGGTGAGTACTCAGATGGGTCTCCCTGCCAGATTAGGTCAACATTGTTTGCCTTAGCAGCAGCTTCTGCTCCGACCTTCATTGCCTGGAAGAATGGATCTGACTCTGCACCCATAACGAATGCAATTTTCTTGTTTGCAGCCTGGGCAGCTGGTGCCACGACTGTGCCGGTTACAAGAGCACCGACTACACCAACAGAAATAACTGTGGTGATTAGTTTGCGAAGTGAAGACATTTAAGTCCCTTTCAATAGGTTTATCGTGCGGGGTATTTATTGCCCCCGACGTAGAATCTGAGACAACGTTGTCCCAAAGCGTAGACCCGTGCTACCGTGTGTGGTCAAGTAAATTGCGCGCCTAATACATAACGATTTCGTTATGAAAATGGTGCGAATTATTTGCACCTGAGCATAGGAAAGGGTTACTGATGAGTTTGCAGGGATGGAAAAAGGAGATTTACGCTCGCTGGGATGAACTCAACATGGAGAGTTTTTGCAAAGAGCTAGAGATCTCATTCGAGGACACATTTCTCAATCCCCTAATTAACTGCGCATCAGAAACAAACCCTTTTGAAGGTAAAGAGTTCACCTGGATGAAAAACTCAGTGATTGAGTATGGGGTTCTGCATTTACATCCAATCCAAGCCCCAACAAGTGATGTTACGTGGGAAGAATGGTTCGTACATTCTGATGGATTACACCACCATGTACTTCGAAACTTTGAATTTGATGGCGCCACAGATAGTTGGAAGGGCGAAGATGTAGATCATCCTGCCCAAGTTTGCAATATTCAGTGGCATTTGTTTAATGATACAAACTTGGTCCCAACTTCGCTGCAGTAGTTTTATTGAACAAGCGTTGAAGCAAAGATCTGCCAGGCAAGGGCTGACTTAGCTACAAGTGAGAGCGTGATGTACGTCTTTTCTCCCCTGATGTAATCGCTCCACTTTCCTACCTTCTTATATTGCAAGTACTGCACAACTGCGAAAGTGTTAAAGAGAACGAACAATGAAATTACGATTCCGTACACAAACGCTGGAGCCTTTGTATTTCCTGGGCCACCAATTGCAAGAACATAGAAAACAAGTCCCAGCCAAGGAACTATACCTGCGATGCAACCAAAGATAAATGGAAGCCAGCCGCCGTTTCCTGGTTGCTCGTATTTTTCTTGTAACCAACCAAACAAAATCATGGACGCATTGACACCAAAGATTGCAATGATCGCCGATACATCTGCGATTCCACAGATTTGTGCAATTAAAACAATCATGACCGAGGAACTAATTGAGTATTCAACCCAACGGAAATAGTTACGTTGAGCAGTTAGGCCTGCGCTGTAGCGAGGGAAGAACTTAGGTGATGCGACAAGAAAGTGGAAAAAGGCGGAAAGGCCAAGAAAGATTGCAACGGCTAAACCAACTGGGGTGTTGAGCAAAGTAATGGGTTCGGCAAATGTGCTTCCCGGCGGGCCAGACATATACCGGGCAACGATTGGAAGAGAGAAATCATTGGCAAGGGCTAAGGCCACAATCATTTGGGCTAAATGAAAAAACCCTGCAATTAAGTTATATCGGCGGATTGAAGATGCGTTGATTTCTTTAGTCATGTGTAAAGAGTGTCACAAGGTTTGTGGATTTGTTGGATATTCTTGGGGAATGGCAAGCAAAGATCCTTCACGCGAGGCGCATTTTCCGCTGATCGAGAAAAAGTATGGGCAGAAGATGTCTTACTGGTTTTCGGTAATGAAGGATTTAGAGGGGCAAAAATACCCAGAGCAGATTGCATACTTGCGCGAGAACTTTGGCTTTAGTCAGGCACATGCAAATGCATTGGTGATGTTTTCGCGGGGGTCAGTATCGGCTAAAAAGTTTGATACTCCTGCGGCGTATTACAAAACAGTCAGCCCCGTGCAAGCAAAGACTATGCGTGCAATATTTAAAGCGATTTTGGCAAAGTATCCAAAGGCTGAGTTAGTAATTGCATGGAACCAACCTATGGTTCGAGTAAATGGGAACTACATATTCGGAGCAACGGCATCTAGTAAACACATTTTGATTGCGCCATGGAGCACCGATGTGATTGCAGCCTTTGCCGACAAGATGAGTGATTTAGATGTGAAAAAGAAAACTATCGGTGTGCCAAATGATTGGGATGTAGATACAAAGTTGATCCTTGGAATGGTTAAAGCCAGATTAGCTGAGTGTAAGTAAGTGCGCTTTGGTGGATTTGTCAGTGAACTAGGGCAGTATTAATCCATGGGATTTTGGGCTAACCACAAAGTAAAAAAGGCATATAAGCGCGCACAGGCGCAGTATGAAATTGACTATGCCAACTGGAAACGCGATATAGCTATTTTTACCAAAATTGAACAGGCTTTTGATTTAGCAATTAAAGGCGAAGATTCTGCTTCTAATTTAACGGTGCAAAAGCCAGGCGAAATTGTTTTATGGACTGGTCAAGGCCAGTTTCATGAAGCCGGAAAAACTGCCGGACATTACGAAGGTGGCAGCCAAGGTGTAAGTATTCCGCTGGTTGGTGGAATCCGATACCGAGTTGGAGCAATGCGCGGTTCATATGTGCCAGGCATAGATATTCAAGTTTATAAAGAAGTTGGCGAAGTTGTGCTCACGACAGAACGATTGCTATTTAACGGCATGATGAATACTAAAGAGTGGGCATTTGCAAAATGGAATGGTGCAGCAACATCTGCGGATGAAAGTGATTACATTTTTCATGTTAGCAATCGACAAAAGACTTCAGGAATTTTGTTTCAACCTGAAGTTGGCCGCGAATTTAATCGTTTCTTAGCGCAGGCTTTAAACGGCGCCGAAGAAGGAATTACTGCGATCAAGCCGCTTGTGTCCAAAGTATTAAAGGATTTAGCCGAGGATGAACCTAAGAAGCCAGTTCTGGAACTTCCACCTGCATAGTTTTCTTGATCCTATTGAGGGTCAGCCCATCAAATTCCCCGACTTATCTAATGAAACTTTCATGTATGGCCAGTAAGTTGTGCCAATGAAGAAATTGATAGCAACCTTTGTAGCGCTGATAGTTATGGCGCCGGCAGCTGCTGTTGCTATGGGATCTGGCGATAAATTCTCAGATGCCCAAACTGGTCTGACATATACCGTCTACAAACCCAGCAATACTTTGGGTTTAAAGGTTTCTAAGTTCTCACTTCTTAATTGCCAACCAGGTAAAGAATCCTGGCTTTACTCACAATACGGCGGAACTAAGCGATATCTGGAAATCATGCAAACTATGTCGGGTGTTAAATGTTCAGATCCGGGTCTTTCAAAATATTTGCGTGTTGCATTGGTAAATGGCGCTAAAGCAAAAGTCTATGTTTATTGCGATCCTTCAAAGCCGGCATCATTTAAAAGGTGCGGATTAAATGACATCGCACGTGTTGGTGGCTACCTTATGTTTAAAGCAAAGGCCGGGAAAGGTTTGAAAGCTACCGAGATCCAGGTTCAGGGAATTGGTGGAATTACTTACTCCCAACTACTCAGCGTTGCAAAATCCCTTAAGCCAGTTTCTGCAAGTGGAAACCTGCTTCCGGAGGCATTTCCACCAGAGATGATTGATCCATATACAACCACTTCGGTTTCTGTTCATGTCGGAAACTCTGTTGTTGTTGCAGTTGGTGATCCTGAAAACTGGAGTGCGCATATTCTCGAACCTGGAATTCTGGAATTCATTCCTGGCGGGAATCAAGGGTCTTACATAACCAATCCAGCGTTTAAAGCTTTAGCCGCTGGAACTACGGTTGTTCATTTGCTTAACTCAACTGATGTTTCTAAGGTTTATGAAATCCAAATCACTGTTACCGAACAATAAGTACACAAAAAACAATAAGCAAAAGCACGACAATTACGGCAATTGAACGCTTTTTCCCTAAGAGCTGCGGCAATCCTGCAATCTCACTTTCCTGATCTTGCTGAATGTCTTTTAGGACATTGATAAAATGGAATGCCACACCGAGTAATGAACCAGAAATCAGAATCCACAAAGGTGGGATGCGATTAACTGCTAGGTAGATTGAAGCTGGAAGCGCTGCACAAGCTAAGGCATATGGCAACGGCGAAAAACGTGAATACTTAAAGTAAAAGTTATATGCAATTCCACAACCCACGCCGAACAAATAAACTAGGCCGCCTTTAATGCCAAGTGGCCCTAACAAATTTGCGGCAACTGCTATTGGCAAAAGAATAAAGGTGGCCTTGCGCAATTGCGCTACCGTGACCGAGCCTTTGACTAAAGGCTTATTTACTCGATTATGTTGTAAGTCATCTGGATAGTCATATAAATCATTACTCCACCCGATTAAGAGTTGGCCCAGAAAAACGGTGCCTGCAATGACGTAAGCAGGGCCTTCCCACCACAGTTGTACGGCCAAGATAAAGGCAATTGCAGTAACAATCATCGTTGGCCCAAAGTGGGCAGCTTTTAAATAGGGCTTAACTCTTAGCAATCGCATGAAGTATCAACGGCTTCAGAAGGCGCAACATCCATCGCTGGGCTTCGTCTGAAAAATCCTGAAGGCTTTAAATGAAAACCGGTGCGCTCTACTGGCATAACTGGCCAATCTTCTGTTCGTGGAATGTGATTGGTGCCAAATACATGCCACATCACGACATCAGTATTTTCTGTTGATCGATTATTTTTGGTCCATTCAGGTAGACCCGCACCACCGTCGTGCTGGAAAGGGTAATCCCCGGCTGGATATCGTTCGGATTCAGTATTTGGCGTAACCCATAAGTGGCTATACATAAAGCCTGCGCGTTTGCCCAGCACAGATTCTTTATGTGCAAGTGGGTAAGTAGTGTGGCCAGGAATTAACTTATAACCAACGGGGTGACCAACATGGTTTTTCTTGTTTGGATTAACTATTTTCCAGAATCGACTTTTTAGCGGATCAATTAAACGCATGGCGTTATGTTCGGTATCTAAAACGCTTTCACGTGTTTCATAGGCACCACCATAAGGATTTTTATCACCGATTGGGTGTGCAAAGGATTCGATTTCAATAACGCTGTTATTTGTTCCATCGATATCAAGATCCATACGAGCGCACAAAATATGTTGGTGGTACGGCGCCCATAATCCTGGTTCTAGCTCAGTAGCCGAAGGATGATCCTTGCCAGGTGTATCGGCCAAAGTTAATACGATTCCAGTTAGTTTGGCTTCAAATTCAATTGAACCGTCTTGGTAGAAATACCAAAAGTAGCCGTATTCGTAGTTGTTAACGGTAACAATTGAGGAAGCAACAAAGCGGCGGCCTCGGCGAACTTCAACATGGCCATCGACATCAACGTGCTTCCAGAGAATTCCAAAATCTTCTTCATGCATACAGATAGCGTTTTTAATGGTTCGGACAGTGCCATCGCCTTCAGTGACGGCTGCATCTAGATAAACGATTTCGCCTAGGCAGTCGCAACCAAGAGTTAATGAGTTAGTGAAATTTCCTAAGCCAAATTCGCCAGTATCGAAAGCGTTTTTACGGTATGCCCCTTGTGCTGGATCGCCATAGGGAATCACAAGTTCGGCAATAGATAAGCGGTGAGCGATTTTGCGAGGTGTGCCTTCATCGGTGAAGTGCACATCGTGAATAACTAAACCTTCGCGTTGATCAAAACCGATTCTAAATGACCAGCGTTCCCATTTGATATTCCAGCCCTCAACATCAAATGATGTGCCATCTGGTTGATGAATCATCAGCTCTTTTAATTTTATGTTCGCGCCAGTTTGAGATTCACGGTATGGCCCAGGCGTTTGTGGAATAGGTACTTCGGCGTTAACTTCAAGGCCTACAACTTCTTCGGCATCAATATCAACGATGGCATGTAAACCATGAATTGGATGGGCATAGAAATTTGAATCAGGTGTTGGCTGATGCCACATAGGAGTCCAAATTAATCGGCGACCATCATCTAAGTGCGCAGGAATCTGTGCGCCAATTGGCCACGTCTCCATATGAACCGTTGAAATATCATCAATACCGCGGCGAGCTAGTGCATCCTTGACGCTTTGATCACCGCGAACAACATCTAAAGCTATTGCAGATTCGACAACGCTAACAGGTGATTTAGCCCCAGGAATTTCTTTATATTCTTTAGCTACACCTTCGGTTGTTATTAAACCTTCAGTCACTACTGCTTTTTTACGATCCCAGATTGTTACACGTGCGGTTCGATCTAGTTTTTTACCTGATGCAAGTTCGGCCTTAGTTGGCTCGTGAAGCTGCAACATTGCAAAGAGATGATGTGCCTCTAAACCCCACACTTTGCGTGAATGAGCAACGATTAACTCTTGTTCGGCGTGACTTAACGGGTCTAATGAATGCTCGAATGACATTTGGTGAGTATAGAGGGGGCGAATTAACTTGGTAAGTACTGCTTTGCTTGGCCATTTCGTGCAAAGGCTAGAAGTGTTAAACCAAATTCGCCAGCTAAATCAACTGCAAGTGAAGTCGGTGCGCTAACGCCAACCAATGCAGAAATACCCGCACAAACCGCTTTTTGCACAAGTTCGTAACCAACTCGGCCAGAAACAACAAGCGTCCAATCCGAAAGCGGCAGTTTTCTATCCATTAGCGCTGCGCCAATTACTTTATCTACTGCGTTATGGCGGCCAACATCCTCGCGCACCCACACGGCTTCACCCTGCGGATTAATTAAGGCTGCAGCATGTAATCCCCCAGTTTTTTCAAAAATTCTCTGGCGCCCATCAAGTAACTGCGTCATCTTGGCTAGATCTTGAATGCTGTGTTGAGCCGCCTTAACTTTTTCTACCCCGCGCTTATGTAAGTCGCTGATATTTGTAGAGCCACATACGCCACATGCTGAAGTAATCGTGAAACGTCTTTCAAGGATGCGCACAGATTCGGCGCTATTTTCGGCAACTTCAGCAATAACTATATTGGCCCGCTGGCGCAAAGTTAAAGATTTATCGGCGCAAACTTTTACAGTTAATAGTTCATCAGGAGTTTTTAGAAATCCTTCTCCCCAAAGAAATCCTGCAGCAAGTTCCAGGTCGGCACCTGGCGTGCGCATAGTTATGCCGAGTTGATCTTCGGTGCTGCCACGCTTAATTCGGATTTCAAGTGGTTCTTCAACAACTACCGAATCAGAAGAGGAAACATCCGAATCAGTCTTTTGAACTTTTACCCGTGCAACTGAAGAGGGTGCAAGCTCATCACTTGGCATGGCGATAGAACTCGATATTTTCGGCCGGCAATGGTTGCTTACCAAGAATTAAATCAGCAGCCTTTTCTGCAACCATCATTACGGGTGCATAAATATTTCCATTAGTGACGTAAGGGAAAACCGAAGCATCACAAACGCGTAAACCTTCAACACCATGGACTTTCATAGTCTGTGGATCCACCACTGACATTTGATCCGTGCCCATCTTGGCTGTGCATGATGGGTGCAACGCAGTCTCGGCATCTTTTCGAACCCAGTTCAAGATTTCTTCATCAGTTGAAACCGATGCACCCGGTGATGATTCACCTGCGTTGAAATCTTGCATTGCAGGCTGAGTCAAAATTGTGCGAGCAACCTTGACCGCCTCAATCCATTCGCGGCGATCTTGATCTGTTGAAAGATAGTTAAATTGAATCGCAGGCTTTTCAAAGGGATTAGTGCTCTTAATCTTTAGCCAGCCGCGCGCATCTGAATACATTGGGCCAACGTGGACTTGGTAGCCATGTCCGCGTGTATCCCCCGTTCCGTCATAGCGAATAGCAAGGGGTAAGAAGTGGAACATTAAGTTGGGATAAGCCACGTCATTGTTGCTGCGAGTAAAGCCGCCAGCTTCAAATTGATTAGTGGCTCCTGGGCCTTTTCTGAAAAATAGCCAAGCGGCGCCAATAAATGGGCGGCGCCAGAATTGAGTAATTGGTTGCTGCGTTACTGGCTGCTTGCATTTGTACTGAACATAAACTTCGAGGTGATCCTGCAAGTTTGCGCCAACACCAGGTAAGTCTTTAACAACATTGATGCCTAGTTTTTCAAGATCTTCTTTCTTGCCAACACCTGATAATTGCAAGATTTGTGGAGTGTTAATTGCTCCGCCAGATAAAACGACTTCGCGTGAAGTAAAAGTATGCTTCTTGCCGCGAATCATTACTTCAACACCAGTTGCAGTTGTTCCATCGAATAAAACTTTAGTCACATGTGCTCGAGTTTTAAGGCTTAAGTTCTTACGCTTTAAGACTGGATAAAGATATGCACGCGCCGCACTTAAACGTCGGCCACGATAAACATTTCGGTCAAAGGCGGCAAAACCTTCTTGGCGAAAACCGTTGACGTCATCGGTACGTGGATAGCCAGCTTGCTCGGTTGCTTTAAAAAATGCCGCGAATAGTGGTCCCTTGCTTGGTCCACGCTCTAACTTAAGTGGCCCGTCGTTTCCGCGGAAAGGAGATTGTGGATCAGCTAAACAGTTTTCCATTTTCTTAAAATATGGAAGACAGTGTGCGTAATCCCAGTTACTCATACCTTGATCTTTAGACCAGCGTTCGTAATCCATTGGATTTCCACGTTGCCAGATCTGTCCATTAATTGAAGAAGATCCACCTAAGACTTTTCCACGCGCATGATAGATGCGACGGTTATTCATAAATGGTTCTGGTTCGGATTCATACATCCAGTCGTAATACTTACTGCCGATCGGAAACGCTAACGCTGCTGGCATATGGATAAAGACATCCCAGATCCAGTCACGTCGACCAGCTTCCAAAACTAAAACTTTGTGATTGGGATTTTCACTTAAGCGATTTGCTAAAGCACAGCCAGCAGAACCGCCACCAACAATGATGTAGTCATATTGCGAACTCATGACCGCGAGTCTACTAATAAAAGCGGGCCCCAACTCAGTGATTTATACCGAGTTGAGGCCCTGCCCTATAACTTCTTTCTTACTTAATTGATTACTTTCCTAGCCAAGTTGCGACGACATCTGCATGAGCATCAATCCACTTCTGGGCTGCTGCTTCTGGAGTCATTCCGCCTTCAATATCGGCAGCTACTCCATTTTGATCATCGTTAGTCCACTTGAAGTTCTTGACCAATGATGTAAATGCATCATTTGCATCATTGAGATTCTTAGAAATCAGCTTAACAAGTGGTGATTCTGGATAATCAGTTAAGCCGCTTGCTTCTGCTGGATCACTCCAGTCATTGGCAGGGAACTTAACGTGCCCTGATTCCATGTTAGGAATCTTGGCAAACAGAGTCCATGGTTGCCATGCATAACCAATGAATGCAGTTTTGTTAGCTTCAGCCTTTGTAAATCCGTCAACAAGTGCTGCCTCTGAACCAGAGAAGATAACTTTAAAGTTCAACTTATTAGCAGAAACCATCTTTTCACCGATTGTTGTGTAGCCAGCTGGGCCTTCAAACCATGCACCTTTGCCAGCTGAGTCTGCAGTCTTAAATAGATCTGCATACTTGTTTAGATTCTTTGAATCTGTGATGTCTGGATACTTTTCAGCCATCCATGGTGCTACGTACATACCAATGAGACCAACGTTTCCGTTTAGTCCGGCTTCTACAACTGCGCCGCGATCAGTCCATTCCTTCCAACGTCCGCCGCCCCAATCTTCGATTACAACGTCGATTGTTCCAGCTTCCATTGCGTCATACGTTGTTGGACCCTCATCCAGAGTTGTCTGTGTGATGGTGCAACCCAATTCTTTTTTAGCTACTTCTGCAACAACTTGTGCTGAAGCTGTGTAACCGCCCCATGCGTGCATTGCAATTGCATATGAGCCGCAATCTCCTGAGGCCCCGCCTGCAGAATCATTTACGCTCTTGCTGCAACCTGACAAAACAAGTGCTGCTGCAATTACGACAGTGATTACTGCCGAACGACGACTAAATAGTGACTTCATTAACCCTCCTAAAGAGTTTTATGTTTGCCCATAGCCTAGAGCGGCAAAGAGCCTACTACTAGTACTTGACAGGCTTATTTTGCGATTTTTAGGAGGAGCGTCGAGCGCCGGCCTGCATAATCCGGTCAAAAATAACGCCAAGTAACAAAATTGCAGCGCCTGCAATCAAACCTTTACCTTGGAGTTCTGGTTTTGAATTTCCAACGATTACTAAGTAACCAAGACCACCAGATCCAACGAATCCGCCAATTACCACCACGGCTAAAACGTAAATCAAACCTTGATTAGTTGCTAGCAAAATAGTTTTCTTAGCTGCAGGCAACTGGACCTTTGTAATTATCTGGCGAGTTGTTGAACCGGCAGCAGTTGCCGCTTCTACTAAAGCATGCGGAACGGCTCGAATTCCTGCACAAACAATTTTTACGACGATAGGAATTGAGTAAACAATGCCAGTTGCAATGGCAGTAAAACGGGTTGGCCCAAATAAACCAAGCATAGGAACTAAATACACGAAAGCTGGAAGTGTCTGACCAGCATCAAGAAACGGTCGCAATACTCGTTCGGCGCGATCACTTCGGCCTGTCCAAATTCCTAAAGCCATTCCAACAATCATTGTGAGCAAAGTTCCAACAATTGTCTGAGTCAAAGTCAACATGGCTTCATACCAAAGACCTGAAAGAACTATTCCCATCGCCAAGACAAAAGCTAATATGGCTGTGCGCCCGCCACCGATTATTAAAGCAAGCGCAACAATCATTGCAACAGTTACATACCAAGGCGAAGCGGATAACAAAGATTCCAAAGGATTTAGAATTGAGTAGGAGATAAAATCCTTAAATCCAACGGTAAAGATATATAAATTATCTAGGATCCAGTTGGTTGCATTATTAGTGAAGCGTTCTACTTGAGGCGCAACAGTTACTTCTTTTGGCCAAACTGCCGCCCATATCATTGTGCGAGACATAAATACTGAAATCACTGCACCAGCACCAGCGATACCTACGATGATGCGCCGACGCATGATCTCTTTAGCTGTCGCTGGAACAAAGCTGGCCTGTTTTTTAGCTACGGCGCTGGTACTGCGATCTAGCAAAATAGCTAAGAAAACCACGGCAAAACCAGCTACAAAGCCTTGGCCAACATTTCGGATAATCAAAGCTGAAATAACTGGCTTGCCTAATCCAGGTGCGCCAATTAAGGCTGCGATCACAACAAAGGAAACTGCGGCCATAACTGTTTGGTTAATTCCAAGCACAATCATCTGCTTGGCCATAGGTATCTGAACTTTGGTCAACGTTTGTTTTCTGGTTGAACCCATGGATTCAGAGGCTTCAACCGGTGATTGATTTAAATTTCTAATCGCATGAGAAGTAATACGAATCGAAATTGGAATTGCATAAATCATCGTTGCAATCGTGGCTGAAGCGGCACCAATCATAAAGACAAGTGCAATCGGTGCCATATAGACCAAAGTCGGCAGAATTTGGGCAAGATCTAAAAACGGTGTCAATATTTTCAAAACTCGATCAGATAATCCAGCCCAGATGCCAAGTGGAATTCCGATTGCTAGCGAAAGTAATACGGCAGCTAAAGTCATAGCGATTGAATCCATAGTGAACTGCCACATTCCAAGCGCCCCGCAAGCTAAAAGCAAGGAAGTAGCAAGCAGCGCGGTTTTCCACTGGCTTGTGGCAAAGACAACAAAAGCCACAATTCCAACTACTCCAAGCCAGCCGATAATCGGAATAACTGAATTAGGTGCAGGAACTGCAATGATGTTTCGAATGAACTGCACAAAACCATCTATGACTGCGCGAATTGGATTGAAAAAGTAAATAAATGCGGGGCTACCAGTGCGGTTACCGCGAAGCTCTAAAGCTTTTTCGCCAACAAAAGTTGTGAAAGCAGTATTTTCATACGTATCTAGCTGCAAAGTATTTTTACCGTGCAATAACCTGGCTAATAAAATCCAGATAGTTACCGAACCTAATAAAAGATAGGACTTACGAACTTTCATTAGGCCACACCAGAAATTAACCGCAAAACATCCTCGCTCGAAACTATGCCTAGTGCAACACCTTTATCGTTCACTCGCACTGGTTTGTGGGACTGCAAAATCACTTGCGCAGCTTCTCGAATAATGGTGTCGGCAGATAGTTCTGGGCCATCGGTAGCTTCACCAGTTTCGGCAGGCCGAGCAAGGTGGCGCAAAGTTAAGACATGTGATTTTGCGATATCGCGAACGAAGTTAGCCACGTATTCATCGGCCGGATTAGCAACGAGATCTTCAGGGGTTCCAATCTGCACAATCGCGCCATCTCGCATGATTGCAATGCGGTCGCCGACTTTTACTGCTTCAGATAAATCGTGAGTAATAAAGACCATGGTCTTGCCAAGTTCGCGGTGCAGACGAATAACTTCTTGCTGCATATCGCGGCGAATTAATGGATCAAGTGCTGAAAAGGGTTCATCGAGGAAAAGAACTTGAGGGTCTACAGCAAGTGCTCGTGCTAACCCTACGCGCTGTTGCATTCCGCCTGAAAGTTGTTCTGGATATGCATGGGCATAACCCTGCAAGCCAACGAGTTCTATAACTTGATTTGCTCGCGCATGGCGGTCGGCTTTATTAACGCCATTAATTTCTAATGAGTAGGCGATGTTGTCGATTACGTTTCGATGTGGGAGTAAACCAAAGTGCTGAAAGACCATTGAAAAACGGGTCTTGCGGAGTTCGCGTAAACGCGCGTTATCAACTTTCAAAATATCTTCACC
>CAEZZT010000019.1_pt1 | contig 16391 bp, 15 predicted proteins | sample 7266901 | NCBI WGS metagenome assembly CAEZZT01 (sample SAMEA6813966, study PRJEB35770) | uncultured Actinomycetes bacterium | biome: Freshwater; feature: Freshwater reservoir; material: water | place: Czech Republic | collected 2016-08-15 | depth 30m m
ACAGAGATGATTGCAAGGGCGGCGGGTGCAAGCAAAGCACCAAAAACGCCTTGAAGTGCACGCGCACCGAAAAGCATTCCCTGTGTAGTTGCAATTCCACCAAGTGCTGATGCTGCAGCAAAACCAATCAAACCAATTAGGAAGATTTTTTTGCGTCCCATGTAGTCGCCAATTCGCCCACCAAGAAGTAGTAATGAGCCGAAAGCCAATGTGTATGCAGTGATCACCCATTGTTGATTGGCATCAGAGATTCCAAGATCGAGCTTTGCACTTGGAATCGCAATATTCATAATTGAGCTATCAAGAACAATCATCAACTGTGAAATCGCGACAACGAAAAGAGTTCGCCATCTAGTTGGATCTAGGCCTTCGGGGGTGGTTATTTCGGACTTATTTGACTGTGGCACGCAAAAGCTCCAATTTCTGATTCAATGATTTGTTAGCAAGAGGGTAGAATTCTCTCATGTCGACTATGAAACCGCGCTCTGGACTAGTTACTGATGGTTTAGAGCGAGCACCGGCCCGTGGAATGTTACGCGCAGTTGGAATGGGCGACGAAGATTGGGTAAAACCACAAATTGGAATCGTTTCTTCGTGGAATGAAATTACACCGTGCAATCTTTCACTTGATCGTTTAGCGAAAGCTTCTCGCCAAGGAGTAATAGATGCTGGTGGTTTTCCAATGCAGTTCGGAACTATTTCTGTCTCTGATGGAATTTCAATGGGCCACGAAGGTATGCACTTCTCGCTCGTCTCTAGAGAAGTAATTGCCGATTCAGTTGAAACTGTTATGCAGGCTGAACGTCTAGATGGCATGGTGACTTTTGCTGGTTGTGATAAATCACTTCCGGGAATGATGATGGCTGCAGCACGCATCGACGTTGCATCTGTATTTGTCTATGCCGGTTCAACTCTTCCAGGTCAGGTTGATGGAAAAGATGTCACAATCATTGATGCCTTTGAAGCTGTTGGTGCATGTGCACGTGGATTGATTTCCCAAGAGCGCGTTGATCAAATTGAACGAGCAATCTGTCCAGGTGAAGGTGCATGCGGAGGCATGTACACAGCAAACACAATGGCCGCAGTTGGTGAAGCCCTTGGTCTTTCCCTTCCTGGATCTGCCGCACCTCCAGCTGTTGATCGCCGACGTGATGCTTTTTCTGTTAAGTCTGGCGAAGCGGTTGTTAATTTAATTCGCTTAGGAATAACTACTCGCGATATTTTGACTAAAAAAGCTTTTGAAAATGCAATCACCACAGTTATGGCGCTAGGTGGATCGACTAACGCCGTATTGCACTTACTGGCAATTGCACATGAAGCAGACGTTGATCTAACCCTTGAAGATTTCAACCGAATTGGATCAAAAGTCCCATTGCTCGGAGATCTCAAGCCTTTTGGAAAATTCGTCATGAGCGATGTCGATCGTGTGGGTGGAATCCCGGTTGTTTTAAAGATTTTGTTAGATGCAGGTTTCTTGCATGGTGATGTTTTAACTGTTACTGGAAAAACTATGGCTGAAAACTTGGCCGATATAAATCCACCGCTTCCTGATGGATCTGTTTTGCACCCTGTATCAACCCCACTTTCAACCGACGTTGGAATCACTATTCTTGGTGGAACCCTGGCTCCTGATGGCGCGGTCTGTAAAACCGCTGGAATTGGAATCGAATCATTTGAAGGACCAGCACGTGTTTTCGAACGTGAGCAAGCTGCAATGGATGCACTTGAAAATGGAACAATCCAAGCCGGAGATGTTGTAGTAATTCGCTACGAAGGTCCTAAGGGCGGACCGGGAATGCGCGAAATGTTGATGATTACCGGCGCAATTAAAGGCGCAGGCCTTGGCAAATCAACTTTGCTATTAACCGATGGCCGTTTTTCAGGTGGATCAACTGGATTATGTGTGGGCCACGTTGCACCTGAAGCAGTAGATGGCGGACCGATTGCTTTTATTAAGGATGGCGACTTAGTCCGCATCGACATCACACAACGCACACTTGATTTGTTAGTTGATCCAGCAGAGCTCGAACTAAGAAAAACCGGTTGGAAGCCCCTGGACCATAAATACACCCGCGGGGTCTTGGCCAAATATTCAAAGCTTGTTGGATCTGCATCTAAAGGGGCAGTCTGCGACTAGGCTCAAATTATGAGATGCCCGTCTCATGCCTTGACTCATACGCATGCTTCATTGGAGAATATGCCCATGAGCACAACATTCGTGGTGGTGATTTAGCAGCGCGTGATCTAACAATGATCATGCGCCGCCCTCAGTTATCTGAGGGTTTTTTCGTTTAATCACTTAAATGGATCTTAAGAAGGGAGAAGAACAATGAGTCAGATGACTGGGGCGAGTTCACTTGTGGCATCACTAGAAGCTGCCGGCGTAGATGTCATGTTTGGAATCCCTGGTGGCGCGATTCTTCCAGCTTATGATCCAATCTTTACAAGTTCTATTCGGCACATCCTTGTTCGACACGAACAAGGTGCAGGGCATGCGGCAACTGGATATGCCCAAGTAACCGGTCGTGTGGGAGTTTGTATTGCAACGTCTGGGCCAGGTGCAACAAACTTAGTTACGCCATTGGCTGATGCTGCAATGGATTCTGTTCCAGTCGTTGCAATCACGGGTCAAGTTCCATCCGTTGCAATCGGTACCGACGCTTTCCAAGAAGCCGATATTCGCGGCATCACAATGCCATTTGCTAAACACAACTATCTGATCACTAACCCTGCAGATATTCCACGAGCAATTGCGGAGGCTTTTCACATTGCAAGCACAGGGCGACCAGGACCGGTCCTTGTAGATATTGCTAAAGATGCACTGCAAGCAATGACTGATTTCAAATTTCCAACTTCGGTTAATTTAAAAGGTTATAACCCAAAAATAGTTCCAGATAACCAATCAATCCTTGATGCGGCAGCTTTAATTGCGCAATCAACCAAGCCAGTTTTTTATGTTGGCGGGGGAGTAATTAAGGCAAATGCCTCTCGTGAATTATTAGAACTTGCCCAACTTCTTGGCGCACCAGTAGTTACAACATTGATGGCGCGTGGCGCTTTTCCAGATAGTCATCCTCTACACCTTGGAATGCCTGGAATGCATGGCACCGTTGCTGCAGTTACGGCGCTACAAAAATCAGATTTACTTATTACTTTAGGCGCAAGATTTGATGACCGTGTAACTGGCAAGCTTTCAACATTTGCAGTAAATGCCAAGGTGATTCATGCCGATGTGGATCCAGCCGAAATCGGAAAGAATCGCTACGCAGATGTAGCAGTTCTCGGAGACTTGAAAAACACCATCTCTGCTTTGATTCCAGCGTTAAAAGCTGCGTTAGCTAAATCCCAACCTGATTTAACACCTTGGTTACGCCAGATGAACTCACTTAAATCTACTTATCCACTCGGCTATGACATACCTGCAGATGGCACACTTTCACCACAGTATGTAATCGAGCGCATTGGAAAAATCTCTGGACCGGATGCAATTGTTGCAGCCGGTGTTGGGCAACATCAAATGTGGGCGTCGCAGTTTGTTTCCTATGAAAACCCGCGCACGTGGCTGAACTCTGGCGGACTCGGAACTATGGGTTACGCAGTTCCTGCAGCTATGGGTGCAAAAGTAGGTGCACCAGATACCACGGTATGGGCAATTGATGGTGATGGATGTTTCCAGATGACCAACCAAGAACTTACGACGTGTGCACTAAATAATATTCCTATCAAGGTAGCCATCATTAATAACGAATCACTCGGCATGGTTCGTCAATGGCAAACTCTGTTTTATGAAGGCCGTTATTCAAATACGAGCCTTGAGTCAAAGCGTATTCCAAACTTTCCAATGCTTGCAGAGTCAATGGGCTGCGTTGGTTTAAGTTGCGAACGACCTGAAGATGTCGATGCAACAATCGAAAAAGCCATGAGCATTAATGATCAACCAGTTGTTGTTGATTTTAGAGTTCACCGTGATGCAATGGTTTGGCCAATGGTTGCAGCAGGTGCGTCAAATGATGATATTAAAATCGCGCGCGAAACCGCGCCTGACTGGGATTCACAGGAGCTTTAAAATGGCCCAACACACTCTTGAAGTTTTAGTTGAAAACTCACCAGGCGTTTTGGCCCGCGTAGCTGGCCTATTTTCTCGCCGCGCATACAACATTGAACGCTTGTCGGTCGGACCAACTGCAAATCCTGAAGTCTCACAAATGGACATCGTAGTTAATTTAGAAGGTCATGCACTTGAGCAAGTAATTGCTCAGTTGGACAAGTTGATCAATGTTATTTCTATTAAGGAAATCGTTCCAAACAAAGCAACACCAGCAGTTCACGACACTCAACCCGATTACCAGAACTAAAGGAGAAATACCGTGGCAGCAACGATGTATCACGAAGAGGATGCAGATCTATCCATCATCCAGGGTCGCAAAGTCGCGATCATCGGTTACGGCTCACAAGGACATGCGCACGCACTTAACTTGCGTGACAGCGGTGTCGATGTTCGTGTCGGATTAAAAGAGGGATCAGCGTCTCGCGCAAAGGCAGAAGCAGAAGGCTTACGTGTTGTATCTGTAGCCGATGCGGTTAAAGAAGCAACAGTTATCATGATTTTGGCACCTGACCATGTTCAGCGCCACATCTACTCAGAATCAATCCTTCCTAATCTTAAAGATGGCGATGCGCTTTTCTTTGGACACGGTTTTAATATCCGCTTTGGTTACATCAAACCAACGGCAGCAGTAGATGTCTGCATGGTTGCACCAAAGGGTCCAGGTCACTTAGTACGTCGTGAGTACGCAGCTGGTCGTGGAGTTCCAGTTATCGTTGCAGTCGAACAAGATGCAACTGGCAACGCTTGGCCACTCACACTTTCATATGCCAAAGCAATTGGTGGACTTCGCGCAGGTGGAATCTTGACTACATTTACCGAAGAGACCGAAACAGATTTATTTGGTGAACAATCTGTACTTTGTGGCGGTGCATCACAGCTAGTTATGTACGGCTTTGAAACATTGACTGAAGCTGGTTACCAACCAGAAGTTGCTTACTTTGAATGCTTACACGAACTCAAACTCATTGTTGACTTAATGTATGAAGGCGGAATCGCTAAACAACGTTGGTCAGTTTCAGATACTGCTGAATATGGTGATTATGTTTCTGGTCCACGTGTTATCGATCCACACGTTAAAGAAAACATGAAGGCAGTTCTTGCAGATATCCAAAGTGGAGCTTTTGCTAAACGCTTTATCGATGATCAAGAAGCAGGCGCACCAGAGTTCAAATCTCTTCGTGCTAAAGGTGAAACTCACCCAATCGAAGGCGTTGGTCGCGAGCTTCGCAAAATGTTCTCATGGATGAAGCAGTCAAAGGGCGACGATTACAAAGAGGGCAGCGCGGCGCGTGGCTAAACCTGTTGTATTAATCGCTGAAGAGTTAAGTCCTGCAACCCTTGAAGCGCTTGGCCCCGATTTTGCCGTTATCAACTGTGATGGCGCAGATCGTGGTCAGCTTCTCGCAGCTCTTGCAAAAGGGGTAGATGCAGTCTTGATTCGTTCTGCAACCAAGATGGATGCAGAAGCGATTAATGCAGCAAAAGGTTTAAAAGTTATTGCACGTGCTGGAGTTGGGTTAGACAATGTTGATATTCCTGCCGCAACTGCTGCCGGAGTCATGGTTGTTAACGCACCAACTTCAAATATCGTAAGTGCGGCAGAGCTTGCAATTTCACTGTTGCTTGCATCTGCTCGCTTTATTTCACCTGCAAATGCAGCGCTTCGTAATGGCAAATGGGCGCGTTCAAAATACACAGGCGCTGAACTTTTTGAAAAAACTTTAGGCATCGTTGGATTTGGTCGCATCGGTCAATTGGTTGCATCTCGTATGCAGGCATTTGGAATGAATGTTGTTGCTTATGATCCATACTTGCAACCTGCTCGCGCAGCTCAACTTGGAGTTAAGTTAGTCGAACTTGATGAGCTCTTGAAAAACTCTGATTTCATCACAATTCACTTGCCAAAAACCAAGGAAACTGCAAACTTAATTGGCGCTGAAGCGCTTAAGAAAGTTAAACCATCTGTCCGCATTATTAATGCTGCCCGTGGTGGAGTGCTTGATGAAGCCGCATTATTTGATGCAATTACAGAAGGCCGTGTTGCAGGTGCGGGTCTTGATGTTTTTTCAACTGAACCATGTACTGACTCGCCTTTATTTGCACTCGATCAAGTTGTTGCGACACCGCACCTTGGGGCATCAACCGATGAAGCACAAGAACGTGCAGGAATTGCAGTAGCGGTCTCTGTTCGCAAAGCTTTAGCTGGTGAACTTGTACCTGATGCAGTAAATGTTAAAGGCGGCGTTATTCATGAAGATATCCGCCCATCTCTACCGCTAGTAGAAAAAATGGCAGAAATCGCAACTGAACTATTGGGCGAGCTGCCGGTAAATATCGATGTAGTTGTTAAAGGCGAAATCTCTGTCCATGATTCGTCAATTCTTGGGATCAGCGCACTCAAAGGTGCACTTTTAGCCGTTGGCGCAGAAGAGGTCACTTACGTCAACGCTCCAGGTCTTGCAACTGAACGCGGCATGACATCTGCAGTCAGTACAACTGCTGAAAGTCATGAGTATCGCTCAGTGATTACATTGCGCGCGACAACAGGCACAGGAAAAGCAATGAGCATCGATGGAACCTTGATGGGAATCAAGCAAACTCAAAAAATTGTTGCCATCGATTCATTCCGCTTAGACCTGCCACCTGCAGCAAATATCCTCTTCATTCGTTATGTTGATCGCCCAGGAATTATTGGAATCGTTGGTCATACTTTGGGCGAAGCTAAGGTAAATATTGCAGGTATGCAGGTAGCTCGAGACGAAGCTGGGGGCACTGCACTCATGGCGCTAACAGTAGATTCACAAGTCAGCGAAGATATCGTTGCAAAAGTTAAGAAGGATACAGACGCCGAATTTGCGCGCTCTGTATTTTTGGTGGAGTAATGAAAACTATCAATCTAGCCGTAATCGCCGGAGATGGAATCGGACCTGAGGTTGTTACCGAAGGCTTGAAAGTTCTAGATGCCGTTGCGAAAAAATATGAAGTTACATTCAATAAAACCTCATATGACCTAGGTGCAGGTTTCTGGCACCGCACTGGAGAAGTCCTGCCACAAGCGATTCTCGATGAAATCGCAATGAAAGATGTGATTCTTCTTGGCGCAGTTGGAGACCCAACAGTTCCCTCTGGAGTCCTAGAGCGCGGACTATTACTAAAACTTCGCTTTGCTTTTGATCATTACATTAATTTGCGACCAGCTCGTTTAATGCCGGGCGTTATTGGCCCGTTAGCAACTAAATCACCCATTGATTTCGTGGTTGTACGTGAAGGTACTGAAGGTCCATATGTTGGTGCAGGTGGAGTTCTGGCAGAAGGCACAGATGCTGAAATTGCAACTGAAGAAAGTTTAAACACAAGACGCGGTGCAGAACGCGTAATCCGTGATGCCTTTGAGCGCGCATTAAAACGTGAGCGCAAAAAGCTTACTCTTGTACATAAAAACAACGTATTAACCCGTGCTGGTGGACTTTGGACTCGCACATTTAATGAGGTAGCTAAGGAATATCCAGGGGTTACGACAGATTATTTACATGTTGATGCCGCATCTATGTTTTTTGTAACCAATCCAGAACGCTTTGATGTTGTCGTTACTGATAATTTATTTGGAGATATTTTGACCGATATCGCAGCAGCAATCTGCGGTGGAATTGGTTTGGCGGCATCTGGAAACATTAATCCAACTGGAAAATTTCCTTCAATGTTTGAACCAGTCCATGGCTCTGCGCCAGATATTGCCGGCAAAAATATTGCCGATCCAACTGCCACAGTTATGTCTGTTGCCATGATGCTTGATCACTTAGGTTATGGCGATGCTGCACGCGATGTAGAACGCGCAGTGGCTGCGGATTTAGCATCACGCGGCGATTCAAAGCGAAGCACAAGCGAAGTTGGAGATGCGCTAGTTAAAGCGCTATAAGAAAATGAAAATTACACTTAATCCCAATGCGAAAGATGATGCAACACGTAATGCGTTAGTTGCAGAAGGTGGTTTTGGAAAGTACTACACAGACCACATGATTATTTGCGAGTGGAATGAAAAGGACGGCTGGGCGGAACCAGAGTTAAAACCTTATGGTCCGCTTTCTTTAGATCCGGCAACTGCCGTTTTCCACTATGGTCAAGAAATTTTCGAAGGCATGAAGGCATATCGCCAACCTGATGGTGGAATTTCACTATTTCGCCCGGAGGCAAATGCAAAGCGATTTAATAACTCAGCTAAGCGTCTGGCTCTACCTGAGATGCCAATTGAGTTATTTTTGGAAACTATTCAAACTCTTGTAAAGCAAGATGCCGGTTGGGTTCCAAATAAAGTGGGAGAGTCTTTATATATTCGCCCATTTATGATTGCAACAGAAGTTGGTCTGGGTGTACGGCCAACTAATAAAGCAACATACATTCTTATTGCAACACCAGCGGGTGCCTACTTTGACCCTTCAAAAGCCGTCTCTGTTTGGATTTCAACTGAATATGTACGAGCTGCGCAGGGCGGAACGGGTGAAGCAAAATGTGGTGGAAACTACGCAGCATCCTTAGTTGCACAAAAAGCTGCAGCTAAACAAGGTTGTGACCAAGTTGTATGGATTGATGCAAAAGAACGTAAATGGGTGGAAGAGATGGGCGGCATGAATCTCTACTTCGTTAAAGGTAGCGGAGCTGATGCAACTGTAATTACCCCAAAATTAACTGGAACGTTGCTTCCAGGAATCACTCGCGATTCAATTTTATCTGTCGCCAAAGATCTTGGTTACAAAGTCGAAGAAGTAATGCTTTCCGTTGATGATTGGCGCGACGGAGTTGCCTCTGGTGAAATTACAGAGATTTTTGCTTGCGGAACTGCTGCAGTTGTTTCTCCAGTTGGTTCGGCCAAGAGTGCGATGGGAACTTGGGTGACAGGTGATGGACAACCCGGAACAATCACAATGCAGATCCGTAATCATTTACTTGGAATTCAGCATGGAACAATTGTTGATTCACATGGATGGGTTGAAAAGGTCTGCTGATGCCAGTATCTGATGCATTTCACATTTACGACACCACTTTACGTGATGGCGCACAACAAGAAGGTTTAAATCTTTCTGTCCATGACAAGTTAGCAATAGCTCGTCATTTAGATGAACTGGGTGTTGGTTTTATTGAAGGCGGATGGCCAGGTGCAAATCCTAAAGACACCGAATTTTTCGCCCGTGCGAAAAAAGAATTAACGCTTAAAAATGCAACATTTGTGGCTTTTGGTGCAACTCGTCGACCAAATGTGAAAGCCGCTGATGATGTTTTGCTTGGAGCATTACGTGATTCAGGCGCGCCTGCAGTTACTTTGGTAGCTAAAGCTTTTGATCGCCACGTTGATTTAGCTCTTAAGACCACTCTTGATGAAAACCTTGAAATGATTCGTGATTCTGTCAGCCACTTAATTCAAGAAGGCCAGCGCGTTTTCCTTGATGCTGAGCATTTCTTTGATGGTTATCGCAATAATCGTGCGTATGCACTTGAAGTTGTTCGTACTGCTGCCGAAGCTGGGGCCGATGTAATTGCCCTTTGTGATACTAACGGTGGAATGTTGCCTGATGAGTTATCACAAGTTGTTCACGATGTTTTAACTGCAAGTTCTGCTCGACTCGGTATCCATTGCCATAACGACACAGGTTGCGCAGTTGCAAACTCGATGGCAGCAGTTGCCGCAGGTGCAACTCATGTACAAGGAACGCTTAATGGTTATGGAGAGCGCACCGGAAATGCTGATCTAGTCACAATTATTGCAAACTTAGAGTTGAAAAAGCACCAACTTGTTTTGCCTCAAAATGCATTGCGTGAAGCTTTTAGAATTTCACATGCAGTTGCCGAGGTTACAAATGTTTCTTCAAGTGCACGTCAGCCCTATGTTGGCTTCTCAGCATTTGCGCATAAAGCTGGTTTGCATGCCAGCGCTATAAAGGTGGACCCATCGTTGTATCAGCATGAGGATCCAGCATCAGTCGGAAACGATATGCGAATGCTTGTTTCTGATATGGCTGGTCGAGCATCAATTGAATTAAAGTCACAAGAACTTGGTGTGGATCTTGGCGGAGATAAAGAACTCATCGGGCGCATTGTTGACCGTGTTAAAGAAATGGAATCTCGCGGATTTACTTTTGAAGCTGCTGATGCATCCTTTGAACTTCTTGTTCATGAAGAAATGACCGGCAAGCGACCATCATTTTTTACAATCGATCACTGGCTTACAACAGTGGAAAGATCTGAAGATCAATGCATTTTGACTAGAGCCGAAATTAAAGTCACCGCCATGGGAAAACAGATTTCTTGCACTGGAGTTGGAAATGGTCCGGTCAACGCATTTGATAATGCACTTCGCACGGGATTAAAAACTTTGTACCCAGAGTTAGAAGTTCTTGAGCTCACCGATTACAAGGTACGTATTCTCGAAGGGCGCTTGGGTACTGGCGCAGTCACTCGCGTTTTAGTTGAAACCAGTGATGGTAAGGGTGAATGGAACACAGTTGGCGTGCACGAAAACGTCATTGCTGCTTCGGCGATGGCACTTGAGGATGCTGTCACCTTCGGGCTTCTTCGTCAGGGACGCAAACCCGAGTAAAGTTTGCAAGGTGAGCGAAACATTTGAGAAGTTACTTGCCACTTTTCAACGCCACCTTGAAGTCGAACGTAACCTATCCGTTCATACAATCCGTGCTTACATGGGGGACTTATCCTCTTTGCTTCAACATCTTGAAGATCTTGGGGTACATGAGTTAGCCAATTTGCAGTTAACGCATTTGCGATCGTGGCTTGCCAACCAACAGATAAAAGGTGCATCCCGTACAACTATTTCAAGGCGGGCAGTGTCAGTCAGATTATTTACTCAATGGGCTGTAACTCAGAACCTTTTAGAAAAAGATGTTTCGGTAACTTTGGCTACACCTAAAGGCCACCGTACTTTGCCTGAAGTTTTAGGGATAGCAGATGCAAAAACTGCCATGGAATCAATGGCAACTCGCGCCAGCGAAGAAGAAACACCTGTGTCGCTTCGAGATGTAGCGATGGTCGAAATTCTCTATGCAAGTGGTGCACGCGTTGCCGAGCTCTGTGGATTAGATTTGCAAGATGTTGATTACAACCGCCAAACAATTCGTGTTTTGGGTAAAGGAAATAAAGAACGCGTTATTCCAATAGGAAACCCAGCTATGCGCGCGCTTCGTACGTGGTTAGACCATGGTCGCGATCAGTTGGCCAACGCACAATCTGAAAAAGCGATCTTTCTTGGCATGCGAGGAAAGCGAATTGATCAACGCGCAGTTCGCACTGTTGTGTACGAAGCCTTATCTGCAATTGAAGGTATAGAACGTATGGGTCCACATGCGCTTCGACATTCTGCAGCTACGCATCTACTCGAAGGTGGCGCAGATTTGCGCACTGTTCAAGAAATTCTAGGTCATGCATCGTTAGCAACTACTCAAATTTACACTCACGTATCTACTGAACGTTTGCAAAAAGCATTTAAACAGGCGCACCCACGCGCATGAATAACTCAATAGTAGTAATTCCAACGTACAACGAAGTAGAGAGTATCGGCGCTTTGCTTGACGAGTTGAACTTACTCGAAATCGATGTATTAATTATTGACGATGGCTCACCCGATGGAACAGAACAGATTTGTTTGGCACATGGCGTTGAAGTTATTCAACGGGGGCAAAAGCTGGGCTTAGGAAGTGCTTATCGAGTTGGATTTCAAACTGCCCTAGATCGCGGATACAAAAACATCATTGAAATGGATGCCGATGGGTCCCATCAAGTAAGTGATTTAGTGAAAATGATGCAATGGATTGGTTCGGCTGACTTAATTATTGGTTCTCGTTGGGTACTTGGCGGACGGATTCAAAACTGGAGCAAGTTTCGCGAGTATCTTTCAAAAGCTGCAAATAGATATGCCAATCTCATGCTTTCTTTACATGTTTTGGATACAACGGCCGGCTTTCGAATTTATAGCGCAGAACTCTTAAACAAAATGCAGATATCAACTATTGCCAGCGAGGGTTATTGCTTCCAAATTGAGATGACTCGTAGAGCGATTGCTCGAGGGGGGTCGATCAAAGAAGTTCCGATTACCTTTATTGAACGTGAACACGGGGTAAGTAAAATGAGCCTTGCTATTGCCCTAGAAGCCGTGGTTCGCATCACCGCTTGGGGATTTGCCCGCATTATCGGGCGGTAATTTGCCCTCTCGGGCTCAGGTAAGATTTGGCCTGCACCGGGTTAGAGAAATTTAACCGGTGACATCTCAGCACTGCAGCGACCATCTGGTCGGTGAATCATCTCGGTCCGTTAAATCGGTAGATGAAATTCAGTGCGACGGGCCTGACAAATTGTTTGGCCATAAACCGAGCAGGTTTTCTCTTTGCATGCGTGCAGAGAAAAACCTAAGAAGGAGTATGCCGAAATGGCAGTTGTAACAATGCGCGAGCTCCTCGACAGCGGAGTCCACTTCGGACACCAGACTCGTCGATGGAACCCAAAGATGAAGCGTTTTATTTTCACAGAACGCAATGGCATCTACATCATCGATATCCAGCAATCACTTTCATTGATCGACAATGCATATGAGTTCGTTAAGGACACAGTTGCAAAGGGCGGTCATGTGTTGTTCGTTGGAACTAAGAAGCAAGCACAGGAACCAATCATCGAACAGGCTGCACGCGTTGGTATGCCAACAGTGACCGAGCGCTGGTTAGGTGGAATGCTTACAAACTTCCCAACTGTGTACAAGCGAATTCAGCGCCTTAAGGAGCTTGAAGCTCTTGAAGAGAAGAACGATTTGCTTCTGACAAAGAAGGAACTCCTTGTTCTTCGTCGCGAACGCGAAAAACTATTTAAGAACCTTAACGGTATCCGTAACATGACTAAGTTGCCTTCAGCGATCTGGGTTGTTGATACAAAGAAAGAGCACCTAGCTGTACAGGAAGCTAAGAAACTTGGTATTCCAGTTATTGCAATTTTGGATACAAACTGCGATCCAGATGAAGTTGATTACAAGATTCCAGGTAACGATGATGCAATCCGTTCAATCGGACTGCTAACACGCGTTATTACTGATGCAATCGTTGCCGGTCTTGCTGCACGTTCTGCTTCAGCCAAGGTGGAGACTCCTGCAGTTGCAGCGGGTGAGCCAATGGCTGATTGGGAAAAAGAGATTGCAGGATCTGTTGAGGTAGCACCAGTTGCTGAAACTACTGCAGAAGCACCAACTGTTACAGAAGGAGCTTAATTAAATGGCTGCATATACAGCTCAAGATGTTAAGAATCTTCGCGAAGCAACTGCTGCAGGAATGCTTGATTGCAAGAAAGCTTTGGATGAAGCAGAAGGCGATTACAACAAGGCTATCGACATTATTCGCGTTAAGGGACTCAAGGGAGTCACAAAGCGTGAAGGTCGCCTAACTTCAAACGGAGCAGTTGTTGCAAAGGTTGAAGGAAATCTTGGCGTGATGCTAGAACTTAACTGCGAAACAGATTTCGTGGCTAAAGGCGAGCGATTCGTTGCACTTGCTGATGAGCTACTTGCTCACTTGCAAAACGCACAGTCTGATTCACTTGAGGCATTTCTTGCTTCAACCATGGCTAACGGCAAAACTGTTCAATCAACAGTCGATGAAGCAAATGCAACGCTTGGTGAAAAAATTGAAGTTCGCCGAATCGCGGTACTTAAAGATTCGCCAGTTGGAATTTATCTTCACCGCACAAGCCCAGATCTACCTCCACAAGTTGGTGTTCTTGTTCAGTTAACTAAGGATGCCGCTGAAGTAGGTAAGGACATTGCGCAGCACATCGCTGCATTCGCACCACAGTTTGTGAACCGTGAAGATGTACCTGCAGATTTGATTGAAAACGAGCGTCGCATCGCTGAAGAAACAGCTCGCGAAGAAGGAAAGCCAGAAGCTTCCCTTATCAAGATCGTTGAAGGTCGAGTTACTGGCTTTGTTAAGGAAGTTTCGCTAATCGAGCAATCTTTTGCTAAAGATGCGAAGAAGACTGTAAAGCAGATCCTCGATGAAGCGGGAACAGCTGTTAAGGCTTTCAATCGCTTCCGCGTGGGTCAATAAGTTCAAAGGCGAAATCGCTTAGAATTTAACTATTCACACTAGAAGTTTAAGGAGCACCCATGCCCGGTACACGAGGAACGTATCGGCGGGTGCTCCTTAAACTTTCTGGAGAAGTTTTTGGTGGAGCTAAAGGCATCGGTGTTGATCCTGATGTTGTGCAAGATATAGCTAAGCAAATTGCAGATGTCGCCCGCAGTGGCGTTCAAGTAGCAATAGTTGTTGGCGGTGGAAACTATTTCCGCGGAGCAGAACTTTCTCAGCGCGGAATGGATCGCTCACGTGCCGACTACATGGGAATGCTTGGAACGGTTATGAACTGTTTGGCACTTCAAGATTTTCTAGAAAAAGAAGGCGTGCAAACGCGTGTTCAAACTGCAATAACTATGGGCCAAGTCGCCGAACCGTACATTCCTCTTCGCGCAATTCGCCATCTTGAAAAAGGTCGCGTAGTTATTTTCGGCGCAGGAGCAGGTATGCCATTTTTTACAACCGATACCGTCTCAGCACAACGTGCACTTGAAATCGGCGCCGAAGCATTACTTCTAGCAAAAAGTGGCGTTGATGGGGTCTATTCAGCCGATCCAAAGAAAGATAAGTCGGCAACAAAGTTTGATGCAATTTCGTATGATGAAGTATTGAGTAAATCATTAGCAGTGGCAGATGCGGCAGCTTTTGCACTTTGTCGCGAAAATAAACTTCCAATAGTGATCTTTGACTTGATGAAAAATGGAAATATCGCTCGGGCAGTTCGCGGAGAAACCATAGGAACGCTAGTTTCCTAAATTCATTAAATTAAGCGCGTTTTAAGCGGGTAATGTGAAATAGGTCATTTCATATAGAATTACGGACTTAGGAATGCACAAAGGAGATGTCATGGCAGATGTAGCAAGCGCCCTCAAGGACGCTGACACAAAGATGAGCAAAGCGGTCGAAGTTGCAAAAGATGATTTTGCATCGATTCGCACTGGCCGTGCGCACCCTTCAATGTTTAATAAAATTATGGTGGATTACTACGGCACATACACCGCGCTGTCACAGCTTGCATCCATTCAAGTTCCTGAAGCACGTATGGCAACAATCGCACCATTTGATAAAGGCGCTATGGCTAGTATTGAAAAAGCTATCCGCGAATCAGATTTAGGTGTTAACCCAGGCAATGATGGCGTGGTTATTCGTATCAATTTCCCTCAACTAACAGAAGAGCGTCGCAAGGAGTACATCAAGGTCGCCAAGGGCAAGGCCGAGGACTCAAAGATTTCAATGCGAAATATCCGTCGTGCTGCAAAAGAGGCGATGGAAAAGATGGAAAAAGATGGCGACATTGGCAAAGATGATTTAGCACGTGGTGAAAAAGAGCTTGAAAAAATTACTTCAGATCATGTGGCAAAGATTGATGAACTGCTTAAGCACAAGGAGGTCGAACTCCTCGAAGTTTAAGGAGTTTGTTTCCGATGTCTGATTTCCAATCGATTAATGATGCCATTAACAAGCGTGCTGGGCGAAAACTCGGGCCGTCTATAGTCGTTTCATTATCGCTGATTGCTCTGATCTGGTTTGCCCTTGCTTATCACCGTGAGATTTTCGCCGTAGTTGTAGCAGTAGCGGTTTTATTTGGTATACGTGAAATTGTGCGCGCTTTTGGTGCGCGTGATATTTACATCTCGGTTGTCTCCCTTGCAGCAGGTGCACTTGGTTTAACGTATGCAACGTGGAACGGCGGAGTTGCAGGGCTGGCAATTGCAACTGCAATCGCTATCCCATTGCTCCTTATCCAACTTTTAACCAAAGGCCCCGAGGGCTTTGTTCAAAGTGCAACGGCTACAACTTTTTCACTTTTATACTTACCTTTCTTAGCAGGATTCTTAATTCTGCTTGCCCGCCCAAATAACGGCCTAGAACGAGTGATGACTTTTGTTGTGTTGGTTGGATGTAATGACACATTTGGATATGCCGTGGGAGTTTTGCTGGGCAAGCACCCCTTGGTTCCAACTATTAGTCCAAAGAAAAGCTGGGAAGGCTTAATTGGCTCACTAGTTTTCACTGTTGTCGGAGGCTCACTTTCCTTTGCATATATCTTGTCTATGGATTGGTGGATTGGCGCCGTTGTCGGGCTAATGATTGTTTTTACTGCAACGTGCGGTGACTTAATTGAAAGCGCCATGAAGCGTGATTTACAACTAAAAGATATGGGATCG
>CAEZZT010000020.1_pt1 | contig 15184 bp, 16 predicted proteins | sample 7266901 | NCBI WGS metagenome assembly CAEZZT01 (sample SAMEA6813966, study PRJEB35770) | uncultured Actinomycetes bacterium | biome: Freshwater; feature: Freshwater reservoir; material: water | place: Czech Republic | collected 2016-08-15 | depth 30m m
CAGATCGCCAGATTCAATAGCAATGCCACCTTTGGTGTTGGTGCTTGCCAGTCCTACAACAAGGACATCGTCTTTTACAAGGCCATCTGAAATTTTGAGTGTTGTCATAGGTGTCAGCGTAATAGATGTATTGGTAGGTTTGACACTATGAAGCACTCACCTCTACATGAAAAACACCTAGCTCGAAATGCCAAGATGGCAGATTTCGGCGGTTGGCTAATGCCCATTGAGTATCCAGGCGCAGGAGTCTTGGCCGAGCACGGCGCAGTTAGAGAAAAAGTAGGAATCTTTGATGTCTCGCACTTAGGTAAAGCAAGTGTGAAAGGTGCAGGTGCATTGGAGTTTTTAAACTCTATGTTTACAAATGATCTCAACCGTATTTCAGATGGATCTGCTCAGTACACCTTGTTGTGCACTGAAACTGGCGGAGTCACAGATGATCTGATTGTGTATAGAAACGCCATTGATGATTTCTTCTTGGTTCCAAATGCCTCAAATACAACTGATGTTGTGGCGGTTCTAAATCAACATGCTCCCGCTGGCATAAATGTAGAAAATCTGCATCTTGATTATGCCGTTATTGCAGTGCAAGGACCTTTAGCTCCTTCTGTTATGCAATCACTCGGAGTCAATACAGATATCGATTACATGGCATTTGAAAAAGTTGATATTGGTGGTGCTGAAGTAATTCTGTGTCGTACTGGGTACACAGGTGAACTCGGATACGAATTACTTCCACTAACTAACGATGCAGATTCGGTTTGGGATGCAATTGTTGCAGCTATAGAACCCGTGGACGGCCTAGTTTGTGGTTTGGGGGCTCGCGATACTTTAAGAACTGAAATGGGATATCCACTTCACGGCCACGAATTAAATCTTGCTATTACACCTGTTGAGGCCAGTGCATCATGGGCTATTGGCTGGGACAAAGGCGATTTCCTTGGTTCAAAAATTTTGCGGTCACAAAAGGAAGTTGGCCCAAAGCGCCGAAGCGTTGCACTTAAATCACTTGACCGTGGAATTCCGCGAGCCGGGATGCAAGTAAAAACCAACGAAGGTGAAAACTTAGGCGAGGTAACAAGTGGAACATTTTCACCTTCGCTCAAAGTAGGTATTGGTATTGCGATTTTAGATTCGACAGTGAAAGTAGGCGATCAATTAGTTATTGACGTCCGAGGTAGAGATTCATTAGTCGAAGTCGTGAAACTTCCCTTTATGACTTCGCACGTTCGTTAAATTCAATTGGCTGCATAAACGCAGCTTTCGTGTGCGTACGACGAAGTGCAGAAAGTACTGGCGCGCCAGCGATGCTAAGTAAAATCGTGGTGAAAATCGCTCGCGGAATATCCCATGCCATAGAGGTTGCGAAGTGAAAAACAATGAATCTATAGATATTTTCATGTACTGATCCCTGGGGGATGTATGAAAGTTGAGTGTTTGAGCCTAAAGCCCACGGCCAAAATTGCAGATCCATTAATATCCCAAAAACTTCAGAAGCAATAATTCCAAAGGCAATGAGAAGAAATATCTCTTTTTTTCCGCGCAAGAGTTTTTTCCCAGGAAGAAAGCCTGCAGCCATACCAATCCAGGCTGCTGCAAAAATTTGATATCCCAGCCACGGGCCAAGGCCTCCAGTTAGTAGGGCAGAAACAAACATTGAAGTAAGACCAAGCAGAAAACCAAAAGAAGGCCCGAAAACTCTGGCGCTTAAAATCAAAATAAACCACATTGGTTCGATTCCTACCGCTCCTGCGCCAAGTGGCCGCAGTGCTGCGATAAGTGCAGCAAGTACTCCTAATAGCGCAATTGATTTAGCATCTAACGACGAGTTCGAAATTTGAATGATCACCAGAACGAAAGCAATAGTGACTGCAAACCAGAAGAAAATCTGTGTTTTTGGTAAAGACTCCCCAGAGTAGAAAAATGGCCAAAAAAATCCTGCGGCAGAAATTACTGAGGCAATAGTTAACACCGCGGTGCTTGTCCGAGAAAAGCGAACTACGTCAGGAGTAAGCATCATTGCTGCGCTTCAATTGCTCTGACTACATCGGCCACAGTCAACCAGGGTTGCGGCGACATAACCTTTGAAACTTGCGGCGCAAATGCTGGCGAAGAAAGCAGTACATCTATCGTTGGTCCATCAGCAACAATGTCACCGTCTGCAATAAATATCGTACGTGTTGCCAGTTCAGCAACTAGTTCAACGTCGTGAGTAGCGATCACGACACTCTTATTGTAAGTACGGGCAAATTCAATCAATATTCTTGTCAGGATTCTTTTAGCTTGGTAATCCAATCCTCTAGTTGGTTCGTCCAGAATGAGCAAAGCCGGATTAGATGAAAGCACGACACTTAATGCTAAGCCAAGGCGTTGACCTTCAGATAAATCTCTTGGATGAGTTGTTGCTGATACTCCGGGAACTAACTGCTGTAGCAGTTTGAAAGTAGTACCTAGCGCAATCTCATTGTCAGTATCTGCCTGTTTACATTCATCATTTACTGTTTGGGCATAGAGCAAGTCACTTGGCTCTTGCGGAACAAAACCAATATTTTGGCGACGCAATTTGTTAAATAGTTTTTGAGAATCATGTCCGTTGACAATTACCGAACCTGAATCGTTGTGGCTAATACCTGCAATCGCTTTGAGCAGTGAACTCTTTCCGGCACCGTTACGACCCATAATCGCTACGATTTCATTTTCGTAGATGTCGGTATTTACATTAGAAATCGCCGTTTTGCCACCGTATGAAATGGTTAAATTCTTAATCTCAATAAAAGTGTTGTGCGAAGTTGATTTAGTTTCAACAATTTCGGCAGCATGTGTTTCTCGGAATTGACTTGTTAGACGGCGCATTTCTCGCACAGATGTGCCGATTTGATTTAAACCTAAAGCTCTAGCTAGCTCAACAATCGGCGGGGCGATAGGAGAGTTCATTAAAATCTGCTCTGGCGTACCCACCATTGTGCTGCCCGCGCCATTGATTTGAACTATTCGATCAGCAAATTGGATTACGCGTTCTAATTTATGTTCAGCGATTATCACCGTAAGGCTTAAGTCATGCACCAAGCGATGAAGAATTGAAAGAACTTCCTCTGCAGCTATTGGATCTAAAGCACTCGTGGGCTCATCTAGAACAAGCACCTTAGGGTGTGCAACGAGCGCGTTGGCAATTGCGACCCGTTGTTGTTCACCGCCACTTAGCGTTGCAAGGGCGCGGTTTCGAAGTGGCGCCAATGAAAGAAGATCTAAAGTTTCTTCCACCCTTTTGCGCATGACATCATTGGGCAAATTAAGCGCTTCCATCCCAAAAGCGAGTTCTTCTTCAACGGTGTCGGCGACAAAACCGTTAGCTGGATTCTGACCAACGATTCCAATTAAATGAGCAAGTGCGCCAGGCTTGACGGTTGCAGTTGAAATTCCATTAACCCAAATATCACCCGCCAAAATTCCACCCGTGTGGTGGGGGACCAAACCATTAATCAGCCGAAGTAGAGAAGATTTTCCTGAACCAGTTGGGCCAATTACTAAAACCAATTCACCTTCGGCGATTTCTAATGTTAAGTCTTCAATAACAGTTGTCGTCGAATTTGGATAAATGAGTGAGACATTTGCAAACTTGATCATGACACGACCACCACCGCGAGAGCGCAAAGCGCAACTACCGAATCTATTCCCGCCCATTTAATTGGCCGATAGCGAGATCGTTTCTTGCTAATTCCATAACCGCGGGCATCCATTGAAGCGGCAAGATCGAGAGAGCGTGCCAGTGATTCTTCAAGTAGGGGAATAGCGATTCTCTTGAACGATTTCAATCCTCGGGTTTTTTGCCCGCGTAATTGCTGGGCAGTTCGAATTCTAGAAACAGCACTAACGATTTGTGGCAAAACCGAGGTGGCGATTACAACGGATACACCAAACTCATAAAGGTAGACAGGCAATACCCGAAGTAAGCGATGTGGACTAGTTAACGATGCCGCGGCAGAGAGAATCACGATGATTGCACAGATAATTACACCTTCGGAAAGTGATGAAACTAAACGTTCACGTGTTACATCTCCACCTATCCGAATTCCGGGCATCCAATGCGGCAATGGAAGAATAGGAATACGGAACAAAACCGTTCCCGGAATTGGTACACCAATAAGAACGCCAATAAGTGCACGGACAACCAGAATCCACAGGGCGATTTTTAAACTCCAGTTAAAGGAGCGACCCCAAGGTGCGCTTTCTCTTTGCAGAAAGACGATCACTGACATAACACCCACCATTGCAATAGCAAAGGTTGGTGAATTCACACGAGCTACGGAAAAGGCCGTAGCCAGTGAAAATATCCACCAAGTAAGTGGGTGAAATGTCAGCTTCTTCATCGCTTAACCGATTATTTTTTAAGCAGAGCTTTAGGTGTTGAAATCTCTAAGCCGCACTCTTTAGCCGGATACCCAGAAAGTCCGCAAATTAATCCAGAAGATGCAGCTCGTATTTTTACTACTTGATAGAGGACGTCAATACCTTGTGATGCTTTCGCAGTACGTACGCAAGTTGTAATTGTCTTACGTGGCTTTTCACCTTTTGGAGCCCAAGCGGTTGAGCCAAAATCAATCACTAGGCCGATTCGTTTCGTATCTTTATCACCTTTAACTTTTGCACAAATAGAGGAGAAACTAGGTTTGACTGAAGGCATCAAAGATGGGACATCATCGCTACTAAAAACAAATGACCAACCTTCAACTGATCCATCTGCAATATCAACTGTTGGGCCGGTCATCGCTGCGGTCCATTTTGTTGCGCCAGGTGCGGCTTGAAAATAGCCCCAGTAACGCCAGCCCTTGGTGGCCGCGTGGCTTTGGGGAATGGCAAAAAATGTCGAAGCTAATAAGACAATGGCGATTAATAAACTTTTGAATTTCATTTCTGTGGGGCCTCTCAAGTGTGAAAGAGTCTCACAGGGAGTAGCGCCGCACGTATGTGGAAATAAATTCCATAGACATCTGGACCACACCCCGCAAACCTCGGCGGGTGTTCGTCAAAAACCAAATCATTAGGTAATCCGACTTTACGGTTGCGGGTCAGTGTCGGAATTTCACCGAACTTCCCCTAATGAGAAGGCTTATTAAGTTGTAGGCGAAGGCAACCACATTGCTTTGGAGTTGGCAACTATGGCGCGCAAGTCCTAGAGTCTGAGTCATGGAATATCGTCGCCTTGGCAGCACTGGAATGTATGTATCCGAGATCTCTTACGGAAATTGGATCACCCACGGTTCGCAAGTTGAAGCAGATGCGGCAATCAAATGCGTTCAGACCGCTCTAGATTGTGGCATCACTACATTTGATACTGCAGATGTTTATGCAGGAACTCGTGCGGAGAAAGTCCTAGGCAAAGCGCTCAAAGGCGTGCGTCGTGAGTCGTATGAGCTTTTCACTAAGGTCTATTGGCCAACAGGCCCAGGCAAGAATGACCGCGGACTATCGCGCAAACACATAATTGAGTCATGTAACGCTTCACTTAAACGATTGCAAACAGATCACATCGATTTGTATCAGATGCATAGATTTGATTTTGAAACACCGCTAGAAGAATCCCTCAGCGCTTTTGATGATCTTATTCGTGCCGGTAAAGTCCATTACATTGGTTTTTCAGAGTGGACCGCGGCTCAGATTGCAGCAGCGCTTAAGATTCAAGATGCCCACGGCTATAACCGTTTTGTTTCTAGCCAGCCACAGTACTCAGCTCTTTGGCGCGTAATCGAAGCCGAAGTTGTCCCACTTTCTCAAAAAGAGGGTATTGGTCAAATTGTCTGGTCACCTATGGCACAAGGAATTCTCTCTGGTAAGTATCTGCCTGGTAAAAAACCACCAGCTGGTTCCCGTGCCACTGACAAAAAAGGCGGAGCTGGGATGATTTCACGTTGGATGCGCGATGATGTCTTAACTGCCGTAAAAAAGTTAAAACCTATTGCAGATAAAGCTGGCTTAACAATGTCGCAATTATCGGTTGCTTGGGTCTTACAGAATCCAAATGTTTCTTCGGCAATTGTTGGTGCAACAAAGCCTTCACAGGTTAAAGAAAATGTTAAAGCTGCCGGAGTGAAATTAGATGCCAACACAATGGCGGAAATTGATAAAGCTCTGGGCAAACTTCCCGAAATGGATCCTGCTCAAAACGTTAGCCCGAATCCAAGAGCTTAATTAACTACGTCACCAACTTTAGTTTGAGGGTGTGGTGCGCGAAGACGACGCATCTGAGTTGATCGAAGCCAGGCGTACATTGCCAGGCCCTTGGTTTCTGAGTTAGGAAATTTCTGACCCATCAATCTCTTTATTTTTCTTCCAAGAAACACGCCATCAACAACGGCAATCAGTAGTACTGCGTACATCAATGCAATTGCCCCAAATTGGATTGCAGGAATCTGAATCAATGTAAGTACCAAAACGACGAAAATAATTGGCAAGAAATATTCACCGATTGAACGACGTGCATCGACATAGTTGCGGACAAATCGTCGTTCCGGGCCACGATCGCGCGCCGGTAAAGCGTTGTCATCGCCACGTAGATATGCAGCACGAGATGCAACACGATCTTGACGTGAGGCCAACTTAGCTGCTCGTTTTTGCTCTTTAGTAACCACGGGTGCGAGGGATGAAACCTTGACCTTTGCTTGAGCGTCCTTGCGCTTTGGCGTAGGTCGACCTTTTCCAGTTGATTCAGTAGTCATGGCGGTAACTATAGAGCCAAGGTGCGGGCAGACATGAAAATCACGTCAATGACTTAACTCGCAAAGCTCTGAAATGGCAGGTAGGATTTAGCCAAACAAGGAGAGAAAATGACAACTGAAGTAACAACCATTGGTCTTGCACTCACTGATGTAGCAGCCGCAAAGGTCGCTGCACTTTTGGCACAAGAAGGTCGCGACGACCTTAATTTACGTGTGGCTGTTCAACCAGGAGGCTGCTCAGGTCTTCGCTATCAACTTTACTTCGATGATCGCAATCAAGATGGCGACATCGTCCGCGAATTTGGTTCAGTTAAAGTCGTTGTAGACAAGATGAGCGATCCTTACTTAATGGGCGCTACTGTGGATTTCGTTGACACCATTGAAAAGCAAGGCTTCACAATTGATAATCCAAATGCACAAGGCTCTTGTGCGTGCGGCGATTCATTTAACTAATAAGCACCTGTTTACGCCCTAGTATCGCTACATGAAAATTGGGGTAGCGGGCTCAGTAGGTCTTGATCATTTAATGACTTTCTCTGGAAAGTTCACTGACTCATTTGTCGCAGGCTCACTTGAAAAAGTTTCCCTCTCATTTTTAGTTGATAGTTTGGATGTACGCCGTGGGGGATGCGCGGCAAATATCTGTTATGGAATGGGTGTCTTAGGCCTTAATCCAGTTTTAATTGCTGCGGTCGGAAAAGATTGGGCAGATTACGAAGCCTGGTTATCGCGCCATGGCGTAGACACTTCACACGCCTTGGTGTCGACTTCTTTGTACACCGCGCACTTTATGGTGACAACCGATGATGACCTCAATCAAATCGCATCTTTTTTTCCTGGCGCAATGAGTGAAGCACGCAATATTGAACTTGCTCCCATCATGGAAAAAACAGGTCGCTTCGACATAGTCGTAATTTCACCTGATGATCCTGAAGCGATGCTTCGGCATTCAGAGGTCTGCCGCCAAGAAGGAATCGCTTTTGCTGCCGATCCATCACAGCAGATGGCGCGAATGAGCGGCGATGAAATCAAACTCTTAATCGATGGCGCGGCTTACCTATTTTTGAATGAATATGAATTAGCCCTGGCCATGCAGAAAACAGGGTGGAGTGATCGAGAGATTCTTGAACATGTGAAAGTAAGAGTTGTGACCCTCGGTTCAAATGGCGCAAAAGTTGAAAGCGCAGCCGGAGAGTTTGTTCAGGTGGGTGTACCCAAGGAGAAGTCCAAAACCGATCCCACCGGAGTGGGCGACTCCTTTAGATCAGGTTTTATCGCCGGTCTTGCTTGGGGCTTAAACCACGAGCGCTGTGCACAGCTGGGCTCCTTAATCGCCACCTATGTCATCGAGACAATGGGTACCCAGGAGTACCGCTTTACGTCAGCTGAATTCCTAGCAAGATTTGAAGGCGCTTATGGCGCTGAGGCAGCAGCAGAAATCGCGCAGCATCTAAAGTTTTAGGCGTTATTTCTGTGACACGAACCACCGGGCTAGCACTCTAGGCAGGTGCCACGTTAAGCGCGTTTGCGCTCTATCCTTACCCTCATGTCGCTAACAAAGCTCAAGGGCCTGCGCGCCCTACTTCTGATTGCCCCAGCCTTACTTCTTACGAGTTGCTCAAAAGTATCTGGACTTGGCTTTGAAGATGGACTTTCAAGCGTGAATGATCAATCTTTGTCATTGTGGCAAGGTGCATGGATCACCGCATTTATCGTTGGTGGAATTACTTTAGTTTTAATTTTATGGCCAGCTATTTTTCATCGAGCTAAAAAAGGTGGGCCGGAGTTTCCAAAACAAACGCAGTACAACGTTCCAATCGAAATCGTATATACAGTAATTCCATTCCTAATCGTTGCAGTGCTGTTCTACTTCACTGCTAAAAAAGAAACCGTAATCGCCGCAAAAACAGATACTTACAAGCATGAAATTACGGTCGAAGGTATTCAGTGGTCATGGCAGTTTGGTTATCCAGAGGCGGGACCTGACGCAGTTGTAACTGGAACGCCTGCAGAACCACCCGTGCTTTATGTTCCATTGGGCGAACGAGTTCGCTACACAATAACTTCGAATGACGTTGTCCATGGTTTTTGGATTCCTGCCTTCATGATTCAGATGCAGAATCTGCCCGGTGTAACAAATCACTTGGAGTTCACTGCAAATAAACTTGGTGATTTTCCTGGACGATGCAACATTCTTTGCGGCCGTAATCACTCGCAGATGTTATTCACCGTTCGAGTTGTAACACCAGATCAGTACAAGGCATATCTTGAAACAATTAAGGGGAGCGCAGCATGACAACCTTTGCAGAACGCCCGAAAGTTACTGACTTGCCACCATTGCCACCTAAAAAAGGCAAAGCTTTTGTCAAATGGATGACTTCAACTGACCATAAGACAATCGGCTACTTGTATTTGATCACTTCATTTGCTTGGTTCTTAATTGGTGGAGTTCTAGCGCTGCTTCTTAGAAGCGAATTAGCCCGTCCTGGAATGCAGTTTTTGAGTGCAGAGCAGTACAACCAAATCTTTACGATGCACGGAACAATTATGCTGTTGATGTTTGCAACGCCACTGTTTGTTGGTTTTGCCAACGTGATTATGCCGTTACAAATCGGCGCAGCAGATGTGGCTTTCCCGCGGCTAAACATGCTTTCTTACTGGCTCTATCTATTTGGTGGAACTATGGCTTTTGCCGGTTTCTTATCTCCAGGTGGAGCAGCATCATTTGGTTGGACAGTTTATGTTCCACTTTCAAATTCAGTTTACTCACCAGGTATCGGCGCTGACCTTTGGTTATTAGGTCTAGCAGTGGGTGGTATCGGAACCATTCTCGGTGGCGTTAACTTCATTACAACAATATTTACTATGCGTGCACCAGGTATGACTATGTTTCGCATGTCAATCTTTTCATGGAACGTGCTTTTAACTTCAATTTTAGTTCTGCTTGCTTTCCCTCCACTAGCAGCTGCTCTACTAGGTCTTGAATCAGATCGACTATATGGAACACATCTTTTTGATCCTGCTAACGGCGGCGCAATGTTGTTCCAGCACTTGTTCTGGTTCTTTGGCCACCCTGAGGTTTATATCTTGGCCTTGCCGTTTTTTGGAATCGCAACAGAGATTTTGCCAGTCTTTAGTCGCAAGCCAATCTTTGGTTACAAAGGTCTAATTGCAGCTACTATCTCGATTGCTGCGCTTTCAGTGTCTGTATGGGCCCACCATATGTTTGCAACAGGTCAAGTTCTTCTACCGTTCTTCTCATTTATGACGTTCCTGATCGGTGTTCCAACAGGTGTTAAGTTCTTTAACTGGATTGGAACAATGTGGCGTGGCAATGTCACTTTTGAAACTCCCATGCTTTGGGTTATGGGCTTTCTTGTGACATTTCTTTTTGGCGGCTTAACCGGGATCATCTTGGCTTCTCCACCACTTGATTTCGCAGTTTCGGCAAGTTATTTCGTTGTAGCGCATTTTCACTATGTGCTCTTCGGAACTGTTGTTTTTGCGATGTTTGCTGGTTTCTACTTCTGGTGGCCAAAGATGACCGGCCGAATGCTTAATGAACGTTTGGGAAAAATTCACTTCTGGACAACTTTCTTTGGCTTCCACCTAACATTCTTAATCCAACACTGGTTGGGAATTAAGGGCTTCCCACGACGCTATGCCGATTATTTGCCAACCGATGGTTTTACTTTTATGAATGAAGTTTCAACTATTGGTTCATTCTTACTCGCATTCTCAATGATTCCATTTATGGTCAACATCTGGATTACACGTAAATCCCCTAAGGTTGAAGTTGATGATCCTTGGGGCTATGGCGCCTCTCTAGAGTGGGCCACATCCTGCCCACCTCCTCGCCACAACTTCTTATCTATGCCGCGCATATCATCTGAGCGCCCAGCTTTTGATTTGCACCACCCACACATTAAAACTGAAGGGCACTAAGTAGCTATGAAAGTTTCTTGGCAGTTATTTATAGGTCTTGCACTGTTTTATGTCTTAATGACGATTATTTATTGGCAAGTGGGTGGCGAATCTGTCGGTATTGGCGGTATGGCACTTGCTTCAGCCCTTGCCGGTATGGTCGGTTTTTATGTCTGGTTCACGCAGCGTCGAATCGGCAAAATTTTGCCAGAGGATAACCTCACTGCAGAGATTGCAGACGGAGCTGGAGATCTAGGATTTTATAGCCCTCACTCATGGTGGCCACTTCCAGTTGCCTTAAGCATGTGTGCCCTTACTTTGTCTTTAGTAATTGGCTGGTGGTTATCGCTAATCTCACTGGGAGCATTGGTGATTTCAATAATCGGAATGGTCACTGAATACGAAAAGCCAGTCGGGGCTGCTTCTCACTGATGGAACAGATTCGCGCAAAAATTTTGGAAGTTGATTATCCAAATACCGCAGCTGCGCGAATCTCTATTAAGGCACCTGCAGCAAAGATTTTTGAATTGCTAGCAGATCCAAACTCTCACGCAGCTTTTGACGGTTCGGGAACAATAACTAAATCACTTTCTGGCCCAAAACGTTTATATCTTGGGGCAAAATTTGGAATGGCAATGAAAATCAAGGTGCCTTACCGAATCACTAACACGGTGGTGGAGTTTGAAGAAGGCCATAAAATTACCTGGAGACACTTAATGATGTGGACGTGGTCATATGAACTCCACGATTTAGGTAATGGACTTACCCAAGTGACAGAGATATTTGACGCCCATGACATCCCCTTTTATGCGAGCTGGTGGCTCAAGAAAACTAACTCTTTAGCGCGTAATCCTAAATGGATGGCTAAGTCACTTGTTCGCCTGAAGGCGATTTGCGAAGGTTGAGATTGGCGCGGTTTGCTCCCTATCTTTTCGTTCTTCTTTGGAGTACAGGTTTTGTAGGTGCAAAATACGGATTACCTTATGCAGATCCATTCATTTTCTTATCAGTCAGAGTTTTTATTGCAGCTTTCATTCTTTTTATCATTGCAAGGCTGCTTAAAACAAAGATTCTTATTGGCAAACAAGCAATTTCGCGCTCGGCAATTATTGGTTTGTTTCTGCATGCGTTTTACCTTGGGGGAGTTTTCTTTGCGATTTCGCAAGGTGTTTCAGCAGGTGTTGCTGCGGTAATAACTAGTTTGCAGCCAGTTTTTGTTTCACTACTAGCAGTTAAGATACTTGGAGAAAAACTCAAAGCAATCCAGTTTGTTGGTCTCATTCTGGGTCTAATCGGTGTTGTGCTTGTTCTTGGGCCAACTTTTGATAGTGCAACTTCTGGAATTGGACTAGCTGGCGTATTTATTGCCCTTGTTGGTAGCACGACGGCCACGTTGCTACAGAAAAAAATTGGTGGCTCAATTCCGATGTTGGCCGGTACTGCCTATCAGTATCTGGCAAGTGGCAGTGTCCTTTTAGTTGCAGCTCTTGTGACATCAGGGACACACATCCAATGGAACATTCATTTTATCGGTGCAATGGCCTGGCTTATTTTGGTCTTATCTGTTGGCGCAGTCCTGTTATTGATGTGGCTTTTAAACTCTGGGAGTGCGGCGTCAGTCTCGTCACTGTTTTATCTAGTGCCACCAGCAACAGCGATAGAGGCTTTCTTTTTATTTGGTGAAAAAGTAAACACCCAAGGCTTCCTTGGAATAGGAATAACCGCCTTGGGTGTTTGGCTAGTAATACGTAGTTCGAACTAGTGGTGTTCGATCTGCTTTAGATCTTCTGCAGACACCTTAGGAACAGATACGGCATGAGCCTTGCTCAAACGTGCACGCAACTTGTTTTTGATTGCTCCAGGACGACGTACTCCACGTGCATCAGTCTCAGTTAACTCCAGAGCTGGCAATTGTTCGTGGGAAGTAAGAGTCCAAGCCTTTTCTGGAGAAATTGGTGCGTGAACTTCAACAAACTCACCGTGAGGCAAGCGTAGGAGTCGACCAGTTTCAGTTCCATGAAGAACCAAGTCACGATCTGCGCGTTGCAGCGATAGACACAGACGCTTAGTAATGACGAAAGCTATTGGAGGCAAAATAAAGATACCAAAACGCGTACCCCACATAATTTGATTGATGGTCAAATCAAAGTGAGTAGCGATAATGTCATTTCCACCATTTATAAGTGAGACCATCATGAAAGTTAATGACATGACACCTAGGGCGGTGCGATTTGGTGCGTTACGTGGGCGATCAAGCAGATGATGCTCGCGCTTATCGCCAGTAAACCAACTTTCAATAAATGGATACAAAGCCATTCCTGTAAATAAAATTCCAGGAACAATTAATCCAGGAATCAAAATGTTCCAAGAAATTGTGTGGCCAAAGGCATGTGTTTCAATTGGGGGAGCCATGCGGACTAAACCATCCAACCAACCCATGTACCAATCGGGTTGAGAACCGGCAGATATTTGACCTGGCGTATATGGCCCGTATAACCAAATGGGGTTAATTGATGCGACCGCAGATAAGAATGCGATCACTCCGAAAACGATGAAGAAAAACCCACCAGCTTTAGCCATATAGGTCGGCATTAATGGATAGCCAACTACGTTCTTTTCTGTGCGACCTGGACCAGGGAACTGCGTGTGCTTTTGATACCAAACCAACATTAAGTGGATAGTAATTAGAGCCAGGAAGGCACCGGGTAGCAAAAGAACGTGTACCGTGAAAATTCGCGGAATGAATGCTTCTCCTGGGAATGCTCCATCGAAGGCAAAAAACGCAAGGTAAGAACCAATAACCGGTAATGCTTGAATAATTGCTTCTGCAATGCGGATACCAGTTCCAGACAAAAGATCATCTGGCAATGAGTAACCCAAGAAGCCCTCAACGATTCCAAGAGTTAATAATCCAACTCCGAGGATCCAGTTAAATTCACGCGGCTTACGGAAAGCTCCGGTGAAGAAAACGCGTAGTAAGTGACCAACGATTGCGGCCATGAAAATAATCGCAGCCCAGTGGTGAATTTGGCGCATTAATAATCCACCACGAACCTCAAAGGAGATATGAAGTGTCGATGCATAGGCAGCGGACATCTTTAATCCTTGAAGCGGAGCATATGAACCTTCGTAAGTAACTTCGCGCTGTGAAGGATCAAACCAGAAAGTTAAGAATGTTCCGGAAAGAAGTAAAATCACAAATGAATACAGGCAGACTTCGCCAAGCATGAACGACCAGTGATCAGGAAAGACTTTGGTCAGATTCTTCTTCATCCATGCAGCAGCGCCAGTGCGCTCATCTACATAGTTGGCTACAGTTCCGAGTTTCTTTTCTACATTTGTCATTGTGAGTTACGCTCCCAGAAGCTAGGTCCAACCGGTTCACTAAATGCTGATCGAGCAACTAAATACCCCTCTGCATCGACAGTGATATCCAATTGCGGTAATGGACGAGCTGCAGGTCCAAAAATAACTTTAGCTCCACGTGTCACATCAAATGTTGACTGGTGACATGGGCACAGCAAGTGTTTTGTCTGTTGCTCATACAGGGCAACAGCGCATCCCATATGTGAGCAAATCTTGGAGAAAGCGATGATTCCATCGTGAGTCATGGCCAGCTTTTCAGGTGTTAATTGGAAATCTTCTGGGCGCAGACGGATGAGAAGCACGGCATCTTTTCCAATGTCACTTAGTGCGCGGTGTGATCCTTCAGCAACAGCTGGCAATACTTGAGCAACTGCGCCCACTTCTAAATCAGATGCCAGGATGGGACGGTCCCCAGGATCTGTAACTAAACGAGTTCCGGTTTTCCAACTAGTTTTTTCGAGCTCTTTGCCTGGCAAAGGACCTAGGTCGCGCAAAAGCAACAACGGGGAAAGTGCAGATAAACCAAGGGCTGCACCTAATGATTTTTTAATCAATGAACGGCGACCCATTCCTACAGTTCCTGCGCGTTCCTTAACTGTCTTTACAAAATCTTCGCGCTCATTATCTGGTGAACGAAATTCATGACGATGTGCGACAACTTCGGTATCTGGCATTAGAGTTTTTGCCCAATGAATGGCGCCCATACCGATAAAGAAAAGCGAGATTGCCATTCCAAGGCCAAGACCAAGTTGATGTGCATTTTGATCGCCCATAACGGGGACAAAAATAAATAAATCTTGAGGAATAAAAACGTATGAGAAAATGAGTAAGAGAGTTCCAACTGCGGAAATTCCAAATAAAATAGCCACTTGGCGTTCGGCACGCTTTTCAGCTTTTGGATCAGTGTCAGCTTCACGGTGAACGTGTGCAGGCAATCCTGGATCTTTGATGGCTTCGATTTCGTTAGACATATTTTCCTTATCTCGCTTTCGTTGCCAACCAGACTGCTACACCGATGAGCAGTCCTAGTCCCAGTACCCAACCTAATAATCCTTCTGTAACAGGCCCTACACGACCAAGTGATGCACCGCCGAGATTTGGTTCTGCTTCAGCGGCTTTGATCCATTTAATAATTGATAGCTTCTCAGCTGGCGTAATTGTTTTATCGCTAAATACCGGCA
>CAEZZT010000021.1_pt1 | contig 15084 bp, 17 predicted proteins | sample 7266901 | NCBI WGS metagenome assembly CAEZZT01 (sample SAMEA6813966, study PRJEB35770) | uncultured Actinomycetes bacterium | biome: Freshwater; feature: Freshwater reservoir; material: water | place: Czech Republic | collected 2016-08-15 | depth 30m m
CACAACCAGCCATAACTAAGCGTTCCAATAATTACACCGGCTAAAACTCCACCGCCAGCGCCTGAAAGATTCATGACTAAATCACTTGCCCCTTGCGAAGCTGGTCGCATTTCAACCGAGACTGATTCAGACAAAAATGCAGAGCCTGCGATTAATGTGCATGACCAACCAAGGCCAAGCAAAAACAGCCCGATTCCAAGTTGTACGGCATCATCGGCAGCTGCGGTACCGGCGATAATTGTTGAAAGCAACAAAATTGCCACGCCAATTTGAATTACACGCACGCGGCCTAAACGATCGCTTAAAGAACCAACTAGCGGTGAAAATGCATACATACCTAAAACGTGAACGCTGATGACAAAACCAATGATTCGCAGCGATACATCAACGTGCTTCATGTGAATTGGCGTCATAACCATTACTGACACCATGGCTACGTGACCAATTGCAATCGCGCTAATTGCAAATAGCGCTTTTGGATTAGAGCGAATATGCGCCAAGGCAGCTTTAGTTGAACCTTTATGTTGCTTAACTGCGGCCTGCTTTTCGGCTAATAAATAAGGGTCAGGACGTAAGAAAAGTTGAATCACAACGGTTGCAAAAATTAATGTGACTGCTGAAATTAAATAAGGTCCAACTAGTGATGGAAGTTTGAAATGTTCAGCTAATTTTCCAGCGGGATCCATCAGGTTTGGCCCAGCAACTGCGCCAATTGTCGAGCCCCAGACCACAAATGAGAGCTGTTTAGCCCTGGTTTCATTCGTTGCTAAATCAATTGCGGCAAAGCGGGCTTGATAACCCGATGCCGCTGCCGATCCAACTAAAAAAGTTCCAAGCAGCATAAAGAAAATATTTTTATGCGAACCACCAAGAATCGCGCTGACCGAACCAATAACACCGGCGATGTAACCAACTGAAAGAGATAATCGTCTGCCACCACTCGCAGTTAACCGTGCAAGTGGCAATGCCATTGCTGCAGCACCTAGCACCGAAGTTGTTTGAGCTAGGCCGGCCAATGTTTCTGAATCAGTAATGGATGCAACTAATAAGGATCCGGCTGCAACAGTTCCTGCAACGCCCACGCCATTTAAGACCTGGGCAGTTGCAAGAGTGCGAACAACTTTCTGTTGAAGCCGAGTATTAGGCATTAAGGAATTAACCTCACCCACACTGCAGTATCAGTTGGCAATGTGTGCCCCGTTACCGGACCACTTGCAACAAGAATCTGTGAGTTAGATGGAAGTTGAATTGGCGCACCGAAGTTGATGTAACAAGCAAAATCTCCGGGACGTTCAAATGCAACCACGTCCTTGCCTGCTTCAATCCACTCCATTGGCCCATCGCCAAGACCTTCTTCTTCTTTGCGAATTGCTAAAGCTTGGCGATACATAGAAAGCGTTGAACCTTCAACACCATCTTGTGTGTCCACTGCATATTTGCCCCACCAAGAAGATTGTGGCAACCATGCTTGTTCAGGCTTTAGCGCAGCATTAGTTGAAAAACCAAATGCACCTTCAGGATTTGATGACCATGGAATTGGCACACGGCAACCATCGCGACCGCGATCAGAAAATCCACTCATCTTCCAACGCGGATCAGTTAAACGATCCTCAGGAATATCGCGAACTTCTGGAACTGCTAGTTCTTCACCTTGATACAAATATGTACCACCGGGCAAAGCCAGCGTCATCAACGCAGCACTTCGTGCACGTAAAGTTCCACGGGCAATATTTAATTTCGCAGGATCGCCTTGGCGTTCAAAAGTTGTATCTCCGTGATTTGTAAGGCCTAAATCAAGGCGATCAACTGAACGAACAACGTCGTGATTGTTAAATACCCACGAGGTTGGCGCACCAACTTCTGCAAGTGCGTCAATAGAGTTATTGATTTTGGTCTTGATCTCTTGTGCATCCCACAACGTTGTAAGCATCTCAAAGTTAAATGAGTTTTGAAGTTCATCCGGGCGGACATATCGCGCAATTCGTTCGGCAGGACTTACCCATGCTTCGGCAACAGCCATGCGATCTCCTGGATACGAATCAAGAATTTTGCGCCATGCACGGTAAACGTCGTGGACACCTTCTTGATCCCAGAATGGTTTGTGTTCGGTTCCGAGCATTGTCGCTGCTGGATCTTTTCGAATATCAGGTAAACCGGCTTCTTTAAACATTCCATGTGCAACATCGATTCGGAAACCTGCAACTCCGCGATCTAGCCAGAATTTCAAAACATCTTCAAAGTGTTTTACAACTTCTGGATTTTCCCAATTGACATCGGGTTGTTCCACAGCGAATAAATGTAAATACCATTGCCCCGGCTTTCCATCAGCTTCGATAACTCGTTCCCAAGCTGGACCACCAAAGACTGCTTCCCAGTTATTAGGTGGCAAATCTCCGTTTGCTCCTTTGCCTTCGCGGAACATAAATCGATCCCGTTCTGGTGATCCCGGACCTGCAGCAAGGGCTGCCTTAAACCATTTGTGTTCACTTGAAGTGTGGTTAGGAACAATGTCAACGATTAACTTAATTCCAAATTCATTTGCTTCTTTAATTAACTGTTCGGCCTGAGCCAATGTTCCGTAATCAGGTTCGATATTCATGTAATCAGATACGTCGTAACCATGATCGTGTTGTGGTGATGGATACCACGGTGAAATCCAAATCGCATCAATACCTAAGGACTTTAAGTATGGAAGGCGTGAACGAATTCCTTCGACATCGCCGATACCATCGCCATTTGCGTCAGCGTATGAGCGTGGATAAATCTGATAAGTAACCGCGTCGCGCCACCAAGGACGTTCTTTACGGGATGCTAACTCAGGCATTACTTACTCCGTTTCCAGGTATTTAGTGAGGAATTCACGTTCAGAATCATTTAGTGGTCGTGACTTCTTTGTTTGCATTGAAACCGCTACTTGAACGGTTTTAACTCGTGCAACAACTTCATCACCATTTTTGATTTCATAATCCACCGCAAATGATGAATTACCAATATTAGTAACCCAAATATCTACATCGACAAAAATGTTGCCATCATAAATCGGTGCAATGAAATCTACTTCGGCACGGGCAACAACCATCTCAAACATTCCAGACCAAACAAAGCGCGCTTCTTGGGCATACGTTAAATACGTTGCATTATTTACATGACCAAATGCATCAAGGTCATCCCAACGCACATACTGCTTATTTGTAAATTTCATTTAACGTGTGAGCTTTCTATAAGTGACTCGGTGAGGACGAGCTGCATCGGCTCCAAGTCTTTGGATTTTGTTAGCTTCATATGATTCGAAGTTACCTTCAAACCAGAACCACTTTGAATCACCTTCGTAAGCCAAAATGTGTGTTGCTACACGGTCAAGGAACCAGCGATCGTGGGAAATAACCACTGCGCAACCCGGAAATTCAAGCAGCGCGTTTTCGAGAGAACCCAAAGTTTCAACATCTAGATCGTTAGTTGGCTCATCCAGTAGAAGTAAGTTTCCGCCTTGCTTAAGCGTTAGCGCTAAGTTCAAACGGTTGCGCTCACCACCTGACAAGATTCCTGCAGGTTTTTGTTGATCTGGACCTTTGAAACCAAAGCATGAAACATATGCGCGCGAAGGCATTTCAACTTGGCCGACCTTAATAAAATCAAGACCGTCTGAAACAACTTCCCACAGAGTTTTCTTTGGATCAATTCCTCCACGTGACTGATCAACGTATGAAATCTTTACCGTTTCACCAATCTTTACTGAACCAGAATCAGCTTTTTCAAGCCCCATCAAAGTCTTAAATAGCGTTGTTTTACCTGCGCCGTTTGGACCAATGATTCCAACGATTCCGTTGCGAGGCAGAGTAAATGAAAGATCATCAATAAGAACGCGGTCTCCAAAGCCTTTAGTTAAATGCTCGGCTTCAATAACAACGTTTCCAAGACGTGGCCCAGGTGGAATTTGAATTTCTTCAAAGTCCAACTTGCGCATCTTGTCGGCTTCGGCTGCCATTTCTTCATAACGTGCAAGACGAGCCTTTGATTTAGCTTGACGGCCCTTTGCATTTTGGCGGACCCAATCAAGTTCTTCAGCTAAACGCTTTGCACGCTTTGCATCTTTTTGGCCTTCAACTTTTAGACGCGCAGCTTTTGTTTCTAGATAAGTTGAGTAGTTACCTTCGTATGGATACGCACGACCACGGTCGAGTTCTAAAATCCACTGCGCAACGTTGTCCAAGAAATATCTATCGTGAGTAATCGCTACAACTGCGCCGGCATATTTATTTAAATGCTGTTCAAGCCACAAAACAGATTCTGCATCTAAGTGGTTAGTTGGTTCGTCGAGCAGTAATAAATCTGGTGCTTGTAACAACAATTTACAGAGCGCAACACGGCGCTTTTCTCCACCAGATAAAACAGAAACATCAGCATCTGCCGGTGGGCAACGAAGCGCATCCATTGCTTGCTCAAGCTGAGAATCAAGTTCCCATGCATTGCGGTGATCAAGTTGTTCTTGCAAGTTGCCCATTTCGGCTAATAACTTGTCATAGTCAGCATCTGGGTTTGCCATTTCATCGCTGATTGCATTGAAGCGATCTAACATCGCAACAGTTTCGGCCACGCCTTCTTTAACGTTATCGATAACGTTTTTAGTTTCATCAAGAAGTGGTTCCTGAAGCAAAATTCCAACGGTGTAACCAGGAGTTAAGTAGGCCTCACCGTTTGATGGTTGCTGCAACCCCGCCATGATCTGCAAGACCGTTGACTTACCCGCACCATTGGGACCGACAACACCAATTTTGGCGCCTGGGTAAAACATAATGGTGACGTCATCCAGAATTACCTTGTCACCGTGCGCTTTACGCGCCTTCTTCATCGTATAAATGAACTCAGCCATGAGACGAAACCTTATCGTTATGTGTCGGTAGACTTAGCATTCACGACCCCTACAGGCGCCTGTAGCTCAGTCGGATAGAGCACCCGCCTTCTAAGCGGGTTGTCGCAGGTTCGATTCCTGCCAGGCGCGCATGGCCAATGAACAACCGAACCTGATCTGGATCGACTGTGAGATGACGGGACTTTCTCTTGAGAAAGATGTCCTCGTCGAAATCGCTGTCCTTGTAACCGACTCCGAACTCAATGTGATTGGCGAAGGCGTAGATGTTGTTATCAAGGCGAGCGCTGAACAGTTAGCCGGCATGAATGAGTTTGTGACGCAGATGCATACAACCTCTGGATTAATTACTCAGATTCCAGATGGAATCTCAGTGGCAGATGCCGAAGATGCCATCATCAAATATTTAGAGAGTGCACAAACCGTGCCAGGTAAATCACCATTGGCAGGAAACTCGGTTTCAGTTGATCGCTCTTTTATTGCGCGCGATATGCCGCGGTTAAATGATTATCTGCACTACCGAACCATTGATGTTTCATCCATTAAAGAGTTAGCCCGGCGTTGGTATCCCAAGGCGTACTTTAACGCCCCTGCAAAGACTGGCAACCACCGCGCGTTAGGCGATATTCAAGATTCAATCGCGGAATTGGCGTATTACCGCAGCGCAGTATTTGTCCCGAGCGCTACGGAGTAACAGGTAGACTTTCCCGCACATGGTGGGCGTAGCTCAGCTGGTAGAGCACTCGGTTGTGGTCCGAGATGTCGCGGGTTCGAGCCCCGTCGCTCACCCCACTATTACTGCAGTACAAACTAGAAAGCTGGAATTGAAATGATCTTCGATGTAGTCGTTGAAATTCCGGCAGGCTCTAGAAATAAATACGAAATCAATCACAACACCGGCGAAGTTCGCCTTGATCGCATGCTTTTTACAGCAACCCGTTTTCCTCACGATTATGGCTTTGTTAAGAACACTTTGTCACTAGATGGCGACCCGCTTGATGCATTGGTCATGTTGGATGAACCAACTTTTCCGGGCTGCGTAGTTTCTTGTCGCGTAATCGGTATGTTTCGTATGACTGATGAAAAAGGCGGAGACGACAAGCTTTTATGTGTTCCAGCCGGTGATATTCGCAAAGCCAGTCTTCAGGATATTGAAGATGTTCCAATCTACGAACTCGATGAAATCAAGCACTTCTTTGAGGTCTATAAGACTCTAGAACCAGGCAAAGAAGTTCATGGTGGCGAATGGGTTGGTCACGAAGATGCCGAAGAAGAAATTAAGAATTCTTACAACCGTTATAACGGTTCACATTAATTCGTTGGCACCAACTGCTTTGGGCAAGAAGCAATAATCTTTACAATCGCCGCCTTTTCTGGCGCGGTTAACCACAATCCATATTTGGCTTTAACTGCCACTTGCCGAGCAACATATGCACACCGATAGTTCTTCTTCGGTGGCAACCATGTTGCAGCATCTCCATCACTTTTTTGTGAATTAAGTTGACCCTTGACCGCTAATAAATTCAATGGATCATTTGCAAAAGCGGTTCGTTTTTCAATTGTTAATTTAAAGGCCCCGGTTTGCCAAGCATTAGATAGCGCAACCACATGATCTATCTGCACCGCATTACTTGTGCCTACTCCCCTGACAAAATCGATACTTTCGCCAGAATATGGATCAATTAATGTGCCACTTAGAATCGTGCAGCGATCTTTAAAAACCTGTCCGATGAGATCTCGTTTTAAAATATCGTTACGAGTATCACAGCTGTTCCCGTCGACATCTTTCCAAGCAGTTCCAAACTGATCTCTGGCATAACCGGTTTTTGGAGCACGCCCCTTCACCGCTAACGTGGAAATTACCTCCGTCACCGTTGGCGTAGCGGCCGTAGCCTCTGGTACTAACCCAGTCAGAAATAGCGCCAGCGACAGGGCAATCCGTATTTCCCAGTGACTCATACGAGCATTTTGGTCGGTGTCGCGCGTGTGCAGCAAGGCCCTAGTTGCTGATAGGTTTCCACCTGCATTCAAGCGTTTCCGGCGCCTGGATGCCTCGGGTTGTTAGCTCAGTTGGTAGAGCAGGTGACTCTTAATCACCGGGTCGGGGGTTCGAGTCCCTCACAACCCACTCCGAGTTACACATGTTTCATGCTTAGAAACGATGAGCTTTGAACTATGAATAATGAGAGTGATTGCCCCAATAAGCGCCATCTTTTGGAATTAGCGCAGTTCCATTAGATAAGTTTATTAACTACCACTTGCTACATAGTCACGCAAAGCCGTGCGCTCTGAGTCGATTTCGCTAACGTAGTTTTTGACAACATCGCCGATTGAAACAATAGAAAGCAAAGTTCCATCGGCATTGACAACGGGCACGTGGCGAAAGCGATGCTCAGTCATCATGATCATTAATTCGGCAACAGTGGTATCAGCTGTGCAGGTATGAACTTCGGCCGTCATGATGTCGCGCACATGCATCCCAATTAATTCATCTAGATTGCCGGGCATAGCCCGCACAACATCTCGTTCTGACACGATTCCATCAATTTTCCTGCCATCACTAGATACAACCAGAGCCCCAACATGGTGCGCATTTAAAGAGGAAACCAAATCATGAATACTGGCACTGGCTGAAATGGTTTCTACGCGCTTGCCTTCAATGATGCTAATGATTTTCATAGTGCCACCTGCCTAATATAAGGAGTTGCAATAGTGACCCGTGCTTTGGTTGAAGGCAAGAGTGCTAACCCTCCGTGGTTTTGAAATTAACTACTGAGGCCAGATTTTTCGAATTTCATTATTTATTTGAGTAGCTGTGGCTATCAACCGGGGCAAAATCAACTCCTTAAGCTGATCTGTGCTCACTCTTGAAGCTGGAACAGACACATTAATTGATGCATAGATTTCATTAATGTGCGTACCGATTGGGACAGCCAAAGATCGCAAACCAACTTCGAGTTCTTGATCGAGCAGGCACCACCCGGAAGGTTTTGAATTAGTGGTTATTCCTGCAGGAAATTATCTGGAAGTAACGCATGAAGGTCCAATTTCAAACCTTGCACCAAGTTATGGCGAAGCCTATGGCGTGGTTTTTCCGCAATCTGGCGCTGACTTGCGTGGCGGACCACATTTAGAACTGTATGACGCAATGTTGAATCCAAATGCCGATGATTACAAAATGGGAATCTTAATTCCAGTTAAGTAGTTTTTTAAGCGCCTTCGTATGCGCGCTTCATGGCAGCTAAATCAATTTTCTTCATTGCAAGCATTGCTTGTGTTGCGCGTTGTGCGCCAGCTGAATCAGAGCCACCTAAGTATTGGCCCATTTCAGGAGCAGTTACCTGCCAAGAAACTCCAAATTTATCTTTGAGCCAACCACACTGACTTTCTTGACCGCCATCTGCAGTGAGCAATTCCCAATACTTATCAATTTCAGATTGATCCGCGCAAGGAATTTGGAATGAGATTGCTTCGGAGTGCGGAAACTGTGGACCGCCGTTAAGACCAATAAATGGGCGACCAAAAATTCTGAAGTTAACGACTACTTCCTCGCCTTGCACGTTTCCTGGCGTATCAGTTGGCGCTATCCAGTTATCGGCAACCTGACTATCGGGGAAAATACTTGTGTAGAAATTGGCGGCTTCTCGAGCGCGTCCGTTGAACCAAAGGCATGTTGTTAATTCCATTGGAGAAACTTACCCCAAGATTTAAACAAGTCTGTGGTCAAACCAATTACGAGCTAGAGCCAAAATCTGTGGTTCTGTCATTGCATTTAAATTCTCATCCAACGCATCCACAATTTTCTTACCCAAATCAGGGTGCTTTCTTTCGAGGTACTGAACAAAGTGGACCATTGAGCTAGCTTTGCCAGTTCCGTGGCCGATGAGCAGGATTTCAGAGGCGGCAGAAATCGATTCAGCGATCTCTTCATAAAACTTAAGAGTCAATGTGTCTTCATGCTTATTGAGATGGTCATTGGGTCCATTTTTTATGTGTAAATGCTTATGTCTTTCAGGTACATGAATTTTTTCGGGCTTCGAACCTTTTTCAGTTCCGGTTGCCCAAACCTTTGCATCTTCATTTGTAATTGTTACTACTACGAATTTATTTGATATCTCGGACATTTTGATTCCTTCTTCCAATTGAATTCTCTGGCTTGGCGAAATTGCCACTTTTAGAGAATTCCTATGAGTCCTACACAAGAAGGTTACGAATAATTAACTAAAGTGCCAAGGGTTTTTCTAGTGATATCCCCCTCGATATTTAAATGCGTTACTGGGGGTTTTGAACTAAGCAAAAAGGGTGTCCCTCAGGATCTAAATACACTCGAAACATGTTTCCAGGTTGTACTTGATGTTTTATGGCACCAATTGCTAAAACTTTTTCTTCGCCAATATCTAAATCTTTTACATGGAAATCAAAGTGAAGTTGCTGAGGAACGGGTCCTTCGGGCCATGTAGGGGCAACATAGTTAGATACCTTTTGAAATGCCATCATGCGCTGACCATTACTAAACAGGTCAACCCATTCTACTTTTTCTTCCGTGTCATCTAATTCGCCAACTACCCAGCCAGTAACTGCTGCATAGAAACGGGCGAGTGATGCTGGATGCGCGCAGTCAACTGCAGTGTAGATATGGTGAGCTATAGACATGTGAATAGCCTACGGCGAACTACTTCTTTTTTGTATATCCCTTAGGGCAAACCGGCTTAAGGGCTGCGATCTTCTTAATTTTTTTTCCCTTAACGCAGGTAATCAACTTGTTTTTTAGCGCCGCATACTCAAGTTTGCCTAAAGTAACTTCGAACTCACCAAATTCTTCAGATGCGTAGGCTTTAGTTGAGGCCACTTCTGTATTTGGGTCAACTAAGTTTTTTTCAATCATCGAGCGCACTTCAAGGAAATCGATAATCGCTGATTTGAGAATTGACGAAGATGAGGCGTCATTAACCAGCTTTGGCTTAAGCGCCAAGAAACGGGCGTATTGCGTATCAAACATTGCTGCATATTTGACTTGTAGAACCGCCACTTCTTCAGCTCTAGTTGGTACAGCATCCTCTGCATAAACAGGGGCGGCTCCCCCAATAATGAATGAAGCAATTAGCACGAATAAGAGGCTGCGTAGTTTCATAACTTAAAAATACTTTAATAACCCGCTCTATTTGGCGAAAACTTATTCTTCTGAGTGATAGCGCTTGTGATTTAGATTATCCTTCACGCATGGCACTTCACCCTCAAGTACGGGCATACCTAGATCATGTAGAAATCAATAACCCTTTTCCAGAAAACCCTACTTTGCAACAAATTCGTGAAGATGTGTACGGATATATCCAATACGCAGGTCCTGCCTCTGATGAAGTATTGATTGAAAATACTTACTACACATCCCCAACTGCCGATATTCATGCAGTTATTTGGCGCCCAAAGAATGTGAAAGCTAATGCACCAGCCCTTGTTTATTTCCATGGTGGTGGCTGGATCTACAGTTTTCCTTTGCGATATTCAGTAGTGCTATCGAATATGGCCGCTGAGACTGGTTTCGTGATCATTGCAGTTAATTACCAAAAAGCACCTGAACATCAATTTCCTATTCCTTTTGATGATTGTTATGCAGGTTTACTGTGGGTCGCAAAGAATGCACAGATACTCGGAATCGATCCAACAAAAATTGGAGTTGGCGGCGATAGTGCAGGTGGAAACTTAGCCGCAGCCGTTGCTTTAAAAGCTGCCGAAACTGGCGACGTTAAATTGGCTTACCAGATGCTTATTTATCCTTGTATCGATACCAACTTTGAAACTGAATCTTATAAAGCACATGCCAAAGGTTTTGGGTTGCTTGCATCTGGCATGGAAAACGCTTGGCGCATTTATATTCCAGAAGAGCATCGGAACAATAAATTTGCTGTTCCAGGTCGTGCAACTACATTTAAGAATGTAGCTCCTGCAATTATCGCTGTGGCTGAACACGATGTTTTGCGCGATGACGGCGCGAATTACGCGGCGGCTTTAGAAAAAGGTGGAGTTCCTGTTACTTTTAAGGAGTACCCAGGAATGATCCATGGCTTCTTTCAATATGGCGCTATGGTTGATGATGCGTACGCATTGCGCACTTGGCTTAGCCAGTCGATACAGAAAGCGGTGAATTAGTGTTTGAAGCGCACACCCTCTTAGTTGCAGGTTTCTTGTTTCTTGGGGCAATTCTTTATACATCAGTTGGCCACGCAGGTGCTTCGGCATATATAGCGGTTATGACGCTGTTTGATTTACCGCCAGTGGTAATTAAGCCAACTGCACTTACTCTCAATATTTTTGTATCTTCATACGCCTCTTTGCGCTACATAAGAGGTCAGTTATTTCATAAGGTTCTTTTCCTTTATTTAATTATCGGCTCAATTCCCGCCGCTTTTATCGGCGGTCGCATGAATCTGCCCAGCAATATTTACAAGCCAGTTATTGGAGTTCTGCTTCTGCTCTCAGGAGTCCGGTTTCTTATCCAGGCAATGCAAAATGAAAAACCTGCAACCGAGGTCAATAAGGCTCTAGCAATCTTTATCGGTGCATGTGTTGGGTTGCTATCAGGAATAACTGGCACGGGTGGAGGAATTTTTCTTTCTCCATTGATTATTTGGCTGGGTTGGGTTGGAGTGAGACAGGCTAGCGGCACGGTTGCAGCATTTATCTTTGTAAATTCAGTAGCAGGATTGCTGGGCAATTTTCAGTCCACATCATCTTTGCCAAGCGAGCTTCCAATTTTCCTAGTGGCAGTACTGCTTGGGGCGTTTATTGGTACGCGCTTTGGAATTAAGAGATTTTCATCCACTGGCGTAAACCGCGCACTCGGATTCGTTCTTCTGATCGCTGGAGCTAAGTTCTTACTTGCTTGATAAACCTTTTGCGATTCCAAGCCCTATTAATGCTCCAAGTACTTGGGCTAGAACAAATGCGGGCACTGATCCAAGTTCAATGCCTGCAAATGAATCACTAAAGGTTCGTCCAATTGTTACCGCGGGATTGGCAAATGAAGTTGAACTAGTGAAAAAGTAGGCGCTGCCAATCCATGAAGCAACACTTACTGGGATTAACGTAAATTTTTCTTGGGAAACCAAGAGATTTATGATCAGAATCAAACCTGCAGTGGCAACAATTTCACTTATAAACAAACTGCTTCCGGTACGGTTTTTAGTCGCATTTTCTAAAATCGGATGCTCAAACATGGCATTCGCCAATGCTGCACCCGTTATGGCTCCCAATATTTGAACCAATACATACTTCAATAAAAGCGCCAATGGAATTCGCTTTTGAATAAAGTCGACCAAACTCACAACAGGATTGAAGTGAGCACCGCTAATAGGAGCTAAAACTTGGATTAGCACCATTAATCCGAAAACAGTTGAAACCGTATTGATTAAAAGTTGTATTCCAACATCATCAGTCAGATTTGTAGCCATGATTCCAGAGCCAATAACAATGGCAACCAGCAAAGCGGTTCCCAGAAATTCGGCAAATAGTTTTCTCATGGGTTCAATGTCTGTTCTAAATTTTTACTGAACACCGATGATGTCGACAACGAAAATGAGTGTTTCATTTGGACCAATTGGGCCAGAACCATTTGGGCCATAGCCAAGATCAGATGGAATTACGAGTAAACGACGCCCACCCACTTTTGCACCAGGCAAGCCTTGCTGCCATCCTGCAATTACACCTGCAAGTGGGAATGTTGCTGGCTGTCCCCCTGACCACGATGATTCAATTAGTTTTCCATTAGACCAAGTCATTAATGTGTAATGAACCGTCAAAGTAGAAGAGGCCAATACTTCGGCGCCAGTTCCTACGATGATGTCTTGTGTTTCTAAAGTTGTTGGCGCACTGCCAGTTGGCGCAGTAATTGTTGGTGCCTCGCCCGCATTAGCTGTTACTGCCGGCAAGCCTGAAGTTGATGATTCTGCCACTTTGTCTTTTCCTCCACATGCTGAAAGGGATGTAATTGCAACTGCAAAGATTGCTGCGATAGCTAAGTTTCTAACTCTTGAATTCATTGTTTTCCTTTATTCGATTTCGCCGATTAATTTAAACTCTCCGCCACCTAGTTGACCCTGTGCTCGATACATTTCTAGCTTTGCTCGAGTGTCAGCGATATCTAAGTTTCGCATTGTTAGCTGACCAATTCGGTCAACTGGGCCAAATGCGGCGTTTTCTGTGCGCTCCATTGATAGTTTTTCTGGTGCGTAGCTAAGGGCCGGTCCGGTTGTATTGATTACTGAGTAATCATCTCCACGACGCATACGTAAAGTTACTTCTCCCGTAACTGCCGAAGCCACCCAACGTTGTAATGATTCACGCAACATCAAACTTTGTGGATCTAACCAACGACCTTCATATAGCAAGCGACCTAAGCGGCGGCCTTCTGCGTGGTAGTTAGCAATGGTGTCTTCATTGTGAATTGCACTGATTAAACGCTCATAAGCGATAAATAGCAGCGCCATTCCTGGGGCTTCATAAATTCCACGGCTCTTAGCTTCAATGATTCGGTTTTCGATTTGATCTGCCATACCAAGTCCATGGCGACCACCAATTGCATTGGCCGCTTTCAATAATTCAACGACATCATCAAATGATTGACCGTTAATTGCAACTGGACGACCTTGGACAAATGAAATCTTTACATCTTCAGAATCAATTTTTACTGCCGGGTCCCAAAAACGCACTCCCATGATTGGTTGAACAAGTTCGACCGATGTATCCAAATTTTCAAGAGACTTTGCCTCATGCGTTGCGCCTAAAATATTGGCATCGGTTGAATATGCTTTTTCGGTGCTATCGCGATATGGCAGGCCATGGGCAACTAAATATTCAGACATCTCTTTCCGGCCGCCCAATTCGGCGACAAAATCTGCATCTAACCAAGGTTTGTAAATTTGTAAATTTGGATTAGCTAATAATCCGTAGCGATAAAATCGCTCAATGTCATTGCCCTTGTAAGTAGAGCCGTCTCCCCAGATATTTACAGAGTCGGCATACATTGCACGGACAAGCATGGTTCCAGTTACTGCGCGGCCCAAAGGTGTTGTGTTGAAATATTGTTTTCCGCCTGAGCGAATATGAAATGCGCCGCAAGCAATTGCTGCAAGTCCTTCTTCAACTAAAGCTGTCTTGCAATCTACTAATCGTGAAATCTCTGCGCCGTATTCCTTTGCGCGGCCTGGTACTGAATCAATATCAGGCTCGTCATACTGGCCAAGATCTGCCGTATAAGTGCAAGGAATTGCACCTTTTTCGCGCATCCAAGCAACAGCTACAGAAGTATCGAGTCCGCCAGAAAAGGCGATTCCAACTTTTTCACCGACAGGAAGTGATGCGAGGACCTTAGACATGTACGCAGTCTAACCGATAGTAAAGGTTGGAATTTTCTTAGATAAGGCAGGGACAACACCCCACTGCGTGGTGATTTCGCTATACCTGTCGATATCTAGCTGATCAGGTTGCGCGCCAGTCTTAATTGCACGAATCATGATGTTTCGAGGTGTGTGCTCTCCCCCGATGAACTCAATAATTTCCACACGATACCCAAGGATTCGCAGAATTTGTGCGCGCAATGAATCGGTAAGCAAATCACCCATTCGCTCTTTCATGACTCCGAATTTTGTAATAGCGCCCCAAGGCTCAGGCGAATTCTGCATCTGTTTTTGAATATCGTGATGGCAACAAGGTGCGATCAAAAGTAATTTAGAACCACCATTAACTGCCCAAGCAATTGCATCATCAGTAGCCGTGTCACATGCATGAAGTGCAATCGCGATATCAGCAACCTCTGCGGTAGTAGTTGCAATTTCCTCCGCCTTGAAACTAATGCTCGTGTCGATTCCTAACTTGATTGCTATAGCGTTGTTGCGATCTCTAGATTGTGGGCGAACATCAATTCCGATCACTTTAACTGGAATCCCAATACTCTTAAGATATTGGTGAGCCGCAAAAGTTAAATACGCATGGCCACAACCTAAATCTACAATTGAAAGTGGTTTTTCCTTAGTTGGTTGAGAAATCTGGCCAGCTTCGATAGCTGAGTTAAGGGCTGGAACTAATAATCGTAAAAACTCTTCGACTTGTTTGTACTTATCCGCTTTTGAGGGCTTGACTTGGCCTTTGTGATCGCAAATCCCAACTTCAATTAGGAAAGGGTCGCTTGGATCTAATAAACGTTCTTTCTTTTTATCATGAGC
>CAEZZT010000023.1_pt1 | contig 14242 bp, 13 predicted proteins | sample 7266901 | NCBI WGS metagenome assembly CAEZZT01 (sample SAMEA6813966, study PRJEB35770) | uncultured Actinomycetes bacterium | biome: Freshwater; feature: Freshwater reservoir; material: water | place: Czech Republic | collected 2016-08-15 | depth 30m m
ACGGCAAACGCGACCTTCGCGCTGCGATTTAACTTCATGTGTCCTCCTCGAGGGATAAGTAAAAGCGTCTGTGGAGAGTCGACCTGCCCCATAGGCGCTTTTGGTGGGCCGAGTCTGCCTTACGCCGCAGGGTGCATGCAATACGCCACGAATTTGCATGAGCGTGGCTTTTGTAACGATTGCCGTAATAAATAGGTAAGTACGGCTAAGCGTTTAACCTTGAGTGCGGGCCGCCTCTATTTTGGCCGTGGTCAGCCGAGGCGCAGCAATTGCCCAAAGGAGTAGGCCCAAAACGGCCGAGACAAAATATGGGCTTCGAAGCGCCGACTCCCGTGAGACAAAGTGGGTCATCACGGCAACTAATCCACCACCAAGGCCCATTCCAATTGGGATCGAACCCCAGGCAAAGAATCGATACACACTATTTACTCGACCCAATAAATGCGTCGGAATAATACTTTGGCGCAATGAGACCGTGATGGTGTTCCATAAAACCGCGACAAAACTTTCAACCACCGTTAACACCCAAACAACCTGCCAAGAACTTGTTAGTCCGATAATTAATGCACCGATTGGAAATGCAGCAAGTGCAAGTGCCAATGATGGTCCACTTCCTAATTTGGCAGATACTTTTGGTGCAAGTAATCCACCAACGGTTCCACCAACTGCGCCAGCGGTTCCAAGAACGGCAAAAGTAAAAACGGACGTATGTAAAACTTCTTGTGCAAATAAAATATAAACCGCTCCCACCAAAGTTCCTAGACCGTTCATCGATCCCAAAATTATGGCCATCGGGCGCAATAGAGGATGAGCCCAAAGCCAAGTGAAGCCTTCTTTAATCTGAGATTTAAAGTTGATTTTTTCTCGTGGCTTATCATCTGAAACTGGCTTGAAACTCCCCTTTAAAGTTGCGATTAAAGCTACAGCAATAAAAAATGATGCGGCGTCGAAGAAAAATGGAACAAATATTGCAACTCCGATTAGCAAAGAACCTACGGGTGGACCGATAAAACTATTTGTAAGCGATTCAGCCGACCACATACGACTATTTGCGGTCTCAAGGTTTTCTTTATCTACAACTGAAGGCATCAATGTCTGTGCACTGTTATCGCGCAATACTTCGGCTAAACCAAAGAGAAAAGCTGTTACTAATAAGATCAGATAAAGGGGCCAATTAGTTTCTAAATCAGTGAGCGAAGTAAGTTCATTGAGTGAGGGAAGAGAGGCCCGATTGAGAAAAACAATGGCTCCAACGCACACAGTTAAGCATCCGCGCATGAAATCCATCCCCACAATGAGCTTGCGGCGATCAAATCGATCAGTTAAGACTCCTGCATGAAGGGTAAAAACAAGCCAAGGTAATCGTGAAGCAAAACCTGCTGCAGCAATCAACATTGGTGAACGAGTCACTGCAGATGCAAGCCACGGATAAGCAACCATCGAAACGCCATCTCCCAGATTTGAAATAGCTGTGGCGGTCCAAAGTTTCCAATAAGAGGCACCGAGCGGTCTAGACATTATTAACACCCTCTTTAGCTGAATGATCCCCAATTTCTATAAGAAACTTTAATGCCGTCATTGCGATTAATGTGGCGATGGTGCCACCAACTAAAAATGGAACTCTTAACCCAAATTTTGCGACATATCCCCCTATAAATGAGCCAATTGGCATTAGTCCCCAAACTAAGGTCCGTCGTGTTCCATGAATTCGCCCGTACAGGTGGTTTGGAATCAGTGACTGATATAAAGACATCAACAGAATATTCCACTGAGAAATAGAAAATCCAATGAGTAAATCGATTGCAATTAACCAGTAAACATTGGGGACAATCCCAATTAAAACTGATGAGAACGCACCAATAAAAATATTTCCTGCCAAAGCTTTTCCACGTCCAAATCTTCGTGAAGTATGCGTTGCGGCAATCCCACCAAGAATCGCACCTACTCCTCCGGCCGCCATAATCAATCCAAAGTATGCAGGCTTAACATGTAGCTCATCTATAACAAAAAGCACTGAAGTTGCTGATGCTAAAGAACTAAAAAAGCCGATGCTGGTTGTAGTGATGACTAAACGCCAAAGCAGCTTATGTTGATATAAAAAACGCATTCCAAATTTGACATCGTTTATGAAAGAGTTCTTCTCTCGATCTTCACGCAAATCTTGTAAAAATTGAATTGGGATGGCAAGCGCCAACACTGCAGCGATAGCAAATCCGAGACTATTAAATACAAATGGTAAGTAGATGGCTGCGGCGTACAAAAAACCGCTTACTGGTGCGCCAATAAAACCTTGCACAATTGTTTCTGAAATCTGAAGACGTGAGTTGCCTTTTTCAAAACCTTCTTTCTCAAGAATTTGCGGAATGAGAGATTGCGCAGTTGTATCCGCCACCACTTCACAGATTCCAATAAGAAAGGCGGCCAGAAAGAGCCAATAGATTGTGATTCGATCCGTTGAGATTGACAGCGAAAGAAGAGCTGCAATTATAAAACGTATTGCATTTGATCCGGCCAATAAATAGCGTCTATCGAAGCGATCAACAATCCCACCGATAGGGATTGCAAAAAATAGCCAAGGCAACATCACTAATGCGCTCATGAGGGAGATAAGTACAGGGTCTTTGGTCAATGAGACCGCTAACAAAGGCGCAGCCGTACGCAACAAACCATCGGCTAGATTCGAGGCCAAACTTGCACCCCACATACGATTAAAGGCTGGACCTAGCGATTTCACGAGATTGAGAATAACTGATTACAGAAGTAAGTCATGGTGATGGGTCTAGGCTGGCGGTATGCAAACTGCAATTGCATTAGTAGCAGTTGTATTTCTATTTAATGTGGCCCCGGCATTTGCCCCTCCGACCTGGAGCGTTTTAGTTCTTTTCTCACTCAATAGCGATTTGCACCCATTTGTTCTGGTGGTGCTTGGTGCGATTAGCGCCGGATCTGGGCGCTTAGTTCTGGCCAAAGCAACTGGATTGCTTCGCAACCGAATCAATAAGAAAACTTTAGAAAATCTAAAGGATGCACAGCAACTTTTAGAGGAAAAATCCTCGCGCAAATTCATAACTGTGCTTCTATTTATAATTTCACCTCTACCGTCTGCGCAGTTATTTGAAGCCGCAGGCTTAATTGGTGTGAAGTTAATTCCGCTGACTATCGCCTTTTTTTCTGGACGCTTGATTACCTATAGTTTTTATATAACCGGTGCAAACGAACTCAAAGCTCATGGGATTGCAGAGTTAATTACTAAAGAGTTAACGTCAGTATGGGCAATTCTCCTGCAACTTCTTATGATTGCAGGAGTAGTTCTACTCACCCGTGTGAGATGGAGCCGCTTTCATAAAAAGAAAAGTTAGAGTGCTAAATTCTTGGTGATTTGCTCTGCGTGATCAATGGCATGACGGGTATATCCCTTTAACCACTTTTCAACTGTGAACTCACCTGATTCAGAGTGCACGCCCGAAAGTTGTAACTGTTCTGGGGTTAGTCGCTTAATAATTTCAAGTGAACCGGCACGTACGGCTTTGAATACTTCAATGGAAACCTGCACAGGTAGTTCTTCATAACCAAGTGTTGGATTACTCCCCCATGCGCCTTCGTCATAGCCTTGAATCATTGAACCTGGTTCGGCAATTAAACGACGCAAGCGCGCATATGACTGTGCTTCGCTATCTGCGCAGTGGTGAATTACTTGTCTAGAACTCCAGTCTTGACCAACCTGGGTATCCAACTTTGATTCGGGAACATTTGTTGCAATAGCTAGAAACTCGTTCGTTGCTTTTTCATATGCATCGGCGTATTCAGCGATTGTTGTCATAGTTTTCAATCCGTTCCTTGGCTAGTTGGGGTCAGAGTTCAAGGTTCTAATATAACAAAATAAAAAGAACGCCCCCCCGTGCTCGCGCACGGGGGGGCGTTCTACCCTCGATATTTAATTCGGAATTAACCGATCTTTGCTACCTGAGCAAGTGACTTCTTTAGTAGGTCACCATCGATAACACTGAAGCCAAGTGGTCCGCCAACATCCTTAGAGCACTTTGTGCTCAAGATGTACGTAGCAAACTCCTTAACTGCTTTAGCTTTTGCAGCATCTGGGTACTTTGTATCTGCAAGAAGGTAAGACACGATACCTAGTGGGTATGCGCCTTTTTCCTTAGTTGCGTAGTCATATGTTAGGAAGCCATTTGCATCCTGTGTTGCTGATGCAAGGAATGCTCCCACGCCGGTTGAGTCAGGAACAACTGAAGCACCTGCTGGGTTAATTAGATTGGCAATCTTTAGCTTATTTGCTGCTGCATAGTTAACTTCAGCATATGTGATTGAGTAAGCAGTCTTGCCTGCAAGTTGTGAAACACCATTTGAAGATGCTGCACCAACAACACGACCCAAGTTTGCAATTGCGTTGATGTCTCCAGGGAATGAATCCTTGAACACCTTGCTCTTCGCCTTTGTCCAAACAGATGAAGCTGACTTAGCTAAGTAATTAGTGAAGTTCTCTGAAGTTCCAGATGAATCTGAGCGGTACACAACCTTGATTGGCTTATCCGGCAATGTGTAGTGCTGCTGAACTACCTGTGTGCGAAGAACAATTGGATTTCCCTTTGCATCTTTCTTTGGGTTTCCGTTTGCATCTTTCTTGTAAACAACCTTTGTTGTTGAACGGTTGTTATCCGCAACAATTGCCGGATCGTTCCAACGAGTAATTGTTCCACCAAAAATTCCGGCAACAGTTGCTGCTGAAAGTGAAAGTGTTGTCTTAGAAGGCAAGTTGTGCAAAATTGCGATTGGGGCTGCAACTAGTGGGACGTGAATAAGAGTTGAACGCTTAGTAGATGCTGTGTAAGCACCATCTGACATCCAGAAATCACCAATTGACTTATCTGAGTTAGCTTGACCTGTACCTGATGATGAAGATGCATAAACGTAAGTATGTGTTGTGTTTGAAGCGAATCCAGCTTTGCAACCTTCAATAAGTAGAGCTGGGAAAGATGCTCCTGAACCTTGAAGATCAACTGCATATGCTGGTGTGCCTGCTACTAGGCCGAACGCGAGTGCAAGAGCTGCAACTTTCGCGAGCTTCGAAATTCTCATTTATTTCCCCTCATAGATTTTGATTTGAACTACGAGGTAAAACTTATGCAAGCTTGGTTAATTGCCGTAGTGAACTGGTTTAACGCAGTTCAACTATTAGGTGAACAACAGGTGTCGATTAACCGAATCGGCCTGTGACGTAGTTTTCTGTCCGCTCATCCTTTGGACGGGAAAAAATCTCACTTGTTGGAGCTACTTCGATCATTTGGCCAGGACCACCGTCGGATAGGAAAAATGCGGTGTAATCAGAGACGCGTGCAGCTTGCTGCATATTGTGGGTGACAATCACGATGGTCATTGTTTCTGACAAATGGCGAATGGTGTCCTCGATGCGAAGTGTCGATCCCGGGTCAAGAGCAGAACATGGTTCATCCATCAACAAAACTTGTGGGCGTACTGCAAGCGAGCGAGCGATACACAGGCGTTGTTGCTGACCGCCAGAGAGAGACCCACCATAAGCACCCAGACGATCTTTGACTTCATTCCAAAGTCCAGCTCTCTCAAGACAATCTTGAAGAAGATCATCTTTGTTATCTGCTTTTAATTGAGCCAATTTCAACCCGGATAAAACATTTTCGCCAATTGACATTGATGGAAATGGATTTGGCTTTTGAAAAACCATACCGATTTTTAAGCGAATTTTTGTCACATCAGTACCAGGGGCATATACATCCTTGCCATCTAGTAATACTTCACCAGCCATAGCCGCACCTGGGATGAACTCATGCATTCGATTTATGGTTCGAATGAAAGTGGATTTGCCGCAACCAGATGGACCGATCAATGCAGTTACAGTCCCTGCAGCAAAATTCAAATTGATATCTGCAAGTGCGTGGTGCTTACCAAACCATGCATGGATTCCGCGGGTTTCAAGTCCAGTGCCCTGTGCTGTGTTACCTGCAACTCTTGCTGTTTGTGAGTTAGCAACCTGCGCTAATGACGATGGCTTAATTGCTGTATCCATATTTACTTTCTCGCTTTCATGTGATGTTGTCATCGTGAAATCTTTCGTGTGCCCAAGAAACGTGCTGTAGTAAATAGAAATAAGACAATTGCAAGTAAAACTAATAAGCCGGCCCAGGCGCGAGTAATCGCCTCTGGCGACCCAGCATTAAATGACTTCCAAATGTAATAGGGCAGAGAACCCATTGGGCCATTAAAAGCATTTGCGTTTACTTTGTCGCCACCACCAGTGAGTAAAAGGATCGGTGCGGTCTCGCCAGCAATTCGAGCCACTCCAAGAATAATTGCTGTAATCAATCCGCTCTTAGCGGCTGGCAAAACAATCATTGCAACAGTTCGCCATTGCGTTCCACCTAGGGCAGTTCCTGCCTCCCGTAAATCATTTGGAATTAAATTCAACACTTCTTCTGAAGTTCTGGCAATCGTTGGAATCATCAAGATTGTTAGTGCAAGTGCGCCCATAAACCCTGAATAGTTCTTAGTTATTGGATATAAAACAGCCGAAAGAATAAATAATCCTGCAACAATTGAAGGAACCCCGCTCATTGCTTGGACAAGAAAACGAATTGGCCCAGTAAGTCGGCCTTTAATCTCAGTCAAATAGAGTGCAGTGAGAATTCCAAGAGGAATACTCATGATTAAAGCCAGAGTAACAAGTGTCAGTGTTCCAGTAATTGCATGCAGCAAACCACCATTTGTTAAAGGATCCGTAGGGGTCGCAAGTGCCATATCATGGGTAAATAATCCAAGTGAAATTCCTGGCAATCCCTTTTTAAGTACCGTCAATAAAATACTTGCGATTGGTATTACCGTAACTACTGCACCGACAACAACTAGAGAACTAACTAAAGCGTCTTTGGCGGCAGCACTGCCCCGTGAAAAGGCTTTAAATGTTGCAGTGAGCAAGGCGTATGCGATAAAAAAGATAGCAAAGTATGCAAGCTTTCCATTCATTGGGGTGAGTGCAACTAAAAAGTAGGATGCCAACAAACCACCCATAAGAATTCCTACATCTAATGAGCGCTCACGCTTTGATGCTCTCCAAGGTTTTTGTGGAGTTGGAGTATTCATCGACCCGACTTTCCTGTGCGACGCACAATGAAATTCGCGGCTGCATTAACAAGAAGAGTGAGCAAGAACAACACTAACCCAGCTGCCATAAGAGCTTTGATTTCATAGGGGCTTGCATCACCGAATTTCAAAATAATTAATGAGGCGACGTTTCCGCCAGCTCCAAGTAACATTTGCCAATTAACTTGAAAAACAATATTAAGAACTGTAAATACCGCAACGGTTTCACCCATTGCGCGACCCAGACCGAGCATCGCTCCACCTATGACGCCACTTCGGCCATAAGGAATTACTACTGCCTTAATCATGGCCCACCTTGTGGCACCGAGTGCATATGCAGCTTGAATTCGATCTAATGGAGCTTGAGCAAATACTTCTCTAGAAACAGAAGTGATAATTGGAATAATCATTATTGCAAGAACCACTCCGGCAACAAAAGGTGATCGGGTAAAAACCGGTACTTGCATATTAAAAATTGGTATAAAACCTAAATACTTATGCAATAACTTGGCCCAATATTCAACGCTTGGCATCAATACAAGAAAACCCCAAATGCCAAAAAGGATTGATGGAAATGCAGCCATCATGTCAATAATTGCAATGAGAAATTTCTTTAACCAATTAGGCGAGTAAAAATTCAGGAATAGCGCAGAAAATATAGACACTGGGACCGCGATTGCAACTGCAACCAAGGAACATAGAATTGTTCCAACTAGCATTGCAGCTAAACCAAAATTGCTATCAACTACATTGCCTGCATCATCAGTTGAAATCGACCAATCCGAGTTTGTTATGAAGCCAATACCCTCATGGCGCAAAACCTCAAAACCTCGGTATGCCAGAAAAACTGCTATTAAACCAAGAATCGACAGTGAGGATAAACCACCCGCAGTCACAACTGCGCGAAAGATTTTATCTGAGCGACGTGGCTCAGTAGTTATCTCACGAGGTGATGGGACAACCATGGAAGGGTTAGTCACAATTAATTACGCGTACTTTCCTGTAACTAGAAAATAGACACGGCGTGAAACTGAAACTGCATGATCTGCATATCTCTCGTAGTAGCGTCCAAGCAAAGTTAAGTCGATTGCTGGTTCGACTCCGTGATTCCAGTTAGGCGCAACGAGTGTGGAGATTAATTCTCTGTGCAACTTGTCCATCTCGTCATCGTCGCGTTCAACTTCAAGTGCCATTTCAGTATTGCGCGTGGCAATAACGAGTCCCGTCTTATTTGTAATTTTCTCGGCCGCGGCACCCATTGCTTCGAAAACAGGTAGTAGTTGTGCTGGCACTGCTGCATCTGGATGACGAAGTCGTGCAATTTTGGCAACGTGGTGTGCCATATCGCCCATGCGTTCAAGATCAGCGCTCATGCGAAGGGCAGTGACGAGTGCCCGTAGATCTGAAGCAACCGGTTGTTGTCTTGCAATGATGTCAATAATGCGTGCATCCAACTCATGCTGGAAATCATCAATGTGATCATCGGTTGCAATGACTTCTTCTGCTAACGCTAAATCAGATTGTAAAATTGATTGCGTAGCTTTTGAAATAGAGAGTGAGACCATCTCGGTGAGGTCAACAAGTGACTGAGAGACTCCATCGAGTTCATCTTGAAAAACTGAGCGAATAAGTGCCATGGCGTCAACGTAGGCGAGCATGATGAATAGAAAGCCTCACTTAGGTTAACGGCAGGTAAACGAGCGCTTCCCGCAAGAAGGGTGGCGCTAGAGTTGGCGCTATGAAGTTTCGGCGCGGTGATTCCTCCGCAAAAGCCAACCGCGAACTACCACCGATGCTCGTTGAGACCTTGATTAATTTAGAAAGCGAAGCTTTTATTGCCGCACCTGGGGAAATCTCAATTTTTGCCACCCCAGGTACCGAGCAACTGGGCATTCTAAAAGATAGCAAAGTCCAAAGTCCCGAATTAATTGCAACTATTCGAGTGGTGCGTAGAACTAATAAAAAACAGGTGGGAAAGATTGAACTTCCACGTGGGCCAATCGGCGAAGGTATTCACGAGCTAACCGTGACCGTAATTCCAATTAGTGAAGATGACCTAGTTTTAGTTCTTGTTAGTGATGAAAGTGAAGCACAACGCGTACATGAGGTACGTCGTGATTTCGTGGCAAATATCTCCCATGAATTAAAAACGCCTATCGGCGCCCTTTCACTTCTTTCAGAAGCAGTTCTGGGAGCAAAAGATGATCCAGCAGCAGTGACAAAATTTGCAACCCGCATGCAATCTGAATCTAAACGCTTAACAGATTTAGTTCAAGAAATTATCAATCTTTCAAAGTTGCAAGATTCTGATCCGCTGCAAGTTGCCCAAGAGTTAGAAATTGAAGATTTAATAAGTGCTGCAATCGATCAAAGCCAAATAACGGCAGATAACCGCCAGATACTTGTAACTCACGCTGAATCTCATTGTGCTCTTGTACTAGGCGATCGTGAACAGTTAATCATGGCAATTCAAAACCTTGTTGAAAACGCAATTAATTATTCTCCTGAAGGCACAAAGGTCGCAGTCACAACCACGGTAGAGAATGGCATTGTAGAGATTGCAATCACAGATCAGGGAATCGGAATCCCCGAAGGTGAAATCGACCGAATCTTTGAACGTTTCTATCGCGTTGATCCAGCCAGATCAAGACAAACTGGGGGTACAGGACTTGGGCTTTCTATCGTTAAACATGTTGCGTCAAAACACGGTGGCGAAGTAAAGGTGTGGAGCGCACCAGGTGTAGGAAGTACCTTTTCTTTGCGTTTGCCGGTCTACATACCAAGTGAAGAGGCGCAGTTATGACAAAAATTCTTATTGTTGAAGATGAAGCCTCATTTTTTGAAGCCCTCGAATTTCTTCTCAGCAAAGAGGGCTATCAAGTTGAGGTTGCGCAAACTGGACGAGAGGCTTTAGATAAGTTTGCTTCGGGCGGTGCTGATTTAATTTTGCTCGACCTAATGATTCCCGAAATCTCTGGAATAGACGTGTGCCGTGCAATACGCATGACTTCTCAAGTACCAATCATCATGTTAACCGCCAAAGATGCTGAAATAGATAAGGTAGTTGGCCTAGAACTTGGGGCAGATGACTATGTAACTAAGCCATATTCATCCAGAGAATTAATCGCACGTATCAAGGCGGTACTTCGCAGAAATAGTACAGAAATCGATAGTCAAGAAGATTCCGGAATTTTTACTGTAGGGCCTATTCGATTAGATACAAGCAAGCATCTTGTAACAATCAATGGAAATTCTGTATCTCTTCCATTAAAGGAGTTTGAACTACTTGAATTCCTGATGCGAAATGCGGGCCGTGTACTTACTAGATCACAGTTAATCGATCGAGTTTGGGGCGGAGATTATTTTGGTGATACAAAAACGCTCGATGTACATATAAAGCGTTTACGATCAAGAATTGAAGCTGATCCAGCTAACCCAGTATTGATTCAAACCATCCGCGGGCTTGGTTATAAGTTAGAGAACTAGCCCTCAGGGGCCAGCACTCTCTCTAGTTCAAAGTGAGAGATTGCCCGCATCTATTTAAGCGCAATATATCTATTATGAAAGCATGGTTTCTTTAGAAAATATTCGTGATGTGGTCAATGATCCACGATTTACATATCGCCAGCGCGTTGCAAATCTAGCTAATTTGGCAGAGAACCTTTTAGATGCACCACCGGTCAGAAAACAATGTGCAGATGCGCTGGAAAAGCGAATTATCTGTGACATGTTTGAAGGCAATGCCCCTTATCGACCACGTTATTTACTTCCTGATTATAAGAAAGTTTTAGATAACGGTTCAACTTTTTTGGAGCTTCCAGCCGCTAAGAATTTCGATGATGCCCTTGCATTTCTACTTATTATGTATTCGGCTACACCATCAATTACTGGCTATCCCGTTTACTTTGGAGATTTAGATTCTCTGCTTTTACCTTATGTTGATGCAGTTAGTGAAGAAGATCTATATGCCAAATTAAAGCGCTTCTGGATTTCACTTGATCGCATGTTTCCTGATGCTTTCGCACATACTAATTTAAGTCCTACCTATAACCGGGTATCTAAAATGATTCTTAAATTGGAACGTGAACTGCTACAAGTAGTACCTAATATTTCACTTAAGGTAGATCCTTTGTTAACAAGTGATGAATACATTTTAGATGCAGTTAATACGGTCTTTGCTTGTGGTAAGCCGCACTTTATCAATGACGCCATGATGCAGACCGATTTAGGGCCAGAGTATGCAGCCGTTAGCTGCTATAACTCCCTAAAGATTGGTGGAGGTTCACATACTTTAGTTCGAATCAATTTGAAGGCCACGGCTGATGAATGCGATGGCGGCGTGGACAAATTCTTTGAAACAACTCTTCCCTACTACTTAGATTTAACTGCAGAGTTAATGGAGTCACGAATTCTTTATCTGGTCGAAGAATCCAATTTCTATAGCAGTAGCTGGTTAGTTCAAGAAGGTCTGCTTGATCTAGATAAATTTTCAGCCATGTTTGGATTATTTGGTCTGGCCGAGTGCGTTAATACATTGATGGAGCGCCAAGGTATTGCCGGTACATACGGGCACAGTATTGCCGCCGACGATCTGGGCTATCGAATTACAAGTTTTATTGCTAACTGGGTTTCTCAACGCAAAATGCCCTATTGCAAGGGCAATGCCGATCGTGCTTTTTTACATTCACAATCTGGAATTGATTTAGATCTTGGTGTTACTGCTGGAACTCGCATTCCAATTGGAACCGAACCGCCCCTGATTGACCATTTGCGTACTGTCTCGCGCCATCACCATCTGTTTGCTTCCGGAATTAGTGACGTGCTTTCATTTGATGAAACGGCCGTTAAAAATCCGCAGGCGGTAGTCGATGTAATTCGCGGAGCATTTAAGAGTGGAATGCGTGATTTTACTTTCAACTTAGACAGCAATGATTTCATTCGCATCACTGGCTATTTAGTCCGTAAATCTGACTTGGCAAAGATGCCAAGTGCGCGACATGCAAGCACTTATCTAGGTGCCGGTTCAGTCAAGGATTCGCATGTAGATCAACGAATAGTGAAGCGAGTGATGAGTGCTGAAAGCTCTCCCAGCTCAAGTAGCTAGCGTCATCAAATTTTCTTGGGTCGATGGCCCAGGGAATCGATTTGTTCTTTTCTTGCAGGGTTGTAACCTCAACTGCTTGGCATGTCATAACCCACAAACTATTCCCTTGCATACTCCCCGAGCCATTTCAATGAGTATCGATGAAGTTTTAAATCAGATTCGGCAATCGATGCCTTACATATCAGGAGTTACTGTCTCTGGTGGTGAGGCAACGGTGCAGCATGAATTTGTGGCAGCATTATTTAGAGAGTTAAAAAGCCGCGAAGAGTTTGCTGAATTAACCACTTTTATTGATAGCAATGGAAATGCGACCCAAGAAATTTGGGATCAACTTGCCCCCTTTACCGATGGAGTCATGCTGGATTTAAAAGCGTTAGATGATGAAAAACACCGTGAGTTAACTGGAAATTCAAATAAGAAGATTCTGGAATCGATTAAGTATTTAGACTCCATCGACAAGCTCTACGAAGTTCGTCTTTTGCTTGTGCCTGGCCATAATGATTCTGACAATGAACTTATTGACACTGCATTTTGGTTGCGATCAATAAATCCAAAAATGCGAATCAAAATCAACGCCTTTAAAACCCACGGCGTCCGAGCTTTAGCTAGAAATTGGCCAGAGGCCAGTGTTGCGGATTTAGCTCGCTATAAAACAATTATGAATTAAAGCGAAGCAAAAGCCTCTTCAAGAACACCTAGGGCATCTTTTAATAATTCATCAGTAATAACTAGCGGTGGCAAGAATCGAACAACATTTGAATATGTTCCGGCAGTAAGAACAAGCACTCCCTTGCTCTGGCAATACTTAACAACTGCATTCATCGCAGCCGTATTTGGGTTTTTAGTTCCAGGCTCTACTAATTCAATCGCCTGCATTGCACCGCGGCCTCGAACTTCGCCGATTACTGGATATTTAGCCGCAATCGCACGCAAAGACGTTCCTAAGATTTCACCGATGTGTTGTGCACGGGCAACAAGGTTTTCTTCTTCCATTGTTTCCATTGCACCAAGGGCGGCGGCACAGGCAATTGGATTTCCGCCATAAGTTCCACCCAAACCTGAAGCATGAACTGAATCCATAACTTCGGCCCGACCCGTAACACCGGCAAGTGGTAATCCACCAGCAATTCCCTTAGCCGTGATCACCATGTCTGGAACAACGTTTTCATCCTCGACAGCAAACATATTGCCAGTACGTGCAAAGCCAGTTTGCACTTCATCAGCAATAAAAATAATTCCATTGTCTTTTGAATACTTTGCGAGCGCAGGTAGGAAACCCTTAGGTGGCACAATAAATCCACCTTCACCCTGAATTGGTTCAATTAAAATTGCAGCAACATTGTGTGCGCCGATTTCTTTGTCAATCTTATGTGTAACCATTTCAATTGCATCTTCAGAAATAGTTGCTTGATCGCCAACCCAGTGGAATGAATATGGCATTGGTACGCGATAAATTTCTGGTGCAAATGGACCAAAGCCTTCTTTGTACGGCATGTTCTTTGCCGTCAATGCCATAGTCAAATTTGTACGGCCGTGATAGCTGTGTTCAAAAACTACAATTGCTGGACGCTTTGTGTAATGGCGGGCAATCTTTACCGCATTTTCTACAGCTTCTGCACCTGAGTTAAGTAGAAGTGATTTCTTCTTGTGATCCCCCGGTGTCATTGCGTTTAGTTTTTCGCATACTTCGATGTAGTTCATGTATGGAGCAACCGTAAAACAAGTATGTGTAAATGCTTGAACTTGTTCGATTACACGATCAACTACACGCTGAGTTGAGTTTCCAACCCCAGTAACACCAATACCTGAACCTAAATCAATTATTTGGTTGCCATCAATATCGAGCAAGATTGCATCGCTTGCGCGTTCAATTACAACGGGAATCGCCATTCCCAATCCGGCAGAAGTCGCTTCTGTGCGGCGCTTTAGCGCTTCAGTAGATTTTGGTCCTGGAATAGCAGTAACCAAGCGACGTTCTTGAGTCAGATTAGTAAGTGTGGTCATGGGAAA
>CAEZZT010000024.1_pt1 | contig 13936 bp, 14 predicted proteins | sample 7266901 | NCBI WGS metagenome assembly CAEZZT01 (sample SAMEA6813966, study PRJEB35770) | uncultured Actinomycetes bacterium | biome: Freshwater; feature: Freshwater reservoir; material: water | place: Czech Republic | collected 2016-08-15 | depth 30m m
AGATCCTTACCATCATCCAACAGATTACGGATATGGGCAAGGGAGAAGATCTTAAGAAAGCTCTTACCGATAAAGAGATCACGAGCGAGTTCTTTAGCTGGATGAGTTAGTGCTACCAAGGTTTGACGGCGGCCCGGTGATTAAGAGTTATCAGAAACCCAATAAACACTTGCTCCATCCCGCTCCAAGATTCCGAATTCGATCATGTGTCGCCTGATAGCTGCAGTGTCATCGTGATACTTTGCTATTACGGCGTTTAGATCCTTCTCGGGATACTTGGTTGCCGGGGATAGTTCTTTGGCAATGTGGTTAAGCACGGCAATCTTCTTGGCAGGTTTAACGGGGATGCTGATTAGCGTGCCATCGGCGCGGAAGAACTGGTCTATTTGTTCAGACATAGCGGTAATTATAAATATAAGGCGCCTACCAGCAAGTCTAACCCGCGGGTATTAATTGCAACTGCTTAAAATAAATCATGGCTATTAACTCAAACATGCAATCAACGGCGCTGGCAAAATCCCAAGAGTCTCGCTTTATTAAATCCTTGGCGCGGGTGGACATCATCTTGTTCATCATCGCAGCGATTATCTCTTTGGACACTATTGCAACTATTGCAACAGGTGGGGCTCAATCTTTGTTTTGGGCAGTCTTTATCGCCTTTACATTCTTAATCCCTATTGCAATGTTGATGGCAGAGACTGGATCGGCTTTTCCTGAAGAAGGCGGTCTATATCAGTGGGTTAAATTTGCATATGGCCGTCTAGCTGCAAGTATCGCGGCGGTTTTGTATTGGATTACTAATCCTTTGTGGCTTGGTGGGTCACTGTGTTTTATTGCCTTTGATGCTTTTAGCGGATATATCTATGAAGTTAAGTCAGGTTCTATTGGTGAGTGGATCTTTAAATTAGCTTTTATCTGGATAGCTATTTACTTAGCGATTATTAACCTTAAATTAGGTAAGAAGTTTATTGGCGCAGGTGCAATTGCCAAGGTTGTAGTTATTGCATCCCTAGTTGTTACAACGGCTATTTATGGAGTCAAGAATGGTTTCCAGCCATTTGATTTCGGTGGGTTGAAGCCAACTCTTGGCGGCTTTATTGCTATTGCGCCTGTTATCTTGTTTTCATATGTGGGCTTTGAAGCACCAAATGCGGCATCGGGTGAAATGTTTGATCCTAAGAAAGATACGGCCCCTGCTATTCGTCGAGGCAGCATCATTGCAACGCTTGCATATATTTTGCCGGTGCTTGCGATTATGTTGATTGTGCCAAGTGATAATTTAGAAGGTTTAACGGGTTTTCTTGGCGCAGTTAAAGAGGTGTATTCAGTTTATGGCGGCGCGGCAGATTTCTTGGTTGCACTTACAGCAGGGCTTTTCATCTTTGGTCTGATTTCACTTGGTAGTGCCTGGATGATGGCAACGGATCGTATTCAGGCAATGGCTGCTGCCGATGGTTCATTTTTTGGCGGCTGGTTTGGTGAATTTAACGAAAAATACGGCACTCCTGTGCGCATCAATATTTTGTCAGGTGTTATGTCAACGATTTTCTTAACGGCTGCATTAACACTTGTTGATGGCGACGCTGCATCGATCTTTACTGTGGTGTTGGTGTGTGCAATTTCTACGCTGTTGGTTTCATACATAATCATTATTCCTTCGGTCATGAAGCTCAATCGCACACGTCGAGACGTTGAAAGAGCCTATGAAGTACCAGGGGGAGTCCGAGGTTTCCAGATCATCGGTTCTATTTTGTTTATCTATATCTGCATTGGATCTATTGGAGTTGTATTTCCCGGCACGCTAGAAGGCATCTTTGGAATCGACTATAACTTCCAGGATATTTGGGGCATGGAAAGAGCCAATGTGCAGCTATTTACTGCAGGCACAATGGTTGTGGTAATTCTTGTGGCTATTGCCGGCTATATCGGTGGTAAGAAACTACGAGAAAATCTAAGTAGTTCAAACTGATTTAACTGCCTTAATTCACGGGCGCAAGTGAGAGTTAAGTGAAGAGTTCAGGTAAAGTTGGGGCATGAGCACACTTTCTCGCCCTAACTCAGCGCTATTGGTGATTGATGTTCAAAACCAAGTAGTAGATGGCGCATTTAATAAAGATGCCGTTGTTGCAAACATCAATGAAGCAGTTAGCAAGGCCCGTGCAGCAGGAGTACCAGTGGTGTGGGTGCAGCATTCAGATGATTGGATGCCAATTGGGTCAGAGGATTGGCAGATTGTGCCTGAACTTTCTCCACTTGAGTCAGAGCCTAAAGTGGGCAAGCTGTATCGAAACTCTTTTGAGGCAACGAATTTAGAAGAAGTGTTGGCTGGGTTAAACGTTGGTCATGTATATGCATGTGGTGCGCAGACAAATAACTGCGTGCGACATACAGGACATGGCGCCCTTGATCGCGGTTATGACGTGACTTTGATTGAAGATGCACACACCACAACTGATTACACATTTGAGGGCCAGAAGGTCAGTGCTGAAGTATTGGTCGATGATTTAAATGCGTCTTTTACTGAGTATGAACTTCCAGGGCGAAAAGCAAACGTTGTAACAACTGCCGAGGCTTTCGCTTAAAACTACTCTGAGTAACCTTTATATCTGCTTTACTTGGTGAAGTTGAGCCGGGGTGCCATTCCCGACCCAACTGCCTTATGCGAACTCAGTTGGCTAACTGATCAGGTCCGTCGGATTTATTCCGGCGGGCTTTTCGCATTTCCCATAAACGAATTATGAGATTAGCTATTGCAACAACAAGTGTTACAACATCATTTAGTTTCATTCATTTGCACTTCCTTTCTCTATTCCCAACTTTTATTGGGAAATCATTAGAAGACGCTGGCCGCGTGGCTATTGATTAGAGTTAAGGAATTCAGGCTTGTGAAAGGTATTCCAGGTCAGGATTTTTGAATTTATGCGGACGTTTTCTGTGGATATTTCCCAACTTATTTCAGGGAGAAAAATCTGTGGGGAGGAGTTAGATTTCGCAGATGCTTGGTGGAATCAATAACGAACTATTTTTTCAAGGTTTTGGTGGTTTCTTTGTACTGATCTTTTTTATCTATTTTCTAAAGTGGGCATTTCCAACTAAGAAAGATCCGGCAGCAAAGGCAGAGCGTAAAGCGATTAAGAAATCTTTGCGGGCGCTAAAGCGCAAATAGATTTAAATTAAACCTTTTTCCAAACCCTCTAATACTTGCTGGGCGCGCAGCTTTAATTCAGGCAAATCGCTTAATCTATTTAATCCATAAACCTGTTGGCTCATACGGTGATTCTTAGCGAACTGCTCTTTGTGGTGATCGAGAAAATCCCAGTACAGCGTTGTAAATGGACAGGCAGTTTCACCGGTTCGAAGTTTGGGGTTGTATGCGCAGGGTTTGCAGTAGTTAGACATTCTAGAAATATAGGCACCGCCGGCTGCATACGGCTTAGTCATCATTTGGCCGCCATCTGCGTGCACACCCATTCCAATTACATTAGGAACCATCACCCATTCGGTGGCATCGATAAATACTTCGCGCATCCAATCTAGAAACTCTTGGGGATTTGTCTGGGTAATAAGGGCCAAATTGCTAAGCAGCATCAAACGCGGAATGTGATGTGCCCATGCTCTGGCATTGATATCGGAGATGGTGGTTTTCATGCAGTTCATTTGGGTGGCATCGGGGTCATTAAAAAGTGGAAGAAGTTTTCGAGTAGCGCCCAGTTGTCAGTGGTCATGGCATCTTCTAGTGGGCCAAACTCTGCAAAATGATTGTCAATAAAGTTTTTTAGTTGAGCAAGTGCGCCGCTGCGGGTAGTGGCCCACGTGGTTGTTGGCGTGTGGTTTAGCTCTTGGGCAACTTGGGTATCGATTTCATCTCGTGGATGTTCTAAATATCCGGGGCCTTCATATTTTTTCGGTGGAGGCAATCGATTTTTTTTATCAAAGTTCCAGGAACCACCCACAGGATCTTTGCCCTCAACCAAAATCCCTAAGCGAATCCGCTGGGCTCTGTAAAAACTCTCCATTAAAAAGCTTTTTTGTTTCTCGGCCCAAAGTTTAAATAGGGGCCTGGGGGTTAGAAAGAAATCATTTTCTAAAAACTCCACCCCAAATTGGGCCAGCTGTGTGGTTTGAGTAAATGAAGATGGCTCGGTGCACACGATTGATAAATCTTTATATTTTGCTTGAATTTTTGTCAGCCCAGCCGTTGTTGTATCGGCTTTAACGTATTCAACGGTAAAACCTTCGGCTTCTAAATCTTTAGCGAAATGGCGGGCAGATGAGATCAAAAAAAACAAGCGTTCTTTGTGCCAATTTCGCCCAGTTGTCATCCGCTTGCTTTCTACAAATGCGATGACATCGGTTTTAGGGTCAGCATCTTTGAGTGCGCCAAATTTTCGGTGCAAGTGATCAAATGGGATATAAATAATGCGGGCCACGGCGCTAATGCTAGGCCTAGAGTTCTTAAGATGCGGCTTTAAAACTGTGGCAGTAGATTAATCAAATGTCATTGGCCATCGTTACCGGCGGATCTCGCGGTTTAGGTTTAGAAGTTGCTAAAGCATTGGTTGCAAAAGGTGATCACGTAGTTTTGGTAGCACGAGATTCCCAGCGATTAGCTGAAGTTTCTGCGCAATTAGGCTGTGATTATCGAGCCGTGGATTTAGCTGATTTAGAGGCTGCTAAGAATTGTTTTGCTGAAATTCTTGCAACCTTTGGAACTCCGCAGATTCTTGTTTTAGCCCATGGCGTCATGAGCGAAAAAATGTCGAAGACGCTTCGGACAAATAACGATGAATGGCGCCGAGTGATGGCGATTAATTTGGATTCAGTTTTTTGCGCGGTAAATGTTTTAGGTGCGCCAATGGCCGAAGCCAGAGATGGTCGCATCATTGTTTTCTCTGCATGTTTAGGTCGAATGTCAGGGCCAGGAAATACAGGCGGACTTGCGCCGTATCGCATCAGTAAATCTGGCGTGAACGCTTTGGTAAGAAATTTGGCGCATGAGACTGGTTTAGGGAACCGCGGATTATTAGTTGATGCAGTGTGCCCAAATCATTCGCGTACCGATATGGGCGGCCCCGATGCGCCGCTTTCTGCCGAAGAAGGTGCACAAACCGCGATTTGGTTAGCTACAAGAGAATTTAATATAAACGGGGCAAGTGATCAGGAAAAGCTGACCGGGCTTTTGTGGGAAGAGCGCCAAGTAGTTCCCTGGTAGTTATTGGCCTAGTTTGCTCTTTGCGTGTTATAGAAATTACTTAAAAGGTTTGCCGTACTTTTTAATTGCTCACTGGCAAAGTGACCCGGGTCCCAAGCGCAATAGAGCGTAATAGATAGAACATTGTCTCGACCTGGTTTTTTAATTAATAGCGGATGCAAATTAAACCGAGGGTCATCTGAACTTATGCAGACCGCTCGATTTGCTGCTGCCAAAGCTTGTGATGCTTGCGTGGATTGTGTTTCAAAAGCGATATCAACCGATAGTCCAGCTTCAGAAATTGCTTGATCAAATATTCGTCGAACGTTGTGATTGTCATCCACGATGGCTATTGGATATTTTGCAACTTCGGCTAATGAAATCTCTTTGCGGTTAATATTTTTCTTATCTTCAGGAAGCTGTGCCCAAATCGGCGAGTAACCAACAACTACATACTCAAGATGAGATGGGGGAGGGCTACTTCCGACCACTAAATCTGCACGGTACTCGGCTAATTCACGGTAAACGGCGTTGGGTAGAACCTCTCTAATATTTGAAAGTAATCCTTCAGATCCAGAAGATGCGATAAAGGGTGCGATTACATCGGCAACGGTTGTTGGCGGTCCTGCAATTGTTAGGCGCAACATTTCAGAGTGGTCTGTAGTTCGCATTTTTGCTTCAGCTTGTTCTGCACGCGCCAGCAAATCTCTGGCAATGGGTGCAAATGCCGTTGCAGCAGAAGTTGCACTTGCCTTTGCGCCAGAAGTAAAAAATGTGACGCCTAAATCTCGCTCAAGTTTTCTTATTTGGCGCGATAGTGATGGCTGACCTATATGTAGTTCGCGTGCTGCAGCCGAGATCGAACCTTTTTCAAATACTGATAAAAAATAGCCGACTAGTCTCAAATCCATACAGTGAGTATGCCTAATAAGCATAGGAAACGGCAAGCAATATCTATGGACAGGCATACCCCACATCTTTAAACTCACAGCACGCGCCTTAATGAAAACCCTCGTGAGGCCGTTAATTGCTCTGAAGGAGGAAAGCCAATGTCACTTAAATCCAGATTCTCATCGCCGAGAATCCGTTTTATAGCTATTGCAACATCTTCGCTGCTAGCGATTGCATCTTTTGCTGTACCAAATGCTGCACAAGCGGCTTCGGTATTTAAGGTTGCAACATCTGCAGCAGTAACTACGTGGGATCCAATTCAATCTTTTTCTACTGAAGCTTTTTACATGACAAATATCTACGAACCACTTCTGTGGAAAAACCCAGATGGTGTTTCACCAGAATATTCACCAGCGTTAGCAACCTCATGGTCTGCCTCTAAAGATGGAAAGACCTGGACATTTAAGCTTCGCGCCGGCGCAACTTTCCATGATGGCTCACCAGTTAATTCTGCAGCTGTAAAGGCAAGTCTTGAGTCATCAAAGAAAGTTGGTGGCGCAGGATTTATTTGGGATGCGCTAAAGACTGTCGATACTCCAAGTGATGACACTGTTGTGATTAATTTGTCATACGCAGCCCCAATGGACTTGATCGCATCTTCAACATACGGTGCATATATCGTTAATCCAAAAGCACTAGATGCTGTTGCTAAAGATGCCAAGTATTACGAATCTGGCAAAGATGGCGGCTCTGGTCCATACACAATTTCAAGCTACAAAGCCGGAAGTTCTGTTGTCTTGACTGCATATGCAAAGCACTGGGCAGCTACTAAGCCTGCTTACTCAACAATTGATATTTCAATTGTTTCCGATGGAATTACTGCGCAGCAGATGATGACATCTGGTCAAGTGGATTGGGCAACAAATATTCCATTGACAAGCATGACTTCGTTGAAGCGCAATAATAAGTACTCAGTAATTAAGTACAAGTCTCCATTTAATTACGTAGGTTATTTCAATACTTTGCGTGCTCCATTGAATAATCCAAAAGTACGTCAGGCGCTTTCAATGGCGTTGAATTATCGTGAAATAACTGCAGTTGGCGGCCAAGGCTATGCAACTCAAGCTCGTGGTCCAGTACCTGCAGGTATTTATCCTTACGATCCAAACACTCCTCAATACAAAATGGCACGAGCAAAAGCTAAGAGCCTTTTAGCCAGTGCTGGAGTTAAAGATCTGACGATCAAGATTACTTACGCATCAGAAAACTCAGCAGAAGCACGTTTTGTACCGTTGATTAAGGATGCTTTTGAAGCTATCGGCGTAAAGGCTGAAGTTCAGGGAATCCTATTTAACCAACAATGGGCAGCTGCAAAGAAGGATCCTGCTAATGCGCAAGATCTATTCATTGTTAAGTATTGGCCAACATATAGCGATGCCGGTGTAGATAACCTCTGGTCACTCTTCCACAGCAGTGCTAAGCCTTTCTTCAACTTGAGTTATTGGAAGAATGCGGCATACGACAAGTTAATTGATCAAGCTACTGAACTCAGTGGCTCAGATAAAGATGCTGCACAAAAGCTATATAGCCAAGCAATGGTAATTCTTTATAACGAAGCACCAGGACTTTACCTATATGACGAAGCGCAGGTATCTGTTGTACCTAAGAAATTTAGTATCCCTAAGTACAACATCAACTATCCATTCTCAGCATTCTTTGCTGGAGTGAAGCTTTCCTAACTAGAAATAACGGTTAAATACGAGGGGAGAGCGGGTCGCGCAAGCGGCCCGCTCTCAACCGTTACATACCATTGCCTAAATATCAGAAAAGGGGTGGACGAATGAAAGTTTTACGTAATCGCCTATCTTCTGCGCTTCTGGTGTTATTCGGCGCAAGTTTTATTACTTTTACTTTGGCTCGGATTATTCCAAGCGATCCATCACTTGCCTATATAGGCCCAAAGGCAACAGCAGCTGATGCAGCAAAACTTAGAATCACACTTGGTCTTGATCAACCAATTCCGGTGCAGTATTTCAAATACTTACTGCAGACTTTCAAAGGCGATTGGGGTTATTCACTTTCTACTAAGCAGCCGATTTTGCAAGAGATTAGAGATCGATTGCCCGCAACTTTAGAGTTGATCTTTTTCGCCATAACTTTCGCACTCATCTTCGGAATTGCTCTAGGTGTTTATGCCGCTAAATATCGTGGGAAATTTCAGGATTCAGTAATCCGTGTCCTTGCAATTGCCGGTGTATCAATGCCCGCGTTTTGGTTTGGCCTGTTACTACAGATGCTATTTGCGGGCAGATTAAGTTGGTTTCCGGCAACTGGTCAGTTTGATATCGAACTTAAATACGACCACCCAATTACTAGGATCACAGGATTTCCCTTATTCGATTCGATAATTACAGGCAACTACCATGCCACTTTTAACGGGCTTCACCATATGATTTTGCCGGCGATTACTTTATCCGCCTACTCATTTGGCTTACTGTCCCGAATGGCCCGAGCAAACCTGCTTGAAATTATGAGCCAAGACTATGTCAAGGTGGCTAGGGCATATGGGCTGTCAGAGCGCTTAATATTTTTTAAACTCGCTCTTAGAAATGCCTTACCTCCAATTGTTACGGTTACTGGCCTTTCAGCTGCCTATTTAATTACCGGAACTTTTTTTGTGGAGCAGGTTTACAACTGGCCTGGTATCGGAAGTTTTGCAGTGAACTCATTATTGAGCATTGATTACCCAGCAATTATGGGTATTACGTTGGTTGCAGCAATTGGTTATCTTGTTACTAACTTCATTGTAGATCTCATACAAAGCAAAATTGATCCTCGAGTGTGGATGAAATAATGAAACGTTTTCACTCACTTAAATTTCTTTTTCGAGACACCCTGACTTCAATGGCTTCTGTAATCTCGTTACTCTTTGTTTTTCTGGCTATTTTTGGCCCGTGGGTTGCCCCATTTCCTAAAGAAGGTAAAGGCAAGGCAAATGTTGACAACAGTTACATCGGACCCGGATGGAAACACCTTTTGGGCACTGATGAACTTGGACGAGATTTACTTAGTCGAATAATCTTTGGTGCACGGCCAGCATTACTCATTGCTCTTGCAGTAGTTGGTTTCGCCGCAATTATTGGAACGTTGTTGGGATTAATTGCGGGCTATCGAGGCGGGTGGCTTGATAACGTGATCATGCGTGTGAGCGAACTTTTCCTTTCATTCCCACCGTTACTACTTTCGTTGGTTGCAGTAACTTTTCTTGGCCCTGGATTAATTAATGCCTTAATCGCACTGATCATTTCTTGGTGGCCTTGGTATGCGCGTTTAATAAGGGTTGAGGCAAGTATCGTAAAATCTAAACCTTATGTAGAAATTTCTGCTGCCATGGGAGTTCCGGATCGCGTAATTATTTTGCGACATATCTTAAGAAACGTAACGACGCCATTAATTGTTCAGATTGCTGCCGATTTAGGAACCGTGATTCTTGCAGCTGGTTCGCTTGCATTCATTGGCTTAGGTGCTCAGCCACCGGCGGCTGATTGGGGTTTGATGGTGGCCCAAGGAAGAAACTTAATTTTTGATCAATGGTGGATTTCTACATTCTCTGGCCTTGCCATATTTCTAGCGGTTTTGGCTTTTAATATTCTTGGTGACGCATTGCGCGATCACTTTGATCCAAGGATTACACGCCAATGACCCGTGTATTGAAAGTATCAAATCTTGAAGTTGATTTCATGGCTGGCACTACTGTGCTTAATACGCCTTTGCGCGGAATCAACATTGAAATTAACTCCGGGCAGACACTTGGAATCGTTGGCGAAACTGGTTGTGGCAAGACTTTAACCGCAACTGCGATTATGGGTTTGCTTCCTAGTACAGCAGTTCAACGCGGCATAATTGAGTTTGCCGAACATGGTCAAGTTAGTACCACTGACATGGCAAACTTGCGTGGATCTGAAATAACCATGATTTTTCAGAATCCACAATCTGCGTTTAATCCAATTTTCACAATTGGGGCCCAACTTCACATGGTGGCCGAGCGCAGAAATATCGCCCGAAACGAAATTGATAGGTTATTAAATCAACGTCTTCTTTCGGTAGGCCTAAATGATGCCAAGCGAGTTTTAAACTCATATCCGCACGAGCTTTCAGGTGGAATGCTTCAACGTTGCATGATTGCGATGGCGTTGATTTCTACACCTAAACTTTTAATCGCAGATGAACCAACTACCGCACTTGATGCCACGATTGGCCATCAAGTTCTTGGACTGATCCGCTCATTGCAAGCACAAGAGGGATTTGCGATGCTTTTTATCTCTCATGATGTAAGCGCAGTTGCAAAGGTCTCTGATGTGATGGCAGTTGTTTATGCCGGGCGGGTTGTAGAAACTGGCCCGACTCAGGATGTCATGAACAATCCGCAGCATCCGTACACACGCGGTTTATTAGGAGCGATTCCAAGTGCACAAAAAATGCGCGGGGAGTTAACAGCTATCCCAGGAAACGTACCTTCTACTTTACTTGAGATTAAAGGTTGCTCTTTTGCTAAGCGTTGTTCGTTGGCGACTAGTTCTTGTGAACAAGAGCCCCCATTAGTAAGTATCGGCAACCAGGTAGTTGCATGTTGGAAGGCCCAGCCATGAGCAAAAAAGTTATGGAGATTTCGGGAGTTAGTAAAAAGTTCCAGGTGCGAGGAAGCAAAAACTTATTTACTGCAGTAGATGACATCTCGATTGAATTATTTGAAGGTGAAGTTCTTGGAGTAGTTGGTGAATCTGGGTCAGGTAAGAGCACTTTGGCACGTTGTGCATTTGGTATTACTAGCCCAACAAGTGGGTCGGTAAAAATTCTAGATCAAAGCCTGATTGGAAAATCTAGAAAAAAGACCCGCGAACTTAGATCCAACTTAGGTTTTGTTTTTCAGGATCCAGCCGGATCTATTAATCCTCGAATGAGTGTTTATGATGCAATTGCTGAGCCGCTTAAATTACGTGGGGACTCAACGCAAGATATAGACAAGCGAGTGAATTTTCTGATCGACAGAGTTGGACTTGAAACCAAGCAACTCTTGAGAAAATCACATGAATTATCAGGTGGGCAGTGTCAAAGAGTTGCAATTGCTAGAGCGTTAGCGACTAATCCGAAGATAGTTCTATTAGATGAGCCGACTTCGTCTTTGGATTTATCCGTACAGGCCCAGATTTTAAATTTGCTTGAAGAACTTCGCCGTGATTTCAACCTGACCTATTTCATGATTTCGCACAACTTAGATGTCGTGGCGCATTTAAGCGATCGCGTAGCAGTGATGAAAGATGGCAAATTTGTTGAAGTTGGCGCTTCTAGTTCGGTGTTAGCTAACCCTGTGCATCCATTTACCCGAGAGCTAATTTCGGTTTATTCACGAAATCTTGAAATCTCATCCGCGCTTCCAGCAAATTTTGAATTAGATAATTGGCAAGATGGCCCGCTCAATAAGTGGGCATTTCAGAATATTTCCCAGTTTTTACCGGTCCAAGAGATCTCACCTGCCAATAGTCCACTTTCTCTTGCCACTGATTTAGATAGTGAGATTGAAAAACTCACTATTAGTACCTCTGATGGCACCTTCTCCTTTTCTGAATTAATCGAAGAAACCCACACGGACGCACTTGTTGTTTTAAAAAATGGGGAAATTGCCTATGAAAATTATTTCAGTGGAATGCATAAAGATTCCTTGCATCTATTGCAATCGGTTTCAAAGTCATTGCTCGGAGCCCTATACGGAAAACTTATTAATAAAGGCGTCATCGACCAAGAAAAGTACTTAAGTGATTATTTGCCTGAATTGGCATCTAGTGTTTATGGCAAAGCAACTATTGCCCAAGCTTTGGGCATGGTTGTCGCACTTGAGTTCTCAGAGGACTACACCGATCCAAATTCAGAAATGGCGCGTTTAGATCGAGCTTGCGGATGGAGAAATAACTTTACGGGGCACGATTTAGGTTTAAGTTCATTTCTTCCGACGCTTAAAGCAACTGGTGAGCACGGAAAAGTATTTCAATATTGTTCGGCTAATACAGATGCACTTGCTTGGTTGGCATCCCGCGTTACAGGTAAGACATATGCCCAATTACTTGAAGAAGAATTATGGAAACCAATGGGCACAAAAAACGCGGCAACAATTACTTTAGATCATGAAGGTTTAGCCGTGGGCAATGGTGGAATTTCTTGTACCGCGCATGATTTAGCGCTCTTTGGGCAGTTGGTGCTTGATGGCGGATACTTAAATGGGCAACAAATTTTGCCGAAAACTTGGGTAGACCAGGTTTTTAAAGGCGCAGAAGCTGATGTTTTAGTGCCAGCTTATTTGAGCTCGCTACATCCAGCCGGTTCGTACAAGAATCAATGGTGGGTTACTGGAAGCGCCGAAAAAGAGATTTACGCCGTAGGAATCTATGGTCAATATATTTGGATTAACCCAACTACTAAGACGGTAATTGTTAAGTTTTCATCTATTCCGATTCCCGTCGATCCAACGCATTCCAGAATGCATATGGCTTTATTTCGGGCGATTAGCGCACTACAGTAATTTTATGAGCGAAGACGCAATTGGCTTAAACGAGGCATATTCAGTTAAAACTCCTGAAGATAATAAGCGCCTGTATGCAAAGTGGGCCGCTACTTATGACTCATCTTTTGTAGATGCCAAGCAGTATCGCTACCCAAAAGCAATTAGTGAATGTTTTGATCAAGTTGTTAGCGATTCGGTAGTCCGTGTTTTAGATATTGGAACTGGCACAGGGCTAACGGGGATGTATTTATCAAGACTTCGCCCGGATGTGGTTTTAGATGGCATGGATATTTCACCGGAAATGTTGGGCCAAGCAAAGTTAAAACAGCGCACTGATGGCAGCGCTGTTTACCGGGCCTTGTATGAGCGGGATTTAACTAAAGATGTGGCCAATGAAAATCTGCCGTATGAAGCGCTGATTAGTTCGGGCACATTTACACATGGCCATTTAGGACCAGAGTGTTTGCGTAATTTATTGCCGCTACTTGCCAACAATGGCTGGCTAGTTGTTGGCGTAAATAACGAACACTTTGAAAGTAAAGGTTTTGCCGAAGAATTAGATTCGCTAGTTGCTAAAGGCGCAATCGCCGAGCCACAAATTCTGCGCATCGATGTATACGAACCAGGAAGCGTGCATTACGGGGATCAAGCCCGGGTGATTGTTACGCGCGCAATTAATTAACGAACAGAGCGCAAGACTGCAGTAACGATTCCAAGGATTTCGCAATCATCGCCATTGATTGGCTCGAAAGCATCGTTAGCTGGCAGCAACCAAATGTGGCCATCTTTGCGTGAGAAAGTTTTAACTGTGGCTTCGCCATCAATCATTGCGGCAACGATTTCGCCTTTGTTGCAATCTTTTTGTGCGCGGATTACAACGTAATCGCCATCGCAGATTGCCGCATCGATCATGGATTCGCCAACAACTTTGAGCATAAATAAATCACCTTTACCGACTAGTGATTCTGGCAAAGGAAAAGTTTCTTGAACTTCTTGTTCGGCAGTAATTGGACCACCGGCAGCGATGCGACCAACTAGTGGAATGAATTTAGTTTTATCCACGGGTGCGCCATTGTTGTTTTCTGGAGTCAGTTCAAGGGCCCGGCCCTTGCTTTCATCGCGGCGGATGAAGCCTTTTTGCTCAAGGATTTCGAGCTGGTACTTGACCGAGGCGGTAGATGTCAGGCCAACGGCTGCGCCGATTTCGCGCATGGTGGGGGCGTAGCCCTGATCGGCCATGGCCGCTTCGATGACGTTAAGGATTTCGGCCTGGCGGGCGGTTAGGCCTGCCGTAGATG
>CAEZZT010000025.1_pt1 | contig 13532 bp, 13 predicted proteins | sample 7266901 | NCBI WGS metagenome assembly CAEZZT01 (sample SAMEA6813966, study PRJEB35770) | uncultured Actinomycetes bacterium | biome: Freshwater; feature: Freshwater reservoir; material: water | place: Czech Republic | collected 2016-08-15 | depth 30m m
GCGTTGCAATCAGATGAAGCAATGGAAGCGTTTATGAAATTCATGGCTAAGAAGGGAAAATCATGACACTTGCAGGTAAGCGCATATTTATTACAGGAGGATCGCGCGGCATCGGCTTAGCAATTGCTTTGCGGGCAGCTGCAGATGGCGCATTGATTGCTATTGCAGCTAAAACTTCAGAACCTAATCCAAAACTACCTGGAACTATTCACACTGCTGCGGCAGAAATCGAAGCTGCGGGTGGCAAAGCCCTAGCAATTCAATGTGATTTACGGGATGAATTACAGATTGAGGCTGCCGTTAAACAGGCCGCTGAAACTTTTGGCGGAATCGACATCTTGATCAATAATGCAAGTGCAATTAATTTAACTAAAACCGATGCAACCCCGGCAAAGCGCTTTGACCTAATGTTTGATGTCAATGTTCGCGGAACTTTTCTAACATCTCAAGCAGCGTTGCCATATCTTCGCAAATCAGGTGAAGAAGGACGTAACCCTCATATTTTGAACCTTTCCCCACCGCTTTCAATGAAGCCAGTTTGGTTTAAAAACCATGTTGCTTACACAATGGCTAAATATGGAATGAGTATGTGTGTTCTCGGAATGGCTGAAGAATTTAAGCGTGACGGTATTGCAGTAAATGCCCTTTGGCCCCGAACTGTCATTGATACCGCTGCACTACAAATGATTCCAGGTATTGATGCAAGCGCTGGTCGCACACCACAGATTCTGGCTGATGCCGCATACGTAATCTTTAATCGACCCGCGTCTGAATGCACCGGAAATTTCTTCGTAGATGATGAAGTTTTAGCATCAGAAGGTGTGATAGATCTGGAGAAATACTCTGTGACACCAGGGACTAAAGACTTCCTCCTCGATTTCTTTCTAGATTAGGATTTAAAATATGATTAAAAAGATCCTGATCCTTTGCGCATCAATACTTATCAGCTCACCAGTGTCAGCTTCTGCTCACGGGGAAATCACACGTTCAACCCCTGCAGCCGATTCAAAGGTAGTTGCTGCTCCGACTGAAGTGTCCATTGAATTTGATGGCAAGTTACAAACCCTTCAAAATGAGTCCATTAATTCAATTACCGTCACTGACAATCAAGGGCAAATTATTTCAGATCCAGTTTCAATAGTAGATGGCGCAAAGATTTCGAACCGACTTTTATTGACCGATATCACTGGCCCAGTATCAGTTCATTATCGGATTGTTTCTGAAGACGGCCATCCCGTTGAAGGTGATTACAGTTTTACTGTGGGAGAAACCCCAACCTTATATAACGAAGGCATCGAAGCAACAAGTGAGGAAGTCCAAAACATTTCAAAAGAGAGCGGCAGTAACTTATTGGTTAATGGCGCAGCAGCTCTGATCCTGATTGCAACCATAATCGTGATAGTTAGGCGTTTGAAGAAGTAGACTTAGCGGATGCCAATTTTTGAATTAGAACTCAACGGTCCAAATCTGATTCAAGAATCAGAACGAACCGGCACGGCTAAATCACTTTTTTGGCCTTGGTGTGGCGCAAATGTGTCATTGCTGGCACTTTCCTACGGAGCTTTCTTTCTAGGTTTTGGAATCTCTTTTAAACAGGCCACCGGGGCTGCGATAGTTGGCACGCTCTTATCTTTCTTAGTTGTCGGTGTTAGTTCTCTGGCGGGGAAAAAATCAAATGCACCAACAATGATTTTGTCGCGCGCCGCTTTTGGCGTTAAGGGAAATGTTGTCCCTGGCATTCTTTCGTATCTCGTTTTTGTCGGTTGGGAAACCGTCTTAGTTTCGCTTGCTACTTTAGCAACTGGCACGGTTTTCGCACGTGTTGGGCATATCGATCACAATCTTTCGCTGATAATCGGTTTCCTTATTGCAGTTTCCTTAACAGTTATCGGGGGAGTACTGGGATTTCAAACAATCATGCGAATTCAAAAATGGCTCACACTTATTACAGTTGTGATGACCATTATTTATATTTCGCTCACCATCGATTCAGTTAACTGGCAGGCTTTAACTGCGATTAAAGATGGGAATTTTCAAGGATTTATTGGGGCATTGATTTTTGGTATTACAGGTATTGGTCTGGGATGGGTTAACTCGGCGGCAGATTATTCGCGTTATTTGCCTCGTTCAGTTTCGAGCAAAGCCGTAGTTGGATGGACAGTACTTGGTGCATCCATCGTGCCAATTATTCTAGTTATTTATGGCAGCGCTTTGGCAGGCAGTAGCAAAGAACTCAGTGATGCCATTGCAATGGATCCAATCGGTGCACTGACAACTTTATTGCCAACGTGGTACCTAATTCCATTCGCGCTGGTTGCAATCTTAGGTTTAGTAGGTGGTGCGATTCTTGATCTCTATTCATCTGGTTTAACACTTGTCTCAATTGGTTTACCCGTTAAACGACATACTGCAGCATCCATTGATGCCCTCATCATGTTGGCAGGTACCATTTATATTGTCTGGTTTGCCGATAATTTCTTTTTCCCATTTCAAGGTTTTCTGATTACTTTAGGTGTCCCAGTAGCGGTGTGGTCAGCTATCTTTGTTGCCGACGTCTTATTGCGTTCACTTCCTTATTCAGAAGGTGATCTATTTGATCCATCCGCACGTTATGGGGCCTGGAATGCAAAGTCATTGATTCTTATGGTGATTGGAACAGCGGTTGGTTGGGGGCTAGTGACAAATACTTTTGCTTCTTGGCTTTCATGGCAGGGTTATTTCCTCACAATAATTGGAGGAAAAGAAGGTCCTTGGGCTTTTGCAAATGTTGGAGTAATTGCCGCACTTGCAATAGGTTTTTTTGGACATATTTTATTTGCCAGAAAAACTATAAAGCAGCAGGAGTCCTTCTAAGCCAGACATAACCCGCAAGACCAGACAAAAGCGCGGAAATAAACAAACCTAAGCGCACTTGATCTAGCTCTGCCTCTGATGAGGCAGCAATTTCGGCTATTACTAACGCAACTGTTAGGCCCATTCCGGCCAAGGCAGCGATTCCAGCGATTTCCTTCATGCTAATTTTCATATGACCACCAAGTTTTAATGCCAGCCAAGCAAAGAGCGTAATACCGATTATCTTTCCAACGCTACGCGCCGCTATCACTGCAATTGTGGTTTTAGATGTGAAAGCCTGTAAATCAATGTCAAGGGGAATATTCACAATGACGATCACTGGAACTATGAAATAGGTAGAAACTGGAGTTAATACTTTTATCATTTTATGCAGCAAGCGTTTTCTAAGGGGGAGAATAAATCCGATTGTTGCGGCAACCAGGGTAGTAAGTGCTTTAACCGGTTCTAGGTCATCTCCATAGAAGATTGCCAAGACGATCAGCGAAAACAGATCATCGGCTATCGCTAAGGTCAAAAGAAATAAGCGCACTTGGGGATTCACTCTTTTACCAAGAAGTGAAAGTACTCCCAGAGCCAGGGCAATATCCGTAGGCATGGATGCGGCCCAAACATGGGATCCGGGATTGATAGTTATATAGATCAGCGCAGGAATAAGCATTCCGCCAAGGGCTGCAACGATAGGAACAATTGCAATTTTGAAATCGTTAACACCATTCTTAATTTCTAGGCCGACTAGAAAGAAAAAAATAGCGATGAGGAGATCAAGGAACATGGGGCAAATCTAGTGCCTACTTGGCATGTTTGAGTGCTTCACGTACTGCAACCTTACTTAATTCCGGATGTTGATTAAGAAATTTTGTTACAGCCGGTCTGTCAAAATAGGCAAGGTCACGAAGGGCCCAACCAATAGCTTTAGCGATGAAGAATCGCTTATCAGCGCTATGGTCGTTGCAGTATCGAAGCAAGAGTTCTATATCTGTTTCGTATTTTCTGCCCCGCTGATGTTGAATCGCTGCGCGATTGAGCCACAGGTTCCCAGATTTATTCCATGTGTTCATCAAACTAACCAGAGGAAACCTAGCTGTTAAAGGCGAAACCGCTACAGTTCCAAGTGCATCGACGGTGTCCCACCACGACTTATTGATAATGAGATATTGGACGTGATCTTCCAAAAAGTCTTTATCCGCACAATCTTTGAAAACTGCTATCAAGTCACAGGCGGCATATTGGTATTCGCGGTGGTCTAGTTTCCATAATTTGCGTGCAGTATTACCTAATTGATCAGATGTAGGCATGGGGAGTTCTTTAGCAATTTGCTTAACAGTTGATCGACGCTCCGGAGTCTTTACACCTAGAAAGATTGAAATATCTTTCATGTATGCCTGGGCACCAAATGCGTTTGACTTGTTGCCCAGAGGTGGCAACTGCTCTTGAATAGCATTCATAAACTGTGAAGTAAATCCCATGGATTTATGTTTGCACGAAGGACAAAGTAAAACAACAAAGCCCGGACCAATTGGCACGGGCTTTGTTTTTAAGGTTTACTTTTAGATATCGAAGTAAAGTTCAAACTCAGCTGGATGTGGACGCAAGCGAACATAATCAACTTCTTGCTTACGCTTGAAATCGATCCATGTATCAATTAGATCCTTGGTGAATACTCCACCCTTGAGCAAGAACTCATGATCTTTTTCTAAGTTATCTAGAACTTCACCAAGAGATCCTGGAACTTGTGGAATTGCAGCCGCTTCTGCGCCTGTTAATTCGTACAAATCCTTATCAACTGGGGCAGGTGGTTCGATCTTATTGATGATTCCATCTAGACCAGCCATCAACATCGCAGCAAATGCTAGATATGGATTTGATGAAGGATCTGGGCAGCGGAACTCAATGCGCTTAGCTTTTGGATTTGATCCTGTAATTGGGATACGGATACAAGCCGAGCGGTTACGAGCTGAGTAAACAAGGTTTACTGGTGCTTCATAGCCAGGAACTAAGCGACGATACGAGTTAACTGTTGGGTTAGTAAAAGCAAGTAGTGACGGAGCATGCTTTAGAAGTCCACCGATGTAGTGACGGGCCATATCGGAGAGATCGCCATATCCATCACCGAAGAACAATGGCTTGCCATCTTTCCACAGTGATTGGTGAACGTGCATACCAGAACCATTGTCACCGAATAGTGGCTTTGGCATAAATGTTGCAGTCTTGCCACCCTGCCAAGCAGTATTGCGAATAACGTACTTAAACTTCATTACGTCATCACCTGCATGCAAAATATCTGTAAAGCGGTAGTTAATTTCCATTTGACCCGCAGTACCAACTTCATGGTGTGAGCGCTCGACAAGTAATCCAACTTTTCCAAGTTGCATAACCATCTCATCGCGAAGATCAGCAAATTGATCTGTCGGAGATACTGGGAAATATCCACCCTTTACGCGAGTACGGTAACCACGGTTTGGCGTTCCATCTGCATCTTCTTTAATTCCTGTATTCCACGCACCTTCATAGGATTCAATCTCATGGTAGGCAGTGTTGATATCAGTCTTAAAGCGTACGCGATCGAAAACATAAAACTCAGCTTCAGGTGCGAAGAATGCTGTATCTGCGATGCCTTGCGCGCGCATGAAGTCAACTGCTTTAGCCACAACACCACGAGGATCGCGACTGTATGCAGAGTTATCACTTGGATTATGTACTGAGAAGATAATGATTAAAGTCTTCTCTTTGCGATATGGATCTAAGTAAGCAGATTCTGGAACTGGTAGTAGTTTCATATCTGACTCATGGATTGATTGGAATCCACGGATAGAAGAACCATCAAACATTAAGCCATCTGTAAATACAGCTTCGTCAAATGATTCAACTGGTACGTTGAAGTGGTGTTGGATTCCTGGAAGATCTGTAAAGCGAACATCAACTAGCTTTACGTCTTCCTTCTTGATAAATGCAAATATTTCTGCAGAGTTCTTGAACATGCTTCTCCCAATTCACATGGATACATAGATTGTGTATCAGCGCAGATTGTCTCGACTCTGAGTGCGTCTGCTTCTGGGCCCAAGAATAAGTCGCAAAAGGCCCTAAGGTCTAACCGCACTGTTACAGCCATGTTAAGAATTTTTGAGACTGTAGGCTCAGCCCTATGAACTTTGCATTTACCCGCGTCGGCCTAGGCCGACGCTTAGCGGCCCTTACCCTGGATTGGTTAGCTTGCTACGCAATTGTTGCTGCTATCAATGGCGGCATTGGAAAGCTAGGCCCGTCAAATTCCATGGCGGTCTTGGCAGTTTTCTTTGCCGAGGTCTGGATCTTGAGCGCATTGCAGGGTGCAACTCTTGGCCATCGAATCTTTGGCATGAAAATTGTGCGCTTTGTAGATGGTGGAGCAATTACCCCATTGCAGGCATTGATTCGAACAACGCTGCTTGTCCTAGTAATTACTGCCGTAACTTTTGATGAAAACGGTCGGGGAATCCACGAACGTCTAAGCGGATCGGTGCTTACTAAAAATTAGCGAATTTTTGGTGCGCGAGTTGGCATTGGGCCTTTTGGAATCGGCATCGACAACCCACCAACAGCCTTAAGGCGAGCTCGGACTTCACGCATTTGATGGGCAGTTAATTTCTTAGGAAGTTTTTGCAAATGCTTTTGTAATTTGCGTAAAGGAACTTGACCTTCACCATCTCCGACAATTACTTGAGCAATAGGCACTCCAGGAGCAAATCGTTCAGTCTTTTTGACTTCGTCATTTAATAGTTGGCGAACTGAGTTTGCAGCACCTTCTCCAGTTAAGACAATTCCCGCGCGACCAACACTTCGGTGGACCATGTCTTGTGAACGAGAAACTGCAACAGCAGGAGTTGTAGTCCAGCCCTTACGAATAGCCATCAGCACACTTGCGCCTGCACCAATTTGACCTTCAATTGAAGAATAAGCGGCACGACCTGCAACGCGAGTGAAAAACAAAAGCGTGGTTAAAAAAGAAAGTGGCAAGAAGATAAATCCAACATAAATGGGATGTCCTACAGAAATACCGATCACGATACCTAAGGCAAACGTTGCGATAAAGATTGCTACTAGTGCTGGTGCGATCCAAGGCTTAACCTGCTTTGTGACTGCGAATGCATCACGGAAAGTTTGAAAGCGAGGGGTCTTGATTTTCTTTTCTTTTGCTTTTCTCTTAAACATGGCCTCAGTTTAGGGGGGCAGGTGCTGTTCCACCAAGACGGGCAGGTGCCCAACGCTGGCCCACATGGCTATCAGGGTAGTTATCTTGAACTTGGTGCAACATCGCCAACATTATTTCCCGTAAATTCTTTTCCGCTTCTTCAACATCTTGACCACGTTCATAGAAAATTGGCTCACCAAATTCAACTGTGACGGGATAGTTCTTTCGGCGTAAATCTCGCTTAACGCCCTTAGTCCACACCCGCTGACTGCCCCACACAATCGTTGGAATAACTGGAACGCCAGCACCCATCGCCAAACGTACTGCGCCAGATTTGAGCCCTTTGATTTCAAATGAAGTCGAAATCGTTCCTTCAGGAAAAATACCGATGATTTCTCCAGATTTGAGGGCACGTAAAGCTGCCACAAAAGAGGCTGAGCCGTTACTACGGTCAACATTTATGTGGTGCATTCCACGCATTAAAGGTCCGGCTAATTTATTGTTGAAAATTTCTTTCTTAGCCATAAAACGCACATAACGACCTGCAGGTAGTGCTGCAGTGCCAGTGATTGCAAAATCTAAATATCCAATGTGGTTTATTGCAAGAATTGCTCCACCTTTGCGTGGGACATTTTCTTCGCCTTTGAAATCAAATTGCAGGCCTAAGTATTTCCAGAAACCTTTAATTGCAACGATAACTGGGGGATAGACCAGATCAGCCATGAGAGGCCTTTGCCTCGGTGGCTTGTTTGTATAGTCGTCCGGCGCGGTAACTTGAACGAACGAGAGGTCCACTCATTACACCGAGAAAACCTAAATCAGTTGCTTCTTTAGCTAATTCAACAAATTCTTCAGGTTTAACCCATCGCTCAACCGGGTGATGTCGATTTGTTGGTCGTAAATATTGAGTGATTGTGATCAAGTCACAGCCAGCATCATGTAAATCAACTAAAGCTTGAGTGACTTCTTCTCTTGTTTCACCAAGACCGAGAATTAAATTTGATTTAGTAATAAGACCGAAATCGCGGGCCATCGAGATGACCGTAAGAGATTTTTCATAAGTAAATGCGGGACGAATCCGCTTAAAAATACGTGGGACAGTTTCAAGATTGTGTGCAAAGACTTCTGGACGGGTTTCGAAAATTTCATTAAGTAGATGCGCCTTGGCATGAAAATCTGGAGCCAACATTTCAACGCCAGTGCCTGGATTTAGCTCGTGCACCTTTCGAATGGTTTCGGCGTATAGCCATGCACCTTCATCGGGCAAGTCATCTCGAGTTACACCAGTAATAGTTGCATATTTAAGTCCCATTGCTTTTACCGACTCAGCAACTTTTCTAGGCTCTTCGCGATCGATTGCATCAGGTTTACCTGTATCGATATTGCAAAAATCGCAGCGGCGAGTGCACTTGTCGCCTCCGATAAGGAAAGTTGCTTCTTTGTCTTCCCAACATTCAAAAATATTTGGACATGCTGCTTCTTGACAAACGGTATGAAGACCTTCGCTCTTAACTAAAGTTTGTAGACGCGTGTATTCAGGCCCCATATGGGCTTTAGTCTTTATCCATTCCGGTTTACGCTCAATTGGTGTTTCTGTATTGCGCGCTTCGATACGAATTAATTTACGTCCATCTGGTGCAAGAGTCATGCGCTTACCTTCTTCAAAGATTCAAAGATGTGTCGTTCAACAAGAGGTGAAACTTCATCTACTGTTACCTGCCGGCCTAATTCTGCTTGCACTGACGTTACGTCGGCATCGGCAATTCCGCAAGGAATAATCTGTTTAAATGCAGATAAATCCGGACACACATTGAGGGCAAAACCGTGCATTGTTACACCCTTAGTTACACGGATTCCGATAGCTGCAATTTTTCGATCTCCTTTGTCATCACGCACCCAGACACCGGATCTACCGGAAACACATGTTGCATTGATTTCTAAATCTGCGCAGACATTTATTAACCCTGCTTCAATTTCGCGGACGAAACCAACTAATTCATGTGGCTGTGCCAGTTTAACAATGGGATATCCAACTAACTGTCCAGGACCGTGCCAAGTAATTTTCCCACCACGATCAACATCAATTACAGGCGTTCCATCTTGTGGTTTTTCAGCCTCCAGAGTGCGGCGACCGGCGGTATACACCGATGGGTGCTCAAGTAATAGCAAAGTGTTTGGCCTAACTCCATCTGCAACTTCGGCATGAATAGTGCGTTGAACTTGCCAGGCTTTTTCATAGTCGATTAGTCCATGGCGAGTCAGAGCGATTGCACTTTGGCTAGGAGGGGTTGCAACAGGCACATCGCTAGCCTAAAGGTAGGCTTGCCTCCTTACCAATCCAAGCCCGAGGACCTCAGGAAAGGCCACTTTCAATCATGTCTACGCAGTCAATTCAGAAGTCTCGCAAGCCATTTGCTATCGCTTTGATAGTAGTAATCGTTTGGTTTGCAATTACAGGCGTTTTTGGACCACTTTTTGGCAAACTTTCATCCGTTCAAGAAAATAACAACTCTTCATTCTTGCCCAAGGGTGCTGAAGCTACAAAGGCTTCGGATGAAATTGCCAAGTTTTCTGGCAAAGATAGTTTTAATTTTCCAACATTGATTTTGTTTGAAGGCAAAAGCACGCCTGAGACATTTGCCGCGATTAATTCACATCTTGCAACTGTTGGTGGCTTAACCCTAGATGGTACATCGGCCACAATTTCAGATTTCTTAGCACCTGGTGAAAAAATCTCCGTTTTTCCTTCACAAGATGGCAAAGCCATTTTGGCAAATATTCCACTTGATGGAAATTCAATCGCAAAGGTTTTGACTAATGACAAACCCGTTTTACCTGCCGTAGTAGCAGCATTGCGTGAAGACATTAAACCGATTGCCCAGGCAAATGGTTTAACTCCATACGTAACTGGCCCTGGTGGATTGTTAGGCGATCTCTTCGGAGCATTTGGAACTTTGGACTCATCGTTGTTGCTCACAACTTTAGGTGTAGTCGCACTTATCTTGATCCTTGTTTATCGATCTCCAGTGCTGTGGATTATTCCCTTGATGTCTGCAATGTTCGCATTATCAACTGCCGGCGGAATTGTTTACTTACTCGCAAAAAATAACATCATCGATGTGGATGGTCAGTCGCAGGGAATTCTTTCGGTTCTAGTAATTGGCGCAGCCACGGATTATGCATTATTGCTCATTGCGCGTTACCGAGAAGAACTTCATTTACATGAAAACCGCTTTGATGCGATGAAGAGTGCATACAAAGGCGTATGGGAACCAATTCTTGCATCAGGTTCGACCGTATCTATTTCGCTTTTAATTTTGCTCTTCAGTCAGTTAACTAACACTGCAGGTCTTGGACCCATTGGCGCGATTGGAATTGTTAGCGCAATGCTCACAATTTTGACTCTATTGCCAGCATTGTTATTGGTCTTTGGTCGTTGGATTTTCTGGCCGCGACGCCCGCTTTTTGATGGCGATGATCATGTAATGAGCGGTCCTTGGTCAAAGGTCGCTAATTCAATTGGTCGCAATCCTCGTAGAGCTTGGGTCGTAACTGGTTCGGTTTTGTTACTACTTGCATTTGCTTCAACCACACTAAAAGCCGATGGAATCGGAACAGTAGATACTTTTACGGGTAAACCGGAATCTGTAGTTGGACAGAAATTGTTGGTTACTCATTTCCCTGGTGGCGAGGGTGACCCAACTCAAATCGTTGTTTCAACCGATAAAATTGAAGCAGTGTCTGCAGCGGTTAAAACAGCACCTGGTGTAACCGATGTTTCTCCATTGCTTGATTCAATTACTTCATCGATGAAAGTTGTTGGTGGCAAAGCAATTTTGAATGTCACTTTAGATAAAGCGCCAGATAGCGTTGATGCCGGTAATGACATTCCAAAGATTCGCGAATTAGCACATCAAGTCGATGCGACATCTCTTGTGGGCGGAACAAGTGCCGTTTACTTTGATGTACGAACCGCAAACAATCGCGATAATAAAACGATTATTCCAATCATTTTGATTGTAATTACGTTAATTCTTGGTTTACTACTGCGCAGCATTTTAAGTGCCATAGTTCTTCTTGGAACAGTTGTGCTTTCCTACTTTGCAACTCTTGGCGTTTGTGCTTTGGTCTTCAACCAAATCTTTGGCTTTGCCGGGGGAGATAACTCGTTCCCTCTATTTGCCTTCATATTCCTTGTAGCCCTTGGCATCGATTACAACATCTTCCTGATGACACGTGTGCGTGAAGAAAGTGGAAAAATCGGCACCCGAGCAGGAATTATCAAAGGCGTAACTGTTACAGGCGCAGTAATTACTTCGGCTGGAATTGTTCTAGCTGCAACATTTGCAGTCCTTGGTCTGTTGCCACTTGTTCCTTTGGCAGAACTTGGATTCGCAGTGGCCTTTGGTGTTCTCCTGGACACAATTATCGTGCGTTCAATTTTGGTTCCAGCTTTGGTACACGAAATTGGCCCAAAGATTTGGTGGCCATCAAAACTTCAGCATGAGGAAATCAAAAACTAATGCGCGTTGGCATTGCTGGCTATGGATTAGCTGGACGTTATTTCCATGCACCACTGCTTAAAGGGTGCGGTTACGACGTTGTTGCAATTCAAACCAGCAATGCCGAGCGAGCTGCACATGCTGTTGCAGATTTTCCTAATGTCAAAGTCGTAGCAACAATTGAAGAGCTAGTAGCCCATGAGTTAGATCTAGTAGTAGTTGCATCGGCCAATTTGGTTCACTCGCAGCATGCACATGCGGCAATAAGCGCTGGGATACCGGTAGTTATTGATAAGCCGATGGGTCGAACTTATGCAGAAACTGCCGAAATTATTTCTGCGGGAGAACGTGCTGGAATACCGGTTTCAACTTTCTTTAACCGTCGCTGGGATAGCGATGCATTAACCATCAAGAAAGTTCTAGCCTCTGGCGTACTTGGAACTATTCATAGGATGGATTCACGTTTCGAACGGTTTCGCCCTGAGTTAAATACAAATTCATGGCGTGAAAATATGAGCGCAGCCGACGGTGGGGGACAGTTATTGGATCTACAACCCCATTTAATTTCAACGGCACTTGATTGGTTTGGCAATGCCGAACTTGTTACTTCCACGGTTCGCGCAATTCGTGGTGGCGCCGATGATGATGCAGTTTTAGTCTTAAAACATGATTCAGGCGTGCTCTCGATTTTGTCGGCCAGCGCAGTAGCAGGAGCACCAGGACCACGTGTACGAATCCTTGGGAGTAAAGGGGCGCTTGTAATAAATGATTTAGATCCCCAAGAAGAGCTCTTAAGATCAGGCAAAATTCCAACTGGTGGCAAATGGGATGTGCCAACAAAGTCGACGACATTTATTTATCGTGGAAGCGAAGTAGAAGAAATTGTTGGCGAAGATGGAAATTATGCAATGTTTTATACCTTAGTTGCGGGAGCAATTGAAGGAAAAAATCCTTGGCCGATACCAAATAAAGATGCCCTATTAGTGGCTTCATTAATCGATCAAGCCCGAGAGAATGGGTTGCATGTCTAAGAAAAGCGATGTCATTGTTGTAGGTGCTGGTCTGGCCGGATTGAGCGCAGCGATTCACCTGCAAAATGCTGGCCGATCTGTCACATTGCTCGAAGCAAGTGATCGACCTGGCGGAAGAGTCACGAGTGATCACATCGATGGATTTATCTGTGATCGAGGATTTCAATTAATTAACGCTAAATATCCTGCCGTTATCGAACTTGGCGTAATCGAAGAGATTGATTTCATTGCCGCCCCTCGTGCCATTGAAGTAAGTATGGGTAGCGAAAGAATTGCAATTGCCGATCCACGAACGCTTCCCTTTTCGGCGTTGCACCGAGGAACGGGCACACTTGCGGAGAAATTCAATTTCGCCAAATTTGTTTTCTATAAAGCAAAAAAGAAACAATCACTTGGTGCGGCCCTTCGTGCCGCAGGGTGCGGCACTACATACGAGCGCACTCTGCGACCTTTTCTGCAAGGCGTCTTCTTAACAGATCCAGATAACGTTGATGCACAATATGGGCAATCAATCCTCAAATCGTTCGTATCGGGTTCTCCGGGAATTCCTCGCTATGGAGTGGGTCAGTTTTCGCAAGCCCTAGCTAGCAGGATTACTGATATTGAATTTAATGTACGCGTAGAACAAATTGATGGCACAAAAGTTTTAACCGATAGTGGTTCTTACACAGGGGCCGATGTAATTGTTGCTACTGATCCAACTACTGCTGCACAGTTACTGCAATTAAATGATGTTGCGCAAATGCTTGGCTGCATAACTTGGTACCACGCGACAGATTCCAATCCATCTGGAACTGGGAGATTACTCGTCGATGGTCAAAATCGTGGACCAGTTATTAACTCTGTAGTTATTTCTGATATTTCTTCTGATTACTCACCACGTGGTCAACACTTAGTTTCAACAACTACAAATCTCTCAGTTACCGAATCTGAAGTCCGCAGACATTTAGCAACGCTGTGGGGCGTCCAAACACAGGA
>CAEZZT010000027.1_pt1 | contig 12993 bp, 11 predicted proteins | sample 7266901 | NCBI WGS metagenome assembly CAEZZT01 (sample SAMEA6813966, study PRJEB35770) | uncultured Actinomycetes bacterium | biome: Freshwater; feature: Freshwater reservoir; material: water | place: Czech Republic | collected 2016-08-15 | depth 30m m
ACGAAGTTGCACAAAAAGCACGGGAAGCGCGCCAGAACCAAACCCACATCGTGGTTAAGGAAGTGCGTTTAACGCCAAAAATCGAAACTCATGATTACGTAACTAAACGGAATCAGGTTGAGAAATTTCTCAAGGGTGGCGACAAGGTAAAGGTCACGATGAAGTTCCGCGGACGCGAACAAACGCGACCTGAGATGGGCTACAAACTATTGCAACGTCTTGCAGAAGATGTAGCACTTTTTGCGTTCGTAGAGTTCGCCCCTAAACAAGAGGGTCGAAACATGACAATGGTATTAGGACCGACAAAGAAGAAGACCGAAGCAGTAGCTGAAGCAAAAGCAGCGCGTAAGGCAAAGGCCGTCGCTGCAGCAGAGACAACGGATGGGGAGTAAGAAATGCCAAAGATGAAAACACACAGTGGTGCGAAGAAGACCTTCCGCATTACAGGTACTGGAAAAGTTATGCACGAGCGTGCTGGCAAGCGCCACTTACTCGAGCACAAATCTTCACGAGTCACCCGCCGTCTCTCAACTGAGAAGTCAGCAAAGCCAACCGTAACTATGACAGCCAAGCGCATGCTTGGCTTGAAGTAAGGATTGTGAATTAAATGAGAGTAAAACGTGGTGTACATGCGGCTAAAAAGCGTCGCACAACTCTCGAACGTGCCAGCGGATACCGTGGTCAACGTTCACGTCTTTTCACTAAGGCGAAAGAACAAGTTACGCACTCAATGGTTTATGCCTTCAACGATCGCAAAGATAAGAAAGGCGATTTCCGTCGCCTTTGGATTCAGCGCATCAATGCTGGTTGCCGTGAACACGGTCTTACATACAACCGCTTTATCCAGGGCCTAAAGGCTGCTGGTGTTGAAGTAGATCGTCGTGTTCTTTCAGAGCTAGCAACTAATGATCCAGCAACATTTAAGACACTTGTTGATGTAGCTCGCAAGAGCCTAGTTTCTGCTTAATAGATTCCAATGATTGAGAGCCTTAACTCGCCGCACATCACGCGAGTTAAGGCTCTTATTGGTTCTCGAGGAACAAAGGAGCGCAAGCTAGCCGGGCAGTTTGTTGCCGAAGGTCTGCAATGTGCACGTGAAGCTTTGGCAAGTGAGCAAGGTCCAAGAATCCAAACTTTGTATCTGACTCAGACCGGGCGCGCAAAGTTAGAAGATAGCTTCGATCTATCTAGCGTTAATACCGTTGATGTTTCAGACGAAGTTATGAAAGCAATGTCAGAAACAATTACCCCTCAAGGAATTCTCGCAGTTTGCACAATTCCTTCACGTCCGATCGAGGGACTCAAACTAAGCGGTCATAGCAAATTTATTTTTCTCTCTGAAATTCAAGATCCTGGTAATGCCGGCACAATAATTCGGTCTGCAGATGCATTCGGAATCCAAGCGGTAATTACTTCTCCAGGCAGCGTCGATATCTATTCACCTAAAGTTGTTCGTAGTACTGCTGGATCTTTGTGGCACATTGATGTTTTTGAAGGTATTGATTTAACTACTGTTCTCTCGCTCAACGTGCATGCATTCGCGTTAGGCGCCTCTGCCAAGAGATCACTTAACGATCTTCTCATCGAAGGTAATTGTGTTGCAGTCTTTGGAAATGAAGCTAGGGGATTGGCTACGGCGCAATCTGTTGATGGTATTGAACAAGTCAGAATCTCAATGCCCGGCAATGCCGAAAGCCTTAATCTTTCAGCAGCAGCCACGATTGTTATGTATCACCTAGCAAATATGCCGACTTCCTAAACGGGCACACGATAGAGTTCGCCATATGCGCCAAGAAGAAGTAACGAGTTGGGTTCAAGATGCCCAAGCGGCCTTTCTGGCGGCCACCGATTTAGATTCTCTCAAAGCTGCGCGCCTAGCTCACGCTGGGGATAAATCAGCAGTCGCATTGGCATCTCGAACTTTGGGCTCCTTAACTCCTGAAGAAAAAGCCAGCGCTGGAAAAATTATCGGCGAGGCCAAAGCACAAATTGCGCAAGCATTAGCCGAAGCTACTGCCAAACTCGAAGCCCAGCGCGATATGAAAGTTTTATTAGAAGAAGTTGTCGATATTACTCTTCCAGTTAATCGCAAACACCGCGGTGGATTACATCCAATATCTATTATTAAAAATGAAGTCTCTGATTTCTTCATCGAACAGGGCTTCTCAGTTGAAGAAGGCCCAGAACTTGAATCAGGTTGGCTCAACTTTGATGCACTTAATATTCCAGCTGACCACCCAGCAAGAACAATGCAGGATACTTTCTTTATTGAGCCTGTTGAATCTGGAATGGTTTTGCGAACTCACACGTCACCAGTTCAGATCCGTTCCATGCTGACCCAAGAACCTCCCATTTATGTCATTTGTCCAGGTAGAACTTTTCGTGCTGATGAATTAGATGCAACGCACAGTCCTGTCTTTCATCAAGTCGAAGGCCTTGTAATTGATAAAGGCATCACAATGGCACATCTCAAAGGCGTTCTTGATAATTTTGCAAGGCATATGTTTGGTTCAGATGTAGAAACTCGCTTGCGTCCATCATTTTTCCCCTTTACTGAACCAAGTGCGGAAGTAGATATTTACTTCAACAATCGCTGGATTGAGTGGGGCGGTTGCGGAATGGTTAATCCAAAAGTCTTAGCAACTTGCGGAATCGACACTGAAATTTATAGTGGTTTTGCTTTTGGTATGGGGCTCGAACGCACCCTGATGGTTCGTCACGGGATAACAGACATGCATGACATTGTTGAAGGAGACTTACGTTTTACACGCCAGTTCGGAGTTGGCCTCTGATGCGCGCCCCGTTGTCGTGGATTAAAGATTTTGTCGAGATTCCAACTCACATCACCGCTGAACAAATCAGTGATGGGCTAATACGTGTGGGCTTTGAAGTGGAAGAAATTATTCACCAAGGCGCAGATTTAACTGGGCCGCTCAAATTCGCCAAAGTCCTTTCAATCCAAGAGTTGCCAGAGCACAAAAAACCTATTCGATATGTTGGCCTTGATTGTGGCGAGGACGAAACACGTTTTGTTATATGCGGAGCTACCAATTTTGCAGTTGGCGATTTAGTTGTTGCCGCGCTTCCTGGCGCCATACTTCCGGGAAATTTTGCTATCAGTGCCCGCGAGACCTATGGCAAAACTTCCAATGGCATGATTTGTTCAGCTCGCGAACTTGGAATTAGTGATGAGCATTCGGGCATTATGGTTTTTTCAGATGCTGACGCACAAATAGGTGATGACGCAATAAACGGTTTACAAATTAACGATGTCATCTTTGATGTAGCCGTGAACCCTGACAGAGGTTATGCACTTAGTATCCGCGGCATTGCGCGCGAAGTTGCTGGTTCTCTCGGTCTGACATTTACTGATCCTGTAGAAGCCTTACGAAGCTTGAAATTTGAGGAAACCGGGAAAGGCGTAAGCGCTGCAATTGAAGATAGATCTACCGCATCTGTTTTTTATCTGCGCACACTTTCTAACTTTGATTCAAAAGCAACAACACCTTTGTGGATGAAGCGACGTATTGAAAAAATGGGGATGCGTTCTATCTCTTTAGTTGTAGATGTAACTAATTACGTCATGCTCGAACTTGGACAACCTCTCCATGCTTTTGATAAAGCCAAGATAAAAGGTGGCTTGACTATCAAGCGCGCTGGTAAGAGTTCAAAGTTTGTAACACTCGATGGACAAGAACGAATTTTAAGCCCTGAGGATTTAATGGTGTGTGATGATGAACAACCTTTGGCGCTTGCAGGAACTATGGGCGGCTTATCTTCTGAGATCACTGAAACAACAACTGAGATTGCCCTTGAAGCGGTCAATTTTTGCCCAGTGTGCATAGCTAAAAACTCACGTCGCCACAAACTTTCATCTGAAGCTTCACGTCGCCTTGAAAGAAATGTTGACGCATCTCTTCCTGAGTTTGCTTCCGCCCGTTTTGTTCAATTACTAACTGCTCATAGTTCTGCCACTCACGTTGCAACACTGGTGGCAGGGGAACCGGTTTACGCACCCGTTGTAACAATCGACCCAACGTACATCTCAAAGATTTTAGGTTTTGAAGTATCAAACTCTGAGGTAGCTCGAATTCTGCGCCTTATAGGTTGCGATGTGGATGAAAAGAGCTGGACCGTTGATCCACCATCATGGCGAGCAGATTTATTGGGTATCGCCGATTTCACGGAGGAAGTAGCGCGCATGATCGGCTACGACAAGATTCCTTCAATTTTGCCACCACGTCCTAAGCATGCGACATTAACTCCGACCCAAAAACGTCGTAGAGCTGTTGCAACAATGCTTGCTAATCGTGGTTTCGCCGAAGTGCAAACATTCCCATTTACCAATCAATCCACAATCGATGCCATGGGATTTGTTGCAGAACGTGCCTCTACCTATGCAATTGCAAATCCAATGTCAGAAGAGTTCCCGTTAATGCGCGTACATCTTGTTCCGGGATTAATTGAAGTAGCTGCACGCAATATAAGCCGTGGCGCTAAAGACTTTGCTATTTTTGAAATGGGTTCAATCTTTAGATCTAGCCAAAAATTAGTTACAGCTATTTCACCTTCTTTAGATAAGCGTCCGGACCAGAAGGTTATTAACGAAATTTTTGCTTCAGTGCCATCCCAGGCATTTCACGTTGCAGGTCTACTTGTTGGAAAAATAGAAAATGAAAATTGGCAAGGCAAGGCACGTTCATACACGTGGCAAGATGCCATTGAATATGCTCAAGAAATCCTTGCGCTTTGCAACTTGGACTGGAGCATTAAGCGCTCTGATTTTGCACCATGGCATCCTGGACGATGCGCAGAGTTAATTGTCGACGGCAAAGCTGTGGCTCATGCCGGAGAACTCCATCCTCGAGTTATTGCAAAATACGGTCTACCTGAACGAAGTGTTGCTTTTGCAGTTGGACTAAGTGCGCTTCCAGACTCAGAATTAGTTCGTCCAACGGTTGTTGGCACTATGCCAGCAGCGTTGCAAGATGTGGCATTAATTGTTGATGAAAATATCTCAGCTGCAGATCTTGAAGCCGCATTGCGAGCCGGTGCGGGGGATTTATTAGAGTCAATTACCCTCTTTGACCGTTATGACAAGATCGGTGATGGAAAAATCTCACTTGCTTTCACATTGGTTTTCCGCGCTCAAGATCGCACGCTCACGGGTGAAGAAGTCTCTGCCATGCGAGAAGCGGCAACAAATCAGGCTGCAAAGAGTTGTGGGGCTGTAGTCCGCACCGCATAATTATGCATACACTTGCATAATTATAGAACTTCCGATACGCTCGCGCTCATGAAAACAGCGGTCATTGGTGCAAGTGGATACGCGGGCGGCGAACTATTGCGTTTATTAGCAACGCATCCGCATTTCGAAGTCGTTGCAATTAGTGCTCATTCAAATGCGGGTGAATTAGTTACAGCGATTCATCCCCATTTAACGACATATGCCGGAGACAAGTTTCTTGCTATTGATGCAATCGACTTCGCAGACATCGAATTGGTATTTATTGCACTGCCACACGGTGAATCGGCACAAGTGATTTCAAGAATCCCATTTACAGCCAAGATCGTAGATTTAGGTGCTGATTATCGTCTTGATGATGCAAAGCAGTGGGAAAAATATTATGGCGGCAATCATGCTGGCACTTGGGTCTATGGGCTACCCGAACTATCCCTAGGCCACAAAAGTACAATTGCTCAACAAAGCAAAATCGCGAACCCGGGTTGCTACGCGACTGCGATAACTCTCGGAATTGCGCCAGCTGCTGATTTCGTCGATACAAATGACATTGTCGTAGTTGCAGCCTCAGGAACGACAGGGGCAGGACGAAGCGCAAGAATCAATCTGATTGCCAGTGAAGTAATGGGCTCTCTTACTTCTTATAAATTCGGCGGTGTTCACCAACACACTCCCGAGATTGAACAGGCTATTTCTGCAGTTGCTCATAAACCTTGCAAAATTTCATTTACTCCGATTCTTGCACCGATGCCACGTGGAATTCTTGCAACTATCACAACGAAATTAACGCAAGACTTAACAACAGAGCAGGTTCATAAAATTTATAGTGATAGATATAAAGATGAGTACTTTGTGGATGTACTTCCAATAGGGCAAATGCCTAAAACTGGGTCAGTGACTGGTTCAAATAAAGTACAGCTTCAAGTTGCCGTTGATACTCACACAAATCGTTTAATAATTAGTGCTGCAATTGATAACTTAGGAAAAGGCGCAGCTAGTCAAGCAATTCAAAATGCAAATTTGATCACAGGTTTTCACGAAGGCGCAGGTCTTTCAACAGACGGTCTTGGTGCATGAATCTTCCTAAAGGTTTTATAGGCGGCGCCATCAGTGCGGGATTAAAAAGCACAGGGGCACTTGATTTGGCTCTGATTCAAAACTGTGGGCCTGATTTCTTTGGTACGGCTGTTTTTACTTCCAATAAAGTCGTGGCAGCTCCAGTAATTTGGAGTCGACAAGTTGTGAAAGAGAAAATCGTCCAAGCCGTTGTACTAAATTCTGGTGGTGCTAATGCGTGCACCGGTCCACAAGGTTTCGCCGATACGCATAAGACGGCAGAGGTTGTTGGTCAGCTACTAAATATTTCAGCGGGTGAAGTGGTCGTATGTTCGACCGGTTTGATTGGCGAACTATTGCCAATGCCTAAGATTCTAAGCGGCCTTGATCAAATTGTTCCAACGCTAAAAAATCTGAGTGTAGATGAGTGCGCAAGAGCAATCATGACTACAGATTCAGTCCCAAAGATTGCAGTGGCTCAGTTAGGTGATACAAATTTTGTAGGCATCGCAAAAGGTGCTGGAATGTTAGCCCCAGCTCTTGCCACCATGCTTAGCGTTGTCATGACCGATGCAATCGTCAATGATCACGCAGAGGAAATTTTCGCCAGAGTTATCGATCGCACATTTAATAGAATTGATTCTGATGGCTGCACATCAACTAATGACACTGTACTTTTTATGTCTTCAGGTGCTTCTGGATGCGAAATTAAGGATAGCGAATTAGAGGATTTATTAATGAACGTTTGTAGTTCTCTGGCGCAGCAACTCATTGCAGATGCTGAAGGTTCAACTAAATCTGTGGCTATTACTGTTGTTAATGCATCCACCGAAAAAGATGCCGTAGAAGTAGGACGCGCATGTGCACGTAATAACCTTCTCAAAGCCGCGATTTTTGGTGGAGATCCTAATTGGGGTCGAGTTCTAGCTGCTGTCGGAACGGCCGATGCTCACATGGACCCGTTAACAATCGATGTTTGCCTAAATGGTGTCCAAGTTTGTACCAATAGTGCACCGGATGCGGATAAAACAAAAGTCAATTTCTCTGAGCGTTTAGTAGACATCACAATAGATTTACATGTGGGGTCGGCTTCAGCGACCGTCATGACCAATGATTTAACCCATGACTACGTGCATGAGAACTCGGCCTATTCAACATGATCGTCGTGAAATTCGGTGGGCATGCCATGAAAGATGAAAATGGTGAATTCGCAAATGCCATTGCAGCTGCCTTAGCAACAGGTGAGTCGGTTGTAGTTGTTCATGGGGGAGGGCCACAAATCGATTCCGCACTTAAACTGGCTGGAATTGAATCGAAATTTATTGGTGGATTTAGATTTACAACTGAGGAAAGCTTTAAAATTGTCGAACAAGTCCTTGCTACTGAAGTGGGACCAAAAGTTGCTAATGCTTTATCACTCGCTGGAATTAGCTCCAAAGCAATTTCAGGACGTTCATTGCCAACGTTGGTCGCAAAGAAAAAGGTTTCACTCGTTGACGGTACTCCCGTGGATTTGGGTCAAGTTGGCGATGTCGTACGCGTAGACACAACGCAGATAACTGAACTCATCGATGCAGGTTTTGTTCCGGTTGTTTCACCATTAGCCAACGAAGAATCAACCGAGGAGGGTCTAAACGTAAACGCAGATTTGGCTGCAGCAGCTATCGCTGGCGCAGTAGATGCATCTGCGCTGATCATCATGACTGATGTCGCTGGCATTTATCGTTCGTGGCCAGATAAAGCCTCACTTATAACTTCGATCTATAGCTCAGAGCTAGAAGGTTTGAAATCTACATTTGCTCAAGGCATGGCGCCTAAAGTACAGGCCGCACTTGATGCAATAGCAGCGGGGGCGAAAGCAGTGAGAATAATCGACGGAACTGATCCATCAAGTTTTGCAAATGCACTACTTGGTACCGGAGGAACATTGGTGATTGCATGAAAAATAAAGCAATGATTTCACAGTGGAAAAGAACTACTCAAAATAACTATGGTGTTCCAACGCTAGCTTTAGTCAAGGGCAAGGGTTTAGTTGTTACTGATGCCGACGGCAAGACCTATCTAGATTTTCTGGGTGGCATTGCAACAAACATCCTCGGCCATGCCCACCCTGCAATCGTTAAAGCTGTGTCAAAACAAATCTCTGTACTAGGCCATGTAAGCAATTTCTATGCTCATCCAAATGCATTAGCGCTTGCAGATAAATTGATCTCAATGACTGGAGATAAATCGGCACGAGTATTTTTCTGTCAATCAGGTGCCGAAGCTAATGAAGCAGCTTTAAAACTCTCACGAAGAACTGGAAGAGTTCGAATTGTTGCAGCCCGTGGCGCTTTCCACGGCAGAACCATGGGAGCGCTATCGCTGACTGGACAACCGGCAAAGCGAGAACCATTCGTACCGTTGTTAAAGGGAATAAAGCATGTTGCATTCGGTGAAATAAATGCGATGCGCCGAGCAATAAATAAAAAAACTGCCATGGTTATTCTTGAACCCATAATGGGGGAAGCAGGAGTAATAGTTCCGCCAGCGGATTATTTAGCTGAAGTACGTCAACTGTGTGACGCAGCTGGTGCGCTATTGGTAATTGATGCAGTCCAAACAGGCATGGGCCGAACAGGTGATTGGTTTGGTTATGAATATTCAGGAATAAAGCCAGATGTAATAACCGTTGCAAAAGGTTTAGGTGGTGGATTACCACTTGGCGCAATGATTGCTTTAGGTAAGGCTGCAGAACTATTTAAAGCCGGCGATCACGGTTCAACTTTTGGCGGAAATCCAGTAACAACGGCCGCTGGTTTGGCGGCAATTAATGTGATCGAAAGAGATTCCTTGATGAAGAAGGCCGTAAAGTTTCATGAACACATACTTACCGAAGTTGCACTGATTCCTGGTGTAAATCAAGTTCGAGGTGCAGGTTTATTGATTGGGATTGAACTTGAAAAGCCAAATGCCAACGAAATAGCCCAAGCAATGATGGATGCAGGCGTCCTGGTAAACGCTGCAAACGCTTCAACAATTCGTATTGCTCCTGCGCTCATTGTTACGCAAGTGCAGATTGATAAATTCATCGCCACCTTTAGAAAGGTCTTGACCGATGGCAACTAACGCAACCAATGTTTCGGCACGTCGGGCCAAAGCAATCGCTTTGATTCAATCGGGTTCAATTCATTCGCAATCTGATTTAGTGGTTGCGCTAAAAAAGAATGGATATCGTGTCACTCAGGCAACGGCCAGCCGAGACCTTGAAGAAATTGGCGCAGTTCGCGCCCGTGGAAGAGATGGTGAATCTATTTATAAGATAAATGATTCAGCCGATGATGCACTCTCTCGCATCAATCCTGTGCCATCTAAATTAATTCTCTCTGTTGATCACAGCGCTAATTTGGCAGTAATACATACACCGCCAGGTGCAGCGCAATTTGTCGCCAGCTCTTTAGACCACGCCAATCTCACGGGTGTAATTGGCACCATTGCAGGCGACGACACGATTATCCTTGTGTCCAAGAAAGCTACTGGTGGAGCTCAGTTAGCGAAAGAATTACTCGTTTACGCAGCGTCAAAGAATGGGAGAAAATAAATGGCACTCTGGGGTGGCCGATTTTCAGAGGCACCAGCTGATGCTGTCTTTGCGCTCTCACGTAGCGTGCATTACGACTGGCGCCTTGCGCCGTACGACATTCGCTCTTCACTTGCGCACTTATCAATCCTTGAATCCTCAGGATTAGTTGCCAAGGAGGATGCGAAATCAATTCGCGCCGCACTTGTTGAGCTTTCAGCCGAGGTACTTTCAGGCAAATTCGTTGCAGACCCAGAAGATGAAGATGTTCACAGCGCCCTGGAACGTGGATTAACCCAAAAGCTAGGCGCTATAGGGGGAGCGCTGCGTGCGGGTCGCTCTCGAAATGACCAAGTCACAACGGATTTGCGATTATTTGCAATCGATCACATGCTTGAAATTGCTGCACTTATCACGCAATTGAACTCGGCTATTTTGAACAAAGCGAACGAATATGTAAATGACAGCGCACCTGGATTCACCCATATACAACATGCACAGCCAGTTTCATTTGGTCATGAAGTTGCAAAACATGCACAGGCATTTTCGCGCGACCTGGAGCGAATCAATGACTGGTTTAAGCGCGCATCAGTTAGTTCATTAGGTGCTGGCGCACTCGCAGGTTCATCTTTGCCGCTTCAACCTGAAGTCACTGCCAAAAATTTAGGTTTTGAATCTGTTTTTGCCAACAGTATCGATGCCGTAAGTGATCGTGACTATGTTGCAGAGGCGTTATTTATTTTCGCGCTTATAGGAACACATCTTTCACGAATTGGTGAGGAATGGACGTTATGGACCTCAACTGAGTTTGCTTGGGCAAAAGTTGCCGATCAATATTCAACTGGCTCATCCATCATGCCGCAAAAGAAAAATCCAGATATGGCCGAACTCGCGCGAGGTAAATCAGGTCGTCTACTTGGAAATCTTGTTTCTGTAATGACAATGCTTAAAGGTTTGCCCTTTGCGTACAACCGTGATTTGCAAGAAGACAAAGAACCTTTCTTTGACAGTATCGATACTTTGCTACTTGTTTTACCTGCTCTTACGGGAATGGTTGCTACTACCGATTTTGATCGCGAAAAAATGGCGCTTGCCGCACCAACGGGATTCTCGCTTGCAACTGAGATTGCCGATTATTTAGTTCTAAAAAATATTCCTTTTGCTACTGCGCATGAAGCTGCCGGCAAATGTGTGGCATTGTGCGAATCAACTTCTCGCCAGTTACATCAGCTCACCGATGCAGAGTTCGAACAGGTTCACCCTGCACTAGACGGGGGAGTACGCGAGGTATTAACCGTAAAAGGCGCACTTTCATCACGCACAACTTCAGGTGGCACAGCGCCAAAGATTGTCGCCGAACAAATCAAAAAGACCCTGGAGCTCAACAGCCAACACGCAAAGAAAATAGCCGACAGAGCCAAGGCCTTTTCAGAGATGATGAGCGCATGAATCTGATTGAAGATCTACGCTGGCGTGGACTTGTAGCCCAATCCACTGATGAGGCTGCACTACTTGAAGCGCTAAAAAAACCGCTCACGCTTTATGTTGGCTTTGATCCAACTGCCGCCTCACTTCATGTTGGCAATCTCGTGGTCCTTCTTGTATTACGCCGTTTTCAATTAGCGGGCCACACTCCAATTGCTTTAGTGGGAGGAGCCACCGGATTAGTTGGAGACCCATCTGGTCGAAATGATGAACGTACTCTTAACAGCACTGAAGTCGTTGAAGAATGGGTTGCCCGTATCCGCAAACAAGTTTCAGCCTTCCTTAATTTTGATGAAGCAAGTAATAAGGCCATTGTCGTAAACAACTTAGATTGGACTTCACCGCTTAGTGCAATCGAATTCTTACGCGATATTGGAAAGCACTTCTCAGTAAATCAGATGCTTTCAAAGGATTCAGTTTCATCAAGATTAGAAGCGGGTGGAATTTCTTACACTGAGTTTTCTTATCAAGTTTTGCAGTCATATGATTATCTAGAACTTTTCCGCAGAAATAACTGCACCTTGCAACTTGGTGGCTCTGATCAATGGGGAAATATTGTTGCCGGACTTGATTTAATTCGTCGAGTTGAAAGTGGAAGTGGGCATGCACTCACAGTCCCGCTACTCACAAAAGCCGATGGAACTAAATTTGGTAAAACAGCTGGAGGATCAGTTTGGCTCGATCCTGCAATGACATCTCCTTATGCATTTTTTCAGTATTGGTTAAATACTGACGATAAGGATGTTATTAATTTTCTTAAAGTATTCTCATTTAAATCCCATGAGGAAATTACAGCCCTTGAACAAGCACACAATCAAAATCCGGGTCTTCGTGAAGCACACCGTGCACTTGCTCGCGAATTAACTGCCCTTGTGCATTCACAAGACACAACCGAACGTGTTGAAGCGGCAGCTCGTGCACTTTTTGGTCAAGGCGATTTACAAGAACTCGATGAAACAACACTTGCTAGTGCACTCTCTGAACTTCCTCGCACTACGGTCGCTGCAGATCAACCGATTCCAACATGGGTAGATCTCCTAGCAGCTACTGGCGTTGTTGACTCAAAATCAGTTGCTCGCCGCATCGTTAAAGAGGGTGGCGCATATCTCAATAATGAAAAGATTTCCGGCGAAGATTTTGCACCTAAAAAATCTGACTTTTTATGCGGAAAATATGCAGTTTTGCGCAAGGGAAAGCGCGATTTAGCTGCCGTAGAACTAATCTAAAATTCTTCCTAGACATGAAAAAACCCTAGCCCGCTAGCGTTTTTTGAGGTTTTGATTCTTTGCAATCAGCCTCACAAACCCCGATTTGACCCTGTGTAGGCAGGCGGTTATAGTTTCGCTCTTGCTGTGAAACGGACGATTTAGGCCGAACAGCATGGATCCCACATCTAGAGCTTCAAAAGGCCCGGTTTGACCGTGCCCGCATGTATGCACTAGGTTTGGCGGTCTGCCCTGAAAAACAGGAGAAATCCTGGGAAGCAGTGCGCATCCGTACCTTGAGAACTCAACAGCGTGCCATAAGTCAATGCCAATATGTGGCTCTATTTGTCATGCTTTTACTAGCAAAAAACCAGTGTTTTACACTGCTTTGATAGATACCCACGGCAAAATAAATACTTCAATGAGGTATGACCGTTAAAAGTTAT
>CAEZZT010000028.1_pt1 | contig 12943 bp, 10 predicted proteins | sample 7266901 | NCBI WGS metagenome assembly CAEZZT01 (sample SAMEA6813966, study PRJEB35770) | uncultured Actinomycetes bacterium | biome: Freshwater; feature: Freshwater reservoir; material: water | place: Czech Republic | collected 2016-08-15 | depth 30m m
GATGGGAATTGCAAGTATTTTAGGTGGCGTAGCGGCAGGTATTGTCTCCAAGCGATACAGCCCACTGGAATGGTTTATGCGTAATTACATTCTCTGGCTAATTTTTACTTTGCCACTTGCGTTTACCTATCCAGGTTGGAGCCTTGCGCTAGTTGGCGCTTGTTTAGGTTTTATTGGAGGTGCGCAACAAGTATTTTACTGGGAAGTTTTAGAAGCAGTGCGACCTCTTGGTTCTGAAGTTTCATCCATAGGTTGGCTCTGGACAATTGAAGGATCGTTTATGGCCATAGGTTCTGCTTTCGGTGGATATATCTCTGAAGCATTTTCGCCGCGAGTAACTCTGGCAATTACACCAACATGTATTGCGATAGGTGCGGTTATTCTCTTTGCTGGAAGAAAATATCTTTCCGAAGCTAATGCACGACCAACAACGGAAAATGATTTACGTGCAATGCGCGATAACGCCGATGAAACTAATTAATGTGCAGCTTCGTGCCAAGTAAGACCAAGGCCTGCGCTCACATCTAACGGCGCATTAAGCGGGTAAGCATTTCCCATCTCTCGTTTGACGAGTTCGCTCACCTGTAATTCTTCACCCTTAACAACTTCAACAATAAGTTCGTCGTGAATCTGCAATAGCAAACGGGATTTAAGCTCTTGCTTTTCAAGTGCGGCATGCACCTTTAACATCGCCAATTTAATGATGTCAGCAGCAGAGCCTTGGATTGGAGCATTCAGAGCCATGCGTTCTGCAACTTCGCGGCGTTGGCGGTTGTCATGCATCAGATCTGGCAAGTACCGACGTCGACCCATGATTGTTTCTGTGTAACCAGTTTTACGAGCATCTTCTACGACAACTTTTAAGTAGTCTCGAATTCCGCCAAAGCGCTCGAAGTATTTATCCATTAAATCTTGGGCGGCAGGTGGAGAAATATCTAACTGCGCAGAGAGACCGTATGAGGATAGTCCGTAAGCAAGACCGTAAGACATAGCCTTTATCTGTCTGCGCATCTCTGGATCAACATCATGGGGTTGAACTCCAAAGATCTGTCCGGCGATTGTTGCGTGTAAATCTTCACCGGATTCAAAGGCTTTTAGAAGTTTCTCATCGTGAGAAAGATGGGCCATGATGCGCATTTCAATTTGGCTGTAATCGGCAGTTAACAAGCCAACGTAACCTTTACCAGCAATAAAGCAGTTACGTATTGTTCGGCCTTCTTCGGTGCGCACAGGGATATTTTGTAAATTAGGCCCAGTTGAAGAAAGTCGCCCAGTGGCTGCCACAGTTTGTTGGAAATGAGTATGGATTCGGCCATCACTGGCAATTTCTGCGAGCAAACCTTCAACTGTTGTGCCCAGTTTCTTTGTTTCACGAATGCGCAGAAGAGATGTCAAAACCGGATGCCCAGTTTTTTGGTGCAACCAATCTAAGCTTTCAGCATCGGTTGTAAAACCAGTTTTAATTTTTTTAGTCTTAGGCAGTTTCAACTCATCAAATAAGACAACTTGTAACTGCTTGGGCGAGGCAACATTGAACTCGTGCCCAACAGCTTCATGTGCGGCTTTAGTTTCACGATCTACTTCACCTTGAAAATAGCTAGCAAGCTTTTCTAACTCTTTTCTATCAACGGCAATCCCTACAGATTCCATCTGTGCTAACAGCGCAGCTACCGGCAGTTCCATGTTGATGAATAGCTCCCATAAATTACGCTCCTTAAGTTCGCGGGTGAGCGAATCTTTCAGAGTAAATAGTGCGCGCGCTGACGTTAAAAGTTCTTGTTCGGGGGAAGAAAAATTAATGGCACTGCCATCTCCCCATCGCTCTTGCACGTCTTTGAACTCCTGTGCACGCACCCCCGGGTTTACCAGGTAGGCCGCAAGGGAAGTATCAAAAACAACACCAGCTAATCCATTTGTACGGGCCAGAGATTTTGCATCGTGTGCAATTTTTTCAACGCTCTTATCCCTTGCCCAATCCCCCATTGTTGATGAATGCACTAGATACACATCTTCTTTTGAAAATGCCACTGCGTACCGATGTAGTTTTTCATCATCTAAAGTAAATGCGAGAGAAACTGCACCAGTATGTCCAGCAATTTTTGAATCAAGTTCGGCAGGAGTTAATACGCCCTCGCTCATCTGATCGGTGAAAAGTTGGAATTCAGGTTCAGAAGCTTTAACTGAGTTTTTAAGAAGAATTGGCTTCATTCGATCTTTAAGTGTCTTAAATTCAAGGCGATCAAAAATCGGGTTAGTTTGATTCTCATCAACTCCCGCCCAAGCCAAGGCGTCGATGGATAAATCAAGTGGAACTTCGGCAACTAGTTGAGTTAACTCTCGATTTCGAATCACGTTATCGATTGAATCGCGCAGAGCTTGGCCGACTTTGCCACCGACTTTATCTACATTAGATAGCAGCTCTTGCAACGAGCCGTATTCAACTACCCACTTAGCCGCAGTTTTTTCGCCAACACCCGGAATCGAAGGAAGATTGTCGCTCGGGTCCCCGCGTAGTGCAGCAAAATCTGGATATTGAGTTGGTGACATTCCATATTTTTCTTGAACCGCCTCAGGTGTCATGCGAGCTAAATCGCTAACTCCCCGCTTTGGATAAAGCACTGTAGTTTTTTCATTGACAAGTTGAAATGAATCTCGGTCCCCCGTGCAGATAAGAACTTCCGCGCCTTCTTTTTCAGCCCGCTTTGCAATCGTGGCCAAAATATCATCGGCTTCGTAACCTTCTACTTCAAATTGAGTAATACCAAAAGCAGAAACAAGTTCGTGCAGGTATGACATCTGCGATCTAAACTCGTCAGGTGTTTTGGCGCGATTAGCTTTGTAATCTGGGAAAATTTCGGAGCGAAAAGTCTTGCGTGAAACATCAAATGCCACTGCCACATGTGTGGGTTTTTCACTAGTAAGTAGCGAGAGCAACATCGTTGCAAAACCATAGATTGCATTGGTGTGTTGGCCTTGAGCTGTGGTGAAGTTTTCAGCGGGTAGCGCGTAAAAGGCGCGATATGCCATCGAGTGCCCATCGATAAGTAATAGGCGTTTGCTCATGGGCACATCCTAGGTTGCACACTAGAATACTTCTCATGATCAACGAAGAGTTTCTTAAGTTTTACAAAGAGCGCGGTAGTGGCGCACTTGACCAAAAACTAGGCATCAAGATTATTGAAGCCGCACCAGGGAGAGTAATTGGCACTATGCCCGTTGAAGGAAACACTCAGCCCATGGGACTTCTCCATGGTGGTGCAAATGTTGTTTTAGCTGAATCCCTTGGATCTATCGGAACTTCACTGCATGCAGGTCCAACACGAAAAATCGTTGGTGTGGATATCAATGCAACGCATCACAAGTCAGCAACAACTGGTTTGGTAACAGGGGTTGCTACAGCAATATCTTTAGGCAAGACCTTGTGCAGTTGGGAAATTGTAATTACCAATGAAGCAGGTGAACGCACATGCACCGCGCGTATTACCTGCTTAATCCTTGCAGAACGTTAAGAGTGCGCTCCAGTACCTAGGTATGCCTCACGCACTGCAGGATCATTGAGTAGATCTGAAGCCTTAGCCTCTTTAACTACATTTCCAGTCTCCAAGATGTATGCACGGTGCGCACGCTGAAGTGCTTGTTGCGCGTTTTGCTCAACGAGCAAGATGGTCACACCAGTCTTATTGATCTGGGTAATGATGCGGAAGATATTTGCAATCATCTGAGGTGCAAGGCCCATGGATGGTTCATCAAGTAGTAATACCTTTGGACGAGACATAAGCGCACGGCCAATTGCAAGCATTTGCTGTTCGCCACCAGATAAAGTTCCGCCAGCTTGCCCGATGCGCTCTTTCAAACGTGGGAAAAGTGTGTAGACCTTATCTAAATCCTCGCTCATTTCAGCTTTACGATTTTTACGATGGAACTTTCCCATCTCAAGATTTTCAAGCACGGTCATGCCAGGGAATATTCCGCGACCTTCTGGTGCTTGAGAGATACCGAGATCAACGCGCTCGTGAGCTGGCACATTTGAAATATCTTGACCATCAAAAATGATTGCACCCGATGAGACTTTGCGAAGTCCAGAGACTGTCTTAAGCGTTGTTGTTTTGCCTGCGCCGTTTGCGCCGATCAAAGTAACAATTTCGCCCTCGTTAACAACAACGGAGATTCCCTTAATCGCTTCGATCTTGCCGTAGTGAACGTGGAGATCTTTAATTTCAAGACGCATCTGATGGCACTCCTAAATAGGCTTCAATAACCTTTGGATCATTTTGAACTTTGCTTGGTAAGTCATCTGCGATCTTGACACCAAAATCAAGAACTGCCACGCGATCTGAGATTCCCATAATCAATGACATGTCGTGTTCGATTAGAAGAACGGTGTAACCGGCATCGCGGATGCGCTTAATTAATGCAGCAAGTTCAACCTTTTCAGCTGGATTAAAACCTGCAGCTGGCTCATCAAGTAGCAGAAGCTGTGGATTCGTGCCCATTGCGCGAGCGATTTCAAGGCGGCGTTGCACACCATATGGAAGGTTCTTAGCAAGTCGATCTGAGTATTCATCGATTCCAATGAACTTTAAGATTTCATGGGCGCGTTCGCGGTTTTCTTTTTCTTCGCGACGAGCTCGTGGCAAACCAAAAAGTGCGCCAACTAAACCACTCTTCTTGTGAGCATCAGTTGCTGTGATGACATTTTCAAGAGTTGTCATATCTCCCCATAAACGGATGTTCTGGAAAGTGCGCGCAATACCCATTTGGGTAATCTCAAAACGCTTTTGCTTATTTATCTTAGTTCCGGCAAAAGTAATTGATCCGCTGGTTGGCTTGTAGACACCGGTAATGACGTTGAAAACAGTTGTCTTTCCTGCGCCATTTGGCCCAATGAGTGCCAGGATTTCACCCTTTTGAACGTTAAGGGTTACATCACCCAGAGCAGTCACGCCACCAAACTTCATTACGACGTTTTCAAGTGAAAGAAGAGTTTCAGACATTATGCATTCACCTCTTTCTTAACGATTGCTTTTTCACGCTTCTTGCGAGGCAACAAACCATCTGGACGGAAGTTCATAACTACAACTAGAACCGTTCCAAAAACCAGTAGACGTGCATCTGAGATGAAACGGATTCGATCTGGTAAGTAACCCAGAATTGTTGCGCCAACTACTACGCCCCAAATGTTTCCGATTCCACCAAAAACAACACAAGACAGAATCAAAATTGAAACGTTGAGGGTAAACATTTCAGGTGCGATAAACAGATTTTTAGATGCATAAAGAACGCCAGCTGCTCCACCTACGGCGGCACCTAACGTAAATGACCAAATCTTGTACTTAAGTGTTGGTACACCCATAAGTTCTGCTGCATCTTCATCTTGGCGAATCGCTTCCCAGGCACGACCCGGACGGCGCACGCTAAGGCGGCGAATCATCCAGATAGTTAAAAGAATCATAATTACAACTACCCAGAAAAATACTTTTTGATCATCAAGTTTAAACTTTAGAGGTCCGATATCTGGAGGCATTGGAATGTTTGCAATTCCATTTGGGCCTTTACTCCAAGTTGAGTTAAGAACTACTAGGCGAACGATCTCACCAAAACCTAAAGTTACAATCGCTAGATAATCACCGCGCAGACGAAGGGTTGGTAGGCCAAGTAAAACGCCAGCCAACATGGCAAAGGCAATTCCAAAAGGCATGATCTCCCAAGTATTTAAACCTGTGTGAGTTCCCATTAATGCCATTGTGTAGGCACCGATAGCGAAAAATGCAACATAACCAAGGTCGAGCATTCCCGATTTACCCACAACAATATTTAAGCCAAGTGCCATCAAGACGAATACACCAACTGGGTAAACCAAAACAGCGTCATATGCCGCAATTGGCGTTGCCAAGAAAGATGCTCCCGCAAAGGGCAAGAGACCAACTAGGAATATTGAAGTGAGAGCGATTGCTATTCGCTTGGGACGATTTGCCTGCTCCCAAGTATTTGCGCCCCAGTCGCGAAGATTCCAATAATTTCTGATTTTCATAGTTATGCCCTCGTTGTCTGGACGGCTTCGCCAAATAAACCATTTGGCTTGAAGAGAAGAACTAGAACTAAGACGATAAAGACTGTTACTGCCTTCCACTGTGTACCAAGAACAGCTGAGGCATATACCTCAAGAAGGCCAAGGGTTAGCCCACCAAAGAAGGCTCCGCGGATGTTTCCGATACCGCCAAGTACGGCTGCGGTAAAGGCGGCCATACCCATCGTGAAACCAATGTTGAATTTTGTGTACTCAAATACTGTTATGTAGAAAAAGCCCGCAGCACCTGTCGCTAATCCGCCAACTAAAAATGTTGTTGTAATAACACGATTGAGGTTTACGCCCATGAGCTTTGCCGCATCTTCATTCATTGAAACGGCGCGGATTGCTTTACCCATGCGAGACAATTTAATAAATCTTTCTAGGATGAAGAAAATAATAGCGGCGGCAATAATTGTAATGACCGTATCAAGACGGACATTGGCGCCCCAAACTTCTGTCAAAATAATCTTTTCAAGTACGCGTGGAGATCCAACTGGTCTCGAACTTGTTAGCAAACGCATTACTTCTTGTAGAGCGATTGAGATTCCAATTGCTGAAATCAGTGTCGCCAAACGATTTGTACCTTTCATGCGCAGGCGGCGGTATGCGACGAACTCAACAAATACCGCAGTAAGACCTGCAACTAACATTGACATCAACAGACTTGTTACTAAAACCAGGGCTAACTTTGCACCCTTTGCAGGTTCAGAGGTCTGTGTGTAGTGAAAAATATCGCGCGAGGTGATAACTGTTCCGAATGTGCCCCACATAAAAATTTCAGAGTTCGCAAAGTTAATCATGCGTAAAACTCCATAAACCATGGTGTAGCCGAGGGAGATCAAAACATAGATAAATCCAAGGGCGATTCCTGCAATTGTCAGCGACCAGAACTGATCAATAAGTACTGAAAACATCGTGCTCCTTCGCTAATTCTTTCGCGCGAGTATAGAGGTACACCTTACGCAAGTGGTGGGTGTCCTGGCCTCTTTTGTAAGAGATTGCCAAGACACCCACCAGCCTGTTAAGCGTAAGCCTTAGTTAATTACTTAACTATGCCTGTGTTGACTAGAACACCATTCTTTGATGTAAAGCCAGCAAATAGTCCGTAAGAAATGTCGCCATTCTTGTTGAACTTGATTGTGTTGCCAGAGATGCTCTTACCCTTATATGCATTTACATAAGCAAGCATCTTTGCGCGTGTTGTCTTTCCAGCCTTAATGCCAGAAAGCAAAATGTTAGCTGCATCGAATGACTCAACTGAGTACACACCAGATGAAACGCCCATCTTCTTCTTGAAGTCAGCTTCAACCTTCGCGCTGATTCCTGCAAGTCCGCCTACGCCAGTGATACGTGAACCTTCAGCTGCAGCTCCTGCAAGCTTTGGGAACTCCTGGTTGAAGACTCCGTCGCCACCAGCAAATACTGCTGTTGAACCTGAGTCACGAAGCTGCTTTACGAATACTGCAGCTTGGCTGTAGTAACCAGTGTAAATAACAACTGTTGCGCCAGATGTCTTGATCTTTGCAACTGTTGGGCTGAAGTCTGTAGTTGTATTTGGAACTGAGTCGCCACCAACTAGTGATGCGCCCTTGATCTTCTTTAGACCAGCTTCTACGAAGCCACGAAGTGGCACTGCATATGCTGACTGATCATCAAATACGAATACCTTTGCAGAAGCTACGCCTTGTGTTGCGTACTTAGCCAATGCTGGACCCTGTAGATCGTCTTTACCAACGACGCGGTGGAAAACTGGTCCGCCGAAGTCAGGTGAAGTTGGATCTGTTAGAGATACGCGTGTTGCTGATGGAGAGATAAGTGCTAATCCGCCAGCCTTGTAATAAGGAAGTGATGCGATTGTTGCACCTGAGTAAGCAGGTCCTACAACGCCAAGAATGTTCTTGTTAGCGCCGATTCCTGGAGCAACTGTTGATGCAACAGCTGGATCTCCCTGATCATCTACAGAAACAACCTTAATGTTGTAACCCTTGTTTGCTGCCATGAAAAGCTTTGCAGCGTACTTAACTGCATTCTGCTCATCAATACCAGTTGATGCTTCGCCACCTGAAAGTGGACCCTGGTATGCAATTGTGTAAGTCTTTGTGGCCGCACTAGCTGTTGGTACTGAAGCTACGCCAAATGCAACGGCTGCAGCAGTAACAATGGCAAGTGAACCCTTGATCTTCTTGTTCATGTATTGCCTTTCCTGTTCTTGTGTCCCGGGACAGGGAGGTGGTCAGGGTAACGGCAGGAACGACCTAATCACAAGCCCATTTGAGCATTCAAAAGCCTGTTTTAGTTGCAGTTATGTAACGTTTTTATGTACTTGCAAACAACTAGCCGTTAGGCACCGCATCCGGGCTAATTACGGCCTCGGCCACCTGTTTCATCGTTAATCGCCGATCCATGGCCGCCCGCTGAATCCATGAAAAGGCTTCGGGCTCTGAAAGATTGAGCGCCTTCATCAAGATGCCCTTTGCTCGGTCGATAATTTTTCTGGTTTCAAGGCGATCATGTAAATCTGCGACTTCATCAGCTAGCGACTTCATTTGTGTGTGACGGCTAATGGCGATTTCAATTGCAGGAATTAAATCACCAATCGTAAATGGCTTTACAACATAGGCCATGACGCCGGCATCTCGTGCGCGATCAATTAACTCTTTCTGTGAAAAAGCAGTCAGCATTAAAACTGGTGCGATTTCAATAATTTTTTCGGCCGCGGAAATTCCATCAAGTACAGGCATCTTGACATCTAAAATTGCTAAATCTGGTTTGTGCTCTGCGGCTAACTCAACAGCTTCTTGACCATTGCCAGCTTGGGCAACAACTTCATAGCCCGCCCCTTGCAACATTTCTACAAGGTCCATGCGAATAAGAGTTTCATCCTCTGCAACAAGGATTCGAACGCTCATATCCAATTCATCCTTTCCGGATGTGCATGTATCAACTGTGCCCCGAGTCGGATTCGAACCGACACTATGCAGTGTTTGAGACTGCCCTCTCTACCGTTGGAGTACCGAGGCTTTCTTGCATATAACCAAGCGGTATAAATCTTAGCGGTAAGCGGCAGCTACTCCAGCAACGGCATCGCCTACGCGGTGAACGCGCATCGCATTGGTTGAACCTGGAATTCCTGGAGGAGATCCAGCAACAATCATTACGTCATCACCAATTTGAGCGCGGCCTGAGTCAATCAGCACGCTATCGACTAATTTCACCATTTCATCGGTTGCGCCAACGACAGGTGTAAGCATTGATTCCACGCCCCATGAAAGTGCAAGACGGTTATACGTTCCGACTTCAGGGGTCATTGCAAGAATTGGAATTGGTGAACGAAGACGCGACATTCTGCGGGCAGAATCTCCACTTTGCGTGAAAGCAACTAGGTATTTAGCGCCAACAATTGCACCAACTTCAGTTGCAGCTTTTGTGATTGCGCCACCTTTAGTACGTGGTGGAGTTTTGATTGGGCGGATTCGATCTAAGCCGCCTTCTTCAGTTTTTTGAATTATGCGCGCCATAGTTTGTACAGCTTCGATAGCAAATTCACCGACACTTGTTTCACCCGAAAGCATTAACGCATCAGCGCCATCTAGTACTGCATTTGCACAGTCTGTAGCTTCGGCACGTGTTGGACGTGAATTAGTGATCATTGAATCCAACATTTGAGTTGCAACGATGACTGGCTTAGCCATATCTCGAGCTAGCTCAACGCATTGCTTTTGAACTAGAGGCACATCTTCAATGGGAAGTTCAACGCCCAAATCCCCTCGGGCAACCATAATTGCGTCAAAAGCGGCAACGATTCCATCTAGGTTTTCAACTGCCTGTGGTTTTTCAATTTTTGCAATTACTGGAACGCGAATTCCTTCTTCATCCATAATCTTATGTACATCTTTAATATCATCAGCGCTTCGAACAAAAGAAAGTGCAATGAAATCAGCACCGGCTCTTAAGCCCCATCGCAAATCATCAATATCTTTTTCAGACAAAGCTGGAACCGATACAGCAACTCCGGGCAAGTTGATTCCCTTGTTATTGCTTACTGCTCCGGGTTCGATAACTTTAGTTACGACGTCATTGCCTTTAACTTCTACAACTTCAACAGTCACTTTTCCATCATCGATCAGGATGCGATCTCCGGCTTTACAATCACCAGGTAAACCTTTGTAAGTAGTCCCTACGCGCTCTTTTGTTCCTTCGACTTCATCAGTTGTGATTGTAAAGATATCTCCGCGAGCTAAATCGTGAGGACCAGCTTTAAAACGCGCTAAGCGAATCTTTGGTCCTTGAAGATCTACAAGAATTGCAACTGGGCGGCCAGCTTCTTTCGCCGCAGCACGCACGCTATCTAAGCGAGATTGGTGTTCTTCATATGAGCCATGTGAAAGATTCAGGCGCGCCATATTCATGCCTGCATCGATGAGCGCCTTAACTTTCTCAGGAGATTCAACTGCTGGGCCCATCGTGCACACAATCTTCGCTCTACGCATTTGCCTACCTTAAACCATTAGTGAACGGGTGGTGGGTTCGATTGGCGATGGCAACTGCGTCTCCCCCGTGAGATATGTATCAACTGCTGCCGCTGCGCTTCTGCCTTCAGCGATCGCCCACACAATGAGTGATTGACCACGTCCTGCATCGCCTGCAACGAATATTCCTTCTTCGCTAGTTTCAAAGTTGGCATTGCGTGCAATATTGCCACGCTCATCTAACTTGACTTCTAGTTGAGAAATAATCGGTGATTGTTCAGGTCCCGTAAATCCCATTGCCAGAAATACGAAATCTGCTGGAATTTCTTTGGCGGTGCCAGGAACTGGTTCGAACTTGCCATTTTCAAACTTGGTTTCAACAATTTGCAGTGCGCGAACATTGCCATCGGCATCTCCAAGGAATTTCTCGGTGCTGACAGAGAACATACGATTATCTTTTTCTTCATGCGCACTCGAAACGCGATAAATCATTGGATACGTTGGCCAAGGTTGTGCTGATGGACGTTCCTCTGTTGGACGCGGCATGATTTCAAGTTGAGTAATACTTGCAGCGCCTTGACGAATTGATGTGCCCAAGCAATCTGCCCCAGTGTCTCCGCCACCAAGAATTACGACATGTTTACCCGCAACATTAATTGGCGGAACCTCAACTTCACCAAGTGCTTGTTTGTTTCCCCAAGGCAAAAACTCCATAGCTTGGTAAATCCCTTTAAGTTCACGGCCTGGAACAGGAAGGTCGCGCCATTGTGTGGCACCTACAGCTAAAACAATTGCGTCATATTTCTTTCGTAAATCTGCGCCAGTAATTTCTGCACCTACATCTACGCCGCTGCGAAAACGGGTGCCCTCTTTTTCCATCTGATTAAGACGGCGATCCAAAATATGTTTCTCCATTTTAAATTCAGGGATTCCATAACGCAAAAGACCGCCGATTTTTTCGGCGCGTTCATAAACTGCAACAGTATGGCCCGCGCGAGTGAGTTGCTGCGCAGCTGCAAGTCCTGCAGGACCTGAACCAATAACTGCAACTGTCTTTCCTGTGATGCGATCTGGTGGCATTGGTTTTACATCACCGGCGTCAAAAGCTTCCTCAATTGTGCGAAGTTCTACTTGTTTGATCGTCACCGCATCGCGGTTGATGCCAACCACACATGCAGTTTCGCAGGGTGCAGGGCAAAGACGTCCAGTAAATTCTGGAAAATTATTGGTTGCATGTAAACGATTAATAGCTTCGGATTTATCTCCGCGCCACATTAAATCGTTCCACTCCGGAATTAAATTACCTAGTGGGCAACCTGAATGGCAAAAAGGAATACCGCAATCCATGCATCGACCAGCTTGTTTTTGTAAATGCTCAAGGCTTTGTGGTTCATATACCTCGCGCCAATCTTGAATTCGTACATCAACTGGACGGCGCGTTGGGGTTTCGCGTGGAGTGGTCATAAAACCCTTTGGATCAGCCATTAGCAGCAACCTCCATAACTAATGCATCAACAGGTAAACCCTCACGTGTTGCACGCGCCATTGCATCTAGCACTCTTGCATAATCGCGTGGCATTACTAAAGAGATTCGCTTAATTGACTCTTTCCAGTTATTTAGAAGTTCGGTTGCCACTTCAGATTGTGTCTCTTGTGCAAATGCTGCGATTAAAACTTGTAAAATCTCTTGTTGATCTTCAGGCACCGCAACAATGTCTGCCATATCGGTATTTACATTGGCCGGATCTAAATCAAGAACAAATGCACGCCCACCAGACATGCCCGCGGCAAAGTTTCGGCCTGTGCGACCCAAGACAACAACGGTTCCACCCGTCATGTACTCGCAACCGTGATCGCCAATACCTTCAACAATTGCAGTTGCACCCGAGTTTCGGACACAGAAACGTTCACCAACAACTCCGCGAATCATTATTTGACCAGAAGTTGCTCCGTAACCAATTACATTTCCAGCAATAACATTTTCATCTGAATTAAAAGTTGATTTTTCATCTGGGCGAACAATTACTCGCCCACCAGAAATTCCCTTGCCAACATAATCATTTGAATCGCCAAAGAGTCGAATCGTTAGACCGCTTGGAATAAACGCTCCCAATGACTGACCTGCAGAGCCATGTAAAGTCACATCAATCGTGTTATCTACAAGACCTGCTCCCCCATGTTTACGAGTGATTTCGGCGCCTAACATGGTTCCAACAGTTCGGTTTACATTTCGAACCGGAAGATTGATTTTTACTGTTTCCTTTTTAGTAAGTGCAGGTTGAGCTAACTCAATGAGCTTGTTATCAAGTGCTGCTTCCAAACCATGATCCTGCTTTGATGTGTTGTGCAGCGCGCTTACAACATCTGGACGTACAAGAAGTGGCGCAAGATCAAGCCCGCTAGC
>CAEZZT010000029.1_pt1 | contig 12668 bp, 12 predicted proteins | sample 7266901 | NCBI WGS metagenome assembly CAEZZT01 (sample SAMEA6813966, study PRJEB35770) | uncultured Actinomycetes bacterium | biome: Freshwater; feature: Freshwater reservoir; material: water | place: Czech Republic | collected 2016-08-15 | depth 30m m
AAGTTTAAATTGATCTTTTCTCTCACGTCACAAAAGTGGAATGTCGCTAACTGACTAGTAGGTGGAACTAAATCTGCGATATGAATCTCAAACTGATTTTTAATAAGCTCTGCTACTAAATGCTGCCCGACAAAGCCACTACCACCGAATATTAAAACTGACTTCTTCTGTCCAAGCATAGAACAAGTATCTAGTTAAATTCGATTGCAAGCAAGCGGATGCTTAATAGTTTTGTATTCACTTCCAGCCCCCAAACTCAGTTCTCTTGGCCAAGAAGTAATCGCAGTTTCTGGCCCACCACATCGGTCTCATCATCTCGCACCATCGTGTAGATCTTTAAGGTGACTAGTGGATTGCTGTGGCCCATAAACTTTGCAGCTGTCGTTACATGCACATCGCTAGTTTTGAGAAAATAGGCATAGGTCTTTCGAAGCGAGTGGATCGTGACTCCATATTTTTGTAAGGTATTGGCAACTGCTGTTCTAGAGCTTGGAAACTTTTTAAAATATCCAAAGTAGGGAACTTGGCGAACCCCTGCCGGAGTCTTGGTGGGTCCATACATGCTCTTATTGATGTGGACTTTTTCATGATGGATATCGGATTCTCGTAATGCAACAGCCTCGCCCCAGCGCAATCCGTGCAGGGCTAAGAACTTGATGTGAGTGTCATATTTTCCAAAGTTAGTCTCTCTTACTTCTTCCCAGGTGAGAAACTTTTTAGGCTCTACATGGATACGCGGTGCCTTGATCGTTGCAACGGGAGAGGCAATCACTAGCTCTCTGGCAATCGCTTCTCGGTAGATTACTCGCATGGTCATGAGGGTTTGGAAATAGTTTTGTGGAGTGAGAGCGGCGAGAGCCTCTACAAACTCTCGTTTTGAAATTGCATGAAGTTCCTTGGAGCCCAAACTCTTTGAGATATTGCGGTTATAGGCGCCCCGATAGTTTTGAATGGTCTTCTTGGTGACGGGTAGGAACTGCCAGCAGCGGCTAGCAAACTCATCTAAGAGCATTTTACTCCTCCTTAAGTAGTTTTTGACTTAGTCATGATTAAGTATACAAATACTTAATCAAGTGTCAAGACCTGAATATCTAGCAATTGAAACTAAAATCTAGGAATGGACTTTGAGATGGATGGTGCGATTGCAGCAAGCGCACATCAAACCTCTGCGGGCACCTTGATTCTGGTCTCCCGAATGGTGAAGGCACGGTTTGATCTAGTCCTTGTAGAGAATCTTGAACACAAGGGCCGGATTCAAGCGGTGCTTCGCGAAGCAATGACGCGCTCAAGAAATTTGCAGGGAATTGATGCTGTTTCTTTACGTGAAAATTTCTCCACAGGCTGGGGCTCGTTATTAACTGCACATATTTTGTACATTCTTGAGTCCGAGCAATTCGAAGGGACAGATGTTGTTTCTGATACTGCTTGGAGATATGCCGCACTTACTGCCTGGGGTGAATCATCTGCTGCGAGGGAGCTGGCGATTTCTTTGCAAATTCCGGTCCACACGATTCATAGCCGCTTACGACTAGCTCGAGATAGGGGGATCCTCCCTTCTCCGGGTGCTGGTTCTAGGAGGGGAAGATAAGTTTGTTCCTAATAATTGTGATAATTGTAAATACATCATCATGAAATATCTGAAAACGGTTGGTGACATTTCGGACAAACCAGATATTTTTTTGATGATGGTAATTGGCAATATTTGCAAATCTTAGATAGAGCGCGAAGGTACACCATTAGGGCACTATTGGTTTCTATTAGTTCGCAGATTGCCCATACCAATGCGTCTAATCGATCCGGAGAATTTCTCGACTCTCCGGGAATCCAGTACAGCATTTGCTCTTCTAAATGAGGAAATTCTCCTACATGGTGAATGCGTCCCTGGCTATAAGCAATTGAGACTGGTTCTGCTCGTAAACCTTTACTTGATATAGCGGTCACCTTTTTAACGTTGATATTTCTATCTACTTGACGTAACACAGACACGACTAAGTCCCCACCGTTGTTAGTTTCTGCAACAACCCTCGATTGTGGATACTTTTTTGTGAGTTCTACAACTTTGCTTGCCCAAACTTCTGGCGCAGCCCTCATGCTTGCATCTTCAAGCACATAGCAATGCCCATCTTGGGTTTGGCCAACAACAACAATTCCAGTGATAGCAGAGTCTTCGGAGTATGTTACGGCTGGATCGACGCCAATAATTGTCTGATAAAAGTACAACTTTTCATTTGGATTATTCCAGCGATTATTATCAATATTATTTTTAGAGAAAAGCGCTCCATCAAGTTGATTAAGGATTTCACCATAAAGCTCTTGACGAGCAAATTTACTATTACCGTATGACTCCTTCAGATCTGAAATGAAGCTTGGTGACAGGTTTATTTCATTGTCAAAAGTCGAACCAGTTCTAATAATTCTTCGTAGATTAGGTACCAATGCAAGGTTGATAATCAAAGGAGAAGGTCTGGGAGTCGTGGATATCAGATGCTGTGGATTTTGCCCCAGCCGAAGTGCGGGGAGTGCAAGAAAGTATGCTTCTGGTTTCGAAAACGCTGCCAATTCATCAAACCATGCTCCATGAAATTGTGGACCACGTAATCGATCTGGCTCTTCAGCTGAATAGAGAAAGATTATGCTTCTATTTTCCAAAACTAATTCTGCGCGCGATCTCAGAAAATCAAAGGCAAATCCATAGCGATTTAATATTGAAATAATCCCTGAATCACCTTCAATACATACACTGATGGCAGATTGCATTGTTGGGGCTATCACAGCCCAGCGAGTTTTCGGCCTAGAAATTGCTTCCCAAACCAGCCACTCGGCAGCCATTCGGGTTTTTCCGGCACCTCTTCCCGCTAGATACATAAGACATGACCATTCATCTTCGGGAGGGAGTTGCTCTTCTCGGGCTTGGCAACTACTCCATTGAATCCTGGCCGCTGCTAATTGCTGCTCTCTTGAGAATCTCGTACTGTTTGATGAGTTCGTTGGAGTCATAGGTAATCACCTCCAATTGAGTTTGAATCGGGGCATCCAGACCAAGTAATTTTGCGCGACGTTCAGATAATTTCAGGAGCATCTCGCCAGATTTAACATCTCCAGCACACGCTGCGCGGAAGTATTTTTTTGAGAGTTCTTCTAAATGGGCCACTTCGACCTCACGCAATTTGGCTATATCCTCATGTGAAAACTGATTATTACTCACTATCGACACCCGATTCAGAGTTGCCGGGACTCTGCACAAGACGCTTTGCATATTTTTCAGGGAAACGGCGCTCAAGAAACCATGCCGCCGCTTTCCAGTTGCGATCAATTTTTGCTGCACTACGAACAAGTTGGAGTGCCTCTGATTCTGAAAATTCAGCCGCAGCTCCAACCGCCTTAGTAAAATCTCGATAAATCACTTCACTTTCTGAATCGAGACCTTTTTGTTTCCATCTGAAGAAAGTGGTGGAAGATATCCCATTATTGAGAGCTGCCTGATCAAATGAAAATCCTTGCGCAATATCTTCACTTATCGCATCGATAAGCTCGTAGTTAATTTTTACTGGACGCATACTTAATAACTCCTTAAGAGAAATGAAAATTGACATGGGTAAATAGAGTTGGAAAAAACAACTTCACATGTCTGCTTCTCTAAGAGATCGCCTCGTGTTTCGCTACTCTTCTATAAACAGCCCGACATTGTTGGAGTTCATCAGAGGACTGTCGGTCCCTCTCTTCTGACAGGAATAATATTACGCGCTTTCTTATGCGAGTCAAATCAATCATTGTGTAACGTGTCGCAAAGAGAAGTGGATAGCGAATTTATGTAACAGTTCTACCTTTTTGAAACGCTTGGAAACCTTACGTGTAATCTTTAAATTGGCATGGATTTAATTTTCAGACAGATTGAGTTTTGGGAGTTTTGGGAGCAATAAATAGCTACTTTTGACTACTCATCAATCGTAGGTATTCGACTACTCACACCGCATGAGTAATCACAGAATTACAGAAATCGACTACTCATCAATCGTGAGTATGTCTTCAAAACTTTGCAAGAAAACTAAACCTAAGTTGCACTTGACGTCACTTTCTTCGCACAAAGAGGGCCTACCCCGTGGCTTTAGCGGGAATCGATATGGCTTAAAATGGTTCATGAAGGCACAATAGGGATAGCCCAAGGGGGCTATTACAGACAGGAACAGTGGGTAGGGCAATGAAGATCAAAGGTGTATTAGCAGCTACTGGAGTTTCAACAATTTTATGTATCTTTGCTGCAACCACGGTGTTATCTGCCCCGGCATCTAGTGATGATCCAACCATTCCAACTGGACTTGTTGTAAAGATCCAGAGTTCAACTGCGCCGCTGATTCGCGTTGGCTCAAATTCGTTTTATCCAATTGTTAATGACTTCTATGTGACTCTGCCTTCTGATGTTACTCAGTATGAACTAGATATAAATGGTGAGGCAGTAACTCTGGCAGCTCAAGATGGCCACTTTAGAATATTGCAACCAATTAGAACTACTGATTCTTTGCATTTGAATTGGGGCGGAAGAAATCTAACTTCTGCAGTTTCATTGCAAATCAACGGTCCATTTAATTTGGGTAATGTGAACTTTGATTTTAATAAAACAGAGTTAACTCCAGATGCCAAGATGATTATTCAGCAGATGGCACGCCAGATTGCATCATTGGACTTTAGAGGAATTTACTTAGTAGGTAATGCAGATAATGTTGGATCAGATCGCGTAAACCTTGCGATTTCGAAGAAGCGAGTTGAAAAGGCTCAGGCATATTTGCAAACACAGCTTGAAAAACTTGGCGTATTAGATGCATCCTTTGAAGCACAGCACATGGCTAATTACTTAGCTAAGGGCAAATCTGGTGTGCGCAGTGAAGGTGACCGCAGTGTTACTTTCTTGCTCTACCCATCAGTTAATGTCTAATTACTCAATGTATAAAGACTAATTAGCAAGTTTGTAGGCTCAATAATTTACGTAAATTGCCTTTGTTAGGCCATTAATTTATAGTCCTCCAGTTATCTATATAGATTCTTAGGAGAGCTAAAATGGAGAAGACATTAATTACACGTAGAGACTTGCTAACGCGAGTCGGAGCAGGTGCTGCGCTATCGCTAGTGCCACTTTCATTCCTTGATGGTGCATGGGCTGCAGAAAACCCACGACCAGACGGAAAAGAAATCTCACCAGCAGAAGCGCTAACAATTCTTAAAGAAGGTAACAAGCGCGTTGTAAAGGGTCGTGCGATCCGCAAGAACCTTTCACCAGCAGGTAAGGCTTGGACAGATGGACAATGGCCATTTGCTGCAGTTCTAGGTTGCGCAGATTCACGCGTTCACCCAGATGAGGTTTTTGATATTGCACCAGCAAACCTATTCGTTGTACGTAACGCAGGAAATGTTATCGATGACGACGTTCTAGGAAGCCTTGAGTACGCAGTTGAGCACCTATCTGTTGGCTTAATTGTTGTAATGGGTCACAGCAACTGTGGCGCAGTTAAGGCAACTGAAGGAATCATCACTTCAGGTGGAAAAGCAGGCGGACACATTGATGCAATCGTAGACAAGATTCGCCCAGCGATCACAGCTCTACCAGCAGGTCACACACTTGCTGATTCAGTGAAGGCAAACTCAATCCAGAGTGCAAAGCTTGCACTTAGCGAGAGCGATCTGCTTCATGAAGCAATCAAAAAGGGTGAGCTAAAGATTGTTAGCTCTGTCTTTGATCTAAAGACTAAGGCTGTTACTTTCAACTAAGTAGTAGTTAACAAAAGGCTGGGCTAATTTATTAGTCCAGCCTTTTGCTTTTTGCCAATTTCATTCTTGTGGCCTGGTGCTTAATTCATGCGCGTTTTTATGCCAAGACTTGTCGCAATGGACCTAGCGCGGATAGTTTTGCCTCCTTACTTATATTTAAGGTGGCGCAAATGAATTCTGGGGCGATGGGACAAAAAGGTCAGTCACATAAAATTGACTCCAGCGCTGCTATTTATATTGCCGGTCATAATGGCTTAGTTGGTTCGTCTTTGTGGAGACATTTTGAAAGCCAGGGTTATAAAAACCTGATCGGTTGGAGTTCTAGCGAACTTGATCTGCGTAACCAGGAACAGACACGCAAAGCAATTACTTCTGCCAAACCCGATGTAGTTATTGTGGCAGCAGCAAAAGTTGGCGGGATCATGGCTAATTCAACGTATCCCGTTGAATTTCTAAACGATAACGTGCGCATTCAAACTAATATCTTTGAAGCCGCGCACGAAGCAGATGTTCCGCAGTTGTTGTTCTTGGGCTCTTCTTGTATTTATCCAAAGTTAGCTGCTCAGCCAATTAAAGAAAGCTCTTTGCTAACAGGTGAGTTAGAAGAGACTAACAATGCATACGCAGTTGCCAAGATTGCCGGAGTTTTGCAGGTTCAGTCTTATCGAAAAGAGTATGGCCGCAGATGGATTTCGGCGATGCCTACAAATCTTTATGGGCCTGGCGATAATTTTGATCTTGCAACTTCTCATGTGTTGCCCGCTTTAATCAGGCGCTTTCATGAGGCAAAGGTAAATAGCAATCAAAGCGTGCAGTTGTGGGGAAGCGGAACGCCGTTACGCGAGTTCTTGCATACAACCGATCTTGCGCGCGCCTGCCATTTCTTGCTTGAAAATTACGATGATAGTGCACCGATCAATATTGGTTGGGGTAAAGATTTAACAATTAGCGATTTAGCAAAAGTGATTGCATCGATAGTTGGCTTTGAAGGTGCAATCACTTGGGATGCAACTAAACCTGACGGCACAATGCGAAAGGTGTTAGATACCGGGGCCATTAACAACCTGGGCTGGAAGCCAGAGATTGAATTGCGAGCTGGGATTGAGGCCACGTATCAGTGGTACTTAAGTGAAATTCACAAGAAAAGCACAGAATAAGCAGGGCTATCGGACAAGGCTATGGTCCAAGATTTGCACATCGGCATTTACTAGAGGAGAAGTACAGTGAAAAAGGCTCATAAATCAATCATTACTCTCAGCGCATTATTAGTATTTAGCTCGCTGACTTCCACAAGCGCTTATGCCGATAACGATAATGAGAAAGAAAAAGATGGCAAGCGCATGGTTGCGCCACTTTCTTCATTTAATAATTACTGCACAAAAACTCTGTCAAAGAATGAAGAAAATCAATTTAAAGAATCAGGCATGTCAAAGAGCCGTACACAAGGTTTAGTTCCATCAGAAATGTCTTCAAGCAAGGCGCGCGAAGCACAGAACGCGATCAGAAAGCTAACTGCAAAGAACACACCAGCGGCAACTGCAGCAGCTGCAGTATTAACAACTGCGCTTAATACTTACAACACCAGCCGCACAACTGCTATTACTACATATAACAACATGGCAACTGTTTTGAAGTCACAGTGCGAAAGCGCACTAGCGCCATTTAAGGCAACGTTGGCCACCGCTGCAACAACAGCTAAGAACACACTTAACGCAGTTACCGTTAACGCCGCATCTACAACTATGCAAAAGCAGAGTGCACGTGTTGCCTATAACGCAGCGATTACTTTGGCTAATACAACATTTGTAAATGCAAGCAAAGTTGCAGTAACTTCATTTCAGAATCAAATGAATCTTGCTCAAGTTAATTTGTTTAACGCATCTCAGCAAGCAGATCAGATTTTGAAGAACGCAGTACAAACTGCCAAGCTTTCATTGTAAGAAGTATTAATCTATAAGCGATGGTGGCTTGGGCCGGGATCGAACCGGCGACCTAACGATTTTCAGTCGTTCGCTCGTACCAACTGAGCTACCAAGCCAAACCAGGTTTTAGCGGCGCGATTTTTACATCGCGCTACATAAAAACCTTTGCGACCCGGACGGGACTTGAACCCGCGACCTCCGCCGTGACAGGGCGGCGCGCTAACCAACTGCGCTACCGGGCCTTAAGAAATCAATAAACATAAGTGGCTCTTATGTCACCTCTAAGACCTTTTAAACTTACCGTTCTACTTACTCTGTCCCTAATTAAGTTCTAACTAGTTTCAGACGTGCCCCCAACGGGATTCGAACCCGTGTTACCGCCGTGAAAGGGCGATGTCCTAGGCCCCTAGACGATGGGGACGTTTCAAGGCTTGGCAATCTTACCCGCCTTTATGCAGGCAACCAAACTCGATTATTAGGCGTAGAAACAGTGAGTGAGAGCGCGGTTACTTACCGATTGCCCAACGAATTGTGACTGAGACAGAGACCTTTTGTTCTCCTAGATCAACAACGGTTGCTGCAGAGTCTGCTTTAGCTGTCATTGAATAGATTGGAGAAGGAGTGCCTGCTGAAGTTTCATCAAGGTAGATAACTCGGCCTAATTTGATGCCAAGAAGTTTTGCATATGAAGCAGCTTTTGCTTTAGCGCGAACTACTGCAGATGTGCGAGCTGACTGAACTGCTTTGCTGGTGTCTAGAACAAATGGGCTGACACCATTTACTTGCACGTTATCTCCGCCAGCTTCAACGATTGCATCTACTACTGCGCCAGCTGTTTTTGCTGCGCGGACTGTAATGTCAAATGATTGTGATGCGCGGTAGCCAGAAATTACTGGGTTGCCAGTTGGTGGATATGAATATTCAGGGTAAACAGTTATTGACTGTGTTGCGAAATCTTTAGTTGAAACCTTATTGGCTGCAAGTGCTGCACGTACCGCACTTGATGAAACGCCAGCAGTTCCAAGAGCCGCTTTGGCAGTTGCGCCAACTACTGAAACCGTTGCAGTGATTCGCACAGCATCAGGGACAACAGATGTTGATCCAGTTGCGCTAATAGTGATGTATCGCGTATCGGTTGTGGCTGCAGATGCAGGAACAGCTAGCGCTGTTGCTCCGATAAGTGAAAGTGCGATGGCAAGGGCTGTGATTGTGCGAATTGGTTTTAGTTTCATGTCTCTATTATCCCTTATTAACTGGTAATGGTGTTAATTAATGCTGAGAAAAGTGAGAGAATTCAGAAGTGAGCCAATCCCAATTTCTATCTAATTGCACCGCAGATGCAATGGAAAAAGCGGCTGCGCAATTGGCGGCCGGGGATTTAGTTGCCTTTCCTACCGAAACTGTTTATGGCCTTGGGGCCGATGCATGTAACCGGGGGGCAGTAGACCGGATTTATCAAGTAAAGGGGCGGCCGGCAGATCACCCGTTAATTGTGCACATTGCATCTATGGATCGCATGGGCGATTGGGCCAGTGAAATTCCCGAATTTGCAATTAAATTAGCGCGAGATTTTTGGCCAGGGCCGATGACTTTAATTGTGCAGCGCTCGCAGTTGGCGCAGGATTTTATTACTGGCGGGCAAGAGACCGTGGGGCTGCGAGTTCCAGATCATGTTGTTGCACGTGCGTTGCTTGAAGCTTTTGAAAAGGTTGGCGGCAAGGGAGTAGCTGCGCCAAGTGCAAATCGCTTCGGTCATGTGTCTCCCACAACTGCGCCGGCCGTAGTTGAAGAGCTGGGTCAATATTTAGCGCCCGATGATTTAGTTCTAGATGGCGGGGCGTGTGCAGTTGGCGTTGAGTCAACGATTATTGATTGCACTGGCAGTGCTCCAAGGATCTTGCGACCGGGTGCGATTAGCGATGAAATGATTTTGGAAAGTACGGGCTTAGAAGTTATTCGCGGATCGGTTGCAGACTATAAACAAGCACAGATCCGGGTAAGTGGTTCGCTGGAAAATCACTACGCACCGGCGGCGCGAGTTTTGCTGGATCTACAACCAACGCCTGGACAGGGCTTTATTGCGCTGGCAAGTACACAAACTCCTGAAGGCGTTATTCGTTTAGCTGCTCCAGTAAACGATGAAGATTTTGCACGCATTCTGTATTCAAGCCTTCGTTCAGCAGATTCTCAGGGTTTAACCGAAGTTGTTGTGACTCAGCCAATTGGCACAGGAATCGCAGAAGCAATCAGAGATCGCTTGTCCCGGGCTGCCAACGGTCGCTAGAAATAAGCGTGCAATAAGGGTAACCCTACTCACGGGCGATAAAAGGCTGAAAACTCAGTTAAAATTTTCCTAACCGCTTCGATGAAATGAGTTAACAATGAAAAACAAAGCAGCCAAGAGTTTCCTAGCTTTTATCTCCGCACTTCTTCTGCTTGTTGGCATGCAATCGGCAAATAGCGCAATCGCTGCCGAACAGTCTCAACGTTACATTGTTACTTTTTCAGATGATGATGACTCTGAAAGAGAGTCAAGCGAATTCCGCAACATGGGAATCAATGTCGAAAAAACTTTCAAGCATGCATTCAAAGGTGTGGTTGGTCATTTCACAGCTTCACAAATTTCTAATTTAAAGAAGAACCCAAAGTTTAAGTATGCAGAGCTAGATGCTCCGGTTTATGCAAATGCATATACCGCTATCCCAGTAGGAGTTGGCCCAACCCCAGCTGTTGCAAGTTGGGGCCTAGATCGAATTAACCAACGCAATCTGCCTTTGGATCAAACGTATTCATATCAATACAACGGCGAAGGTGTTAAGGCTTATGTAATTGATACAGGTCTTAATTCAACTCACACCGAATTTACTGAAAGAACCGCGACAGGCAATGATCAGATAAATGATGGACGAGGTACTGAAGACTGCAACGGTCACGGAACTCACGTAGCCGGAACTATCGGCGGAACTAAATACGGAATTGCACGCGCAGTAACAATTGTTCCAGTGCGCGTTTTGAACTGTGCTGGTTCAGGCACGCTGTCTGGTGTAATCGCGGGAATTGATTGGGTAATTGCAAACCATGTAAGCGGTCCAGCAGTTGCAAACCTAAGTCTTGGTGCGGGATTTTCAGCATCAGTCAACGCCGCAATTGCACGTTTAGTTGCAGACAACGTAACTGTGGCAGTAGCTGCAGGTAACAGCAATGCAAACGCTTGCAGTTACTCACCATCTAGTGAACCAACCGCAATTACTGTTGGTGCAACTACTAGTGCTGATGCCAGAGCTTCGTACAGTAACTTCGGAACTTGCCTAGATATTTTTGCGCCAGGATCTGCAATTGTTTCAAGCTGGATCGGAAGCACAACGGCTACAAATAACATCAGCGGTACTTCAATGGCTTCTCCGCACGTTGCTGGAGCCGCAGCGCTATTGCTAGAGCAATACCCTTCTTACACTCCAGCACAGATTCGCAACGCAATGGTTGCGCTTTCTACTGCAGGAAAAGTTACGTCTCCAGGTACCGGTTCAAGCAACCAACTTTTGGTTACTTCAACTGCAGACTATCTATCAGGTCCACGAACTCCACAAACAATTACTTTCACTCAACCAAATAACATGGCGGTTGGAAATGCAAACCAATCATTAGTAGCAAGTTCAGACAGCGGGCTTACAGTTGCATTCACAACTAATAACGCAGCAATCTGCACAATTGTTTCTAATACAACTTTGCGTGCAGTTGCAGCAGGTAGTTGCGTGGTTACTGCAAGCCAAGCTGGCAGTGCAACATTTGAACCAGCAACTCCACTCGATCGCACAGTAACGATTAATCCTGCGCCACCTGCTGCACCAGCAACACCAACGGTGTCAACAAGTACTCCAAACGGAACGCAGGGAACTATTTCTGCAAATGTTAGAGGCGTAAACGCTGCGGGTATGCCAGCAATTTCGAGCTACACAATTAATCTATACAGCTCAACTTCTAATAACGGAACTCGTACCTTAGTTAGCACAACACAATTTACGACAACCTCAACTAACTTCACCACTCCATTCACTGGTCTAGTTAGAACACCAGCTCGACTTTATTATTCGATTACTGCAACAGCGAATAATTCAGTTGGTGCAAGTGTGGTATCAGGAATTTCTAACCGCAGCCGAGTAGGTTAAAACTTGAACGGCAAAAGATTTGCCCTCGTTCTTGTTTTGATTGCAGCACTTGTGCCACAAAATGGCGCAGCCGCAGCTAACTCGTATTCGGTGGTTGTTACTTATAAACAAACTCCGCAATCTGATCTGCAGAAGTGGACCCTCAAGTGCAATCCAGCCGCGGGCACAATGCCTAAAGCTAAAACGGTGTGCAAGAAACTTCTAAAAATTGCTAACCCTTTTGCACCGGCCGATCCAGACCAAATGTGCACTGAGATTTATGGCGGCGATGACATTGCCACCGTTAAGGGAACCTGGAAAGGCAAGAAGATCTCAGCCAAATATTCAAAGATCAACGGCTGCGAGATTGCCCGATGGGATTCGCTGAAATTTCTGCTCGCAGGTGGCAAGTAGGGCAATTTCTAGGATGTGCATCGCCCGGTAATTCTTCCGATACGATTACCGGCTAGTGGGGCCTATAGCTCAGTCGGTAGAGCAACGGACTTTTAATCCGTGGGTCGACGGTTCGAGCCCGTCTGGGCCCACTTCTATATTCACGGTTCTCAACTAATAAACCACCCATTTCACGCTTGCGCGTTCTGCGCTAGATACAACACGGCGTAATAGATATGAATAAGTGGTCAATAGTGGTCATTTATGCAATACAGTGGCGGCTAGATCTTCACCTCTCTGCGCTCAAGCTCATGAATTTAGGCCTAATTTGCGACCCTAAGCACACGTACTTCCCCCTGTTATAAAAAACTTTCGCAATGGGCACAACATTTGCCCGCCTGCGGTGTCTTAACTAATAGAGGGCAAGACGTTGTCCTTGTATTACACA
>CAEZZT010000033.1_pt1 | contig 11896 bp, 11 predicted proteins | sample 7266901 | NCBI WGS metagenome assembly CAEZZT01 (sample SAMEA6813966, study PRJEB35770) | uncultured Actinomycetes bacterium | biome: Freshwater; feature: Freshwater reservoir; material: water | place: Czech Republic | collected 2016-08-15 | depth 30m m
ATTGCTTCACGCATTAAGCGAAAACCTGGATCACTAATTGTTGGCATCCCTGCATCTGAAACAACTAAAACCGTTGCGCCATTTTCAAGTTGAACCAAAATCTCTTGTGTTCGTTCATCTTCATTTCCTTCAAAAAAGGAAAGGACACGGGCGGTAAAGACCACTTCAATATCTGAACACAGGCGATGAAAGCGGCGCGAATCTTCAGCGGCAATAATCGTGGCATCGGCAATCGCAGTTTTCAGGCGCGCGCTTGCATCGGCTGGGTTACCCAGGGGAGTCGCTGCCAATATCAGTGCCATGTGCCAATCATCCCAGTAATTTCCTACCGATTTGCCCATACGATTACACACATGACTGCAGCTATCGCCCCCATCTTTATTGCGATTGCATCCCTTGTTCTTCGTCTACGCAATCTAGCTACGCCTAAAGGCTTTGTTTTTGACGAGGTCTACTACGTAGATGGCGCACGAGATTTTCTGAAATTCGGCGTGGAAGTTGCTGGAAATAAACCAGAGTTTATTGTTCACCCACCAGTTGGAAAGTGGCTCATAGCAAGTGGAATTCAAATCTTTGGCGACAGTGAATTTGGTTGGCGTTTTGCAACGGCAATCTTTGGAACGTTGCTCATTCTGCTCTTTGCCAGATTAGTTCACATTCTTTTCTATTCACCACTTTTAACCTCGCTCGGTGCCTTCCTAATGGCTTGCGATGGTTTGGTGCTAGTCCATTCTCGAACTGCGCTCTTAGATCTTTTTTTAACTTTCTTTGTATTGCTGGCCGTGTATTTCTGGCACCAACAAAGACATTGGTTGGCAGCAATCGCCTTAGGTCTTGCCATGGGAACAAAATGGAGCGCAATCTATTTTCTGATAGCAATAATTTTTGTCTCTCTTTATCGAATCTTTTCAGAGCATCCAAGTAAAGCTTTGATTCGTCCAACTATTAAAAAGTTTTTTCAATATGGGTTGCTACCAATTCTTGTCTACATAACTACGTGGTCAGGTTGGTTTATTAGTAATCGTGGTTGGAATCGTGATTGGAGTTCAAATACGCTAATTGCCTGGATTCACTATCACTCAGAAATGTTAAGTTTTCATACTGGTCTAACACAAAAACATTCATACCAAGCCAACCCTTGGAGCTGGATGGTGATGGGAAGGCCAACATCATTTTTCTATGCCTCACCCAAGGGTTGTGGAAGTGATACCTGCGCGCAAGAAGTATTAGCTTTAGGCACCCCTTTGCTGTGGTGGGCTGGAACTATTGCCGTTGCAGTTGTTATTGGTTTTTGGATTAAGTCACTCATTCTCCGCGCTTCAGATCCAGCACTCAATATCATCGTTCTAGGAATGATTGCTGGTTACTTGCCTTGGTTCTTTTTTCAACAGCGAACGGTCTTTACTTTCTATGCGGTGATCTTTGAACCATTCGTGATACTGGCGCTGGTTTATTGTGCGAAATTGCTGCTAGATAGTTCGCTTAAACCCGGAGTTTCACAGGCTTTAGTTGCAGCCTTTGTTACTGTAATTTTCCTGAACTTTATCTACTTCTTGCCAATCTTTACCGGAGAAGTAATCACTTACGACGCTTGGTTACAAAGAATGTGGTTTACGTCTTGGATCTAGCTATTCGTTTGCAGCGCGAGCTTGCTTAAGTTTTTCAACCGCTTGATCTGCTAACTGTTGATCGAAAATTTCATCTCGAGATGGTGATGCAGCAGCTAACGCTTCGCGTTCCAAACGCTCTTGTTCATCACTCCATGCTCCAGGAATTGTTAAGTCAATTACACGCTTTGGAATAATTGCTTTAGGGGCAGATACGTAAACAGGTGTTGGAACTTCTGCAGGTTCCCAAGTTTGGCGAATTGCTGCAGTGCCTTTAGGCATAAGAATTACGCCTTTAAGTTCGCGTTCTGACAAAGGAATCCAATGTTCTTGAGAAGATTTCGGAGTAACAACTTCAACTAAATTAGTTGCAGATACACCTGATGTTCTGCGGTGGAGTTGTTGAATACGACGTTGTTGAATTTTGTCGGCGACTGTTTGGCGGCGAACATTTGCAATATAAATTAAAATTCCTGTTGTTGGAACCAATGTATAAACAAATGGCATCGTGCTCATAAATCCACCAACTATCGTTGTTATAAAGGAAAGAAAGAGAATAGAAAAAGTTATTCTGCGACGCAACAAGAGTTGAGCAGTTTTAGCTTCGCGATCTAAGTCAATGTGTATGGAACTTGAACCAGTTTCACCATTTGGTGATGAACTTGCGACAACACGTAGTGCGCTTTTAAATCGTTCAACTGATTTTCCAGAAAATTCATTGCGGTCATGAATCCAACGGGGCACAAAATATGCGACCCACATACCGATGATCGCAATATAGATAAGTCCGGAAGTCATGATGCCCAAAGATAAAGGAAACCACGCTCAAAACTTGGGATTTGGAGCCTACTTAATTGAAGGATTTTCTTTAACAAAAACTAGGTGGTCTCGCCACGACCCCCCGATATGCAAATACCTCGGCCGCTCTCCTTCAAAAACATACCCAGCTTTTTCCGCCACTCGACGCGATGATGCATTTTCTGGGCGGATATTGATTTCAATTCTATGAAGGCTCAGTTGTTCAAATGCGAAATTAGTTAGTGCCTCTACGGCTTGGGTGGTAAATCCCCGATTCGCATAGTTCTTATCGATCCAATAACCAATATGCCCGCCCCGCAAAGCCCCATAAATCACACCTCCAAGAGAAATCTGCCCAATGAGATTGCGTTCATGCCAGATTGCAAAAGAAAATACCCGTCCAGCTCTGGCATCGTGATTGATTGCACGGACCATGGCAAAAAATGAAGGAAGTTGAGTGGGATCAATCGCATTTTCTCCAGAAATAATCGGGATTGTTGCCTCCCAAGGCGCAAGCCAATCACGGTTCTCAAATCGAACCTGATTCCATGCACTTCTATCTCGAAATCTCAGCGCCTGTAGACGCAATTCCGCCGACTTTATAACTACTGGCCATGGGGTGGACATAATAAATATTAAATATATCTGCGTTCAAGGACTACAACGGTGACTTTATCGCCGGCCTTAAGATAGGTATCTTTTTCGCCAACTGCAATAAATGCCGTGGCATCAGAGAGAGTGGATAGCTCCTCTTGATTTGCTAGCGGAACCACTGACGCTCCATCTTCTGATAAAACACCCCGAATATAGGAACGTACTCCTTCGGTAGATTCAATGGCTTTTTCCAACTTCGCTTTGATGCTGGGACGATGAATCGTTGATGCACCCAACATTGTTCGAATCATCGGGCGCACAAAAAGCTCAAAAGAAATATATGAAGCTATCGGGTCTCCCGGTAAAGTAACAACTGGAGTTTTATCCGGTCCGATCAGACCGAAGTTATGGCGCCCACTCATTTCGATGGCCATATCAACTGTCGTCATTTCGCCCATATTAGAAAGTGTGCGAGAAATGAGATCAAATGAATCATCATGGCGCTCACCACTAATAATTATTAAATCTGCACGAACCAGTTGATCCTCAATCAGATTTTGAAGCTGTGCCTCATCGTCTGGAATTGAGTGGACTCGATAGGCAACTGCGCCAACTTCACGAACTGCAGTCGTTAGCATCCAAGAATTAGTCTCAAACTCTTCCGTGCCTTTTAAATCTTTTCCGGGTTCGACTAAATCTGGCCCAGCCGACATAACCACAACGCGGGGATGTGGCCTAGTTGGAAGGTGATCAAGTCCGATGGATGCAGCTAGACCGATCTGAGTAGAACGGATTCGGCTACCGGCTTTCATAACTAAACGATCGCCAGCATAAATATCTTCGGCAAGAGTTGCTCCGTGTGCATCCAAAAGTGGCATGTCAAATGACTCTAAGGGTGTACAAATTTCGAGAAGTGAAGTTAAGAATTCATCAACCCGGGTGTGCTCTGCCATAATCCCACCATACTTGTTGCAGTTAGTAATCTTTGGGATTTGAGCATGGATTGGTCGAAAGGGAAGCAATGAATCAGGGCACACTCAAGAAAGAGCTTCGTGAACGCTATCGCCGTGAACGAGTACAACGCTTTATCCCCTCTAATTTCAATGTAATTTTGAAATGCCCTGAAATTGTGAGTGCATCCACAATCTGTTCTTATTTTTCTTATGCCCAAGAACCAAGTACTACCGAAATTAACCAAACTTTAATTAAGGATGGAAAGAAACTGCTACTCCCTCGAGTTTCTGGCAATGAAATTGAATGGGTCCATTGGAATGGAGATCCCACTCAACTAAAAATCACCAAGAAACTTACTGAACCAATTGGTCCGGCAGTTACAGATTTAAGCGACGTTGGTGCGGTAATAACTCCTGCGTTACGTATCGATCAAGAAGGATTTCGATTAGGCCAAGGTGGCGGTTTTTACGATCGCGCATTGCCGAATTTGCCTGGCTGGACAATTGGCTTGGTGCACCCGGGTGAACTATCAAGCGAGTCAGTTCCACGAGAAGAACATGACATTGCACTTAATGCCGCGGCAACGCCTTCACTGGTTGTGCGATTTAACCGTTAGGCAAATTACGCGCCATAACAATGCGCTGTATTTGATTTGTGCCTTCGTAAATCTGAGTTAATTTTGCATCTCGCATCATTCGCTCGACTGGATAATCAGATACATAACCATAACCGCCCAGAATTTGAACTGCATCGGTTGTAACTTTCATTGCAGTATCACTTGCAAAGCATTTACTTGCCGCAGAGAAGAAGCGTAAATCTTTCTCACCATTTTCGCTCTTAGATGCGGCTGCATAAGTTAATTGACGGGCAGCTTCCACATTCATTGCCATATCGGCCAACATAAATTGAACGCCTTGAAAATCAAAGATTTCTTTGCTAAATTGCTTGCGCTCGTGTGAATATTTCGTGGCAACATCAAGTGCGCCTTGTGCTAAACCAAGTGCTTGCGCCGCGATAGTAATTCGAGTGTGGTCTAACGTATTCATTGCCAATGAAAATCCTTCACCGATTTCACTAATGCGGCGGTCATCTGTAAGCCTTACGTTGTCGAAATAAACTTCACGCGTTGGCGAACCTCTAAATCCCATCTTTTTTTCAGGTGCACCAAAAGACACTCCAGGATCTGATTTTTCAACTATAAATGCAACGATTCCCTTTGATCCCATGGCTGGATCACCTTGGGCAAGGACGGTATAAAACTCTGAGACACCCGCGTTTGAAATCCATTTTTTGCTGCCATTTAAAATCCAATCATCACCATCTGTTTCAACTTTTGTACGAAGGGCAGACGCATCAGAACCTGCATCGGATTCTGATAAGCAATAAGAGAAACCTTTACCTTGCGCCAACTGTGATAACCAACGTTGCTTCTGATCTTTATTTCCGCCAAGGATTAAGGGCAAGGATCCAAGTTTATTAACTGCAGGGATTAATGAAGAAGATCCGCACACTCGAGCAACCTCTTCGATGATGATTACGGTTGCCAGTGCATCCGCGCCATCTCCACCAAACTCGGTTGGAACATGCGCGGCAGCAAGCCCTGCTTTTTGCAATGCATCTGCGGCTTCTTGTGGAAAGCGGTGTTCTTCATCGACTGCATGAGCAAATGGGGCAATCTCTTTTTCAGCTAGAGCGCGGACGCTAGCTCGAAGATCTTTATATTCACTTGGAATATCAAATAAGTTTTCCATTAGGACTCATTTCTATCGCGTTGTGCCAGATCTTGTAAATACTTGTTATATGTTGCTAACTCATCGGGCTGACCCATTGCCGCGGCACGCTCGATATTTTTATCGATGCGCTTAGTCTCTCGGGTGTCATCCCGCATCCAATTAACAAACGTAGCCACTAACGCCAATAAAATAGGGACTTCGCCCATAGCCCAGCCAATAGATCCGCCAATCCGTTGATCGGCCAATAAATCTGTAAGCCAGGGAGATTTCAAAGCTGCAAAATATCCACCATCAATTAATGTTGAAGCAGACATCAGTGCCACTGAAAAGAATGCGTGGATACTCATGGCGGCAAACAAAATCACAATGCGAACCAGGTGCGGAACTCGACGAGGATTTGGATCAATGCCAATTACTACATGGAAGAAAAGAATCCCTGCTAATAAAAAGTGAATATTCATAAATAGATGGCCGGCATGCGATTGCATGAGCGAACCAAATAGACCAGTAAAGTAAAGTGCAAATAAAGAGCCGTCAAAGAAGGCCAAGGCCACAATTGGATTGGTGTAAAAAGTAGCCAATTTCGAATGAAGTGCGGCTAGTAATGAACCTCTAACACCACGCTCATCTGAATTTCTCCCCTGTGGCAATGTACGAAGTGCCAAAGTTATCGGCGCACCTAAAACGATTCCTATGGGGGCAATCATTCCCAAAATCATGTGGGCAACCATGTGATACGAAAATGCGAAATGTGCGTAAAGGCCTAAGCCGCCACTTGTTGCAAAATCAATCAGTGAAATTGCTGTAGCAAAAGAGACTGTACGCCCAACCGGCCACTTATCTCCGCGACGATTAAGAACAAGTACGCCTTTAATATAAAGCGCAACTGCAGTAACTAAAATGCCAATCATTAAGGCATCAGGTTCGTAACTAAAGAAAATTCTGCTCCAAGTTGGAGGTGGCGGTGATGAAATTCCGGCAACTGAAAGCGCTGGATCAAAAACAGTTTTGCCCGGGCGTTCAGGTGCTTGATTTGATGAAAGCCACGCACCCATTGCCACCGTAATCACCATAATTAAACTTTCGGCGACGATTAAACGTGAAAAAGCTTTCCAATCAATTGATTCGCGGTTGTAAAGATTTTTACGGTGCGCGTAACCAAAGCAGATGAGGACAATCGTTAAAATAATTTTTGCAGCAACAACTAAAGCATATGCCGAGCTCCAAGCGGCCTTAAAATCTAAACGGGCCCAAGCATTTGCAGTGCCACTTACCACTACAGCTATTGCTGCCCATAAAGCTAGAACACTAAATCTTGGAACGGCGATTGCGCGATCTTTTGGGTCAAGAATTGCAAGAGTGAACACTCCTCCCACCCACAGCGAGAGTGCGGTTACATGTATAACTAAAGAGCCAATTGCCAGTGCATGAGAACCACTAGAGGCTGAATGACTTTGGAAAATGGGTATTACAAGACCGATAAGGGAGAGAGCAAGCAAGAAAATGACGGTCAAAATCTTCTGTACGCGAAGCGCTACCAGAGACACTATAAGCGCAACTATTGCTTGAAAGAGTAGAAACTTCCCAAGAGTTATTTGCGTTATGAAAGATCTCAACATAGTTGCATCAAAGGCAACTGATACTGGTTGATCTAAAATTGTTGCCAGGGTGAAGAGAATGTTTCCAACTGCGCCTAAAACCCACGTCAATGCCGAGATCCATAAAATGCTGCGTAGTTTTTCGGCTGAAGTTGAAAGTCTTCCATGAACATCTAGTAATAAGAAACCCATAGCTAAAAGGGTTCCTACTACTGCAAAACTTCCAATCAGAGATAGGTACTTGATAGTTGTACTAAAAGCAATCATCTATCTCTAAAAAGCTTTCGCGCATATAGCGATAAGCCAACTAGTACGAAAAATGCTGCAACCAAGATGAAGACAATAAATACATTTGTACCCCAACTACTACTTGCCGGAATTTGGGATTTAGTTGGAATTGGAGTTGGCTCGTTTGGAGTAATAACACTTGGCGCAGAAAAATTAAAAGTAAAAGTACCCTCTAGCGGAGTTTCGCCTTCGGCATAAAGAAAATAAGTGACGCTATATATTCCAGAATCAACTAGGGGCTTTAATCCAACTGTTGCAGTTGCCTCATTAATTGTCAGTGTGCCATCATCAACGCGATTACCCGCAGCATCTGTTACGGCTATGTCATTTGCATCAGCTAGCAGAGCAACTTGAGTTGTAAGAGTTACAGATGTTGGCGCAGTTGTGACAGTTGAACCACTTATAGGAAGTGTTGTTATGAGTGAATTCGCAGAAGCCGATGACATGCCTAAAAAGCTCAGAATCGCAATTACTCCAAGAAATCTGCTGATACGTGTGATTTTCACTTCTGACCCCTTCGTAATATCGCCTTGAATTCGCGCCAATCGTCTCACTTCTTTAGACTTGGCATCTACCCCTTGCCGCCCTAAAAGGCGGTAAAACTAAGAATTGGAGTGACAGTGCCTACATATCAATATTCATGTAACGCGTGCGGTCATGAGTTTGAGGCTTTCCAATCTTTTAGCGATGAATCACTCACTGAATGTCCTGAGTGCAAGGGTGAAATACGTAAGGTTTACACCGCGGTAGGTGTTGTTTTTAAGGGATCTGGTTTCTATAAAACCGATTCTGCAGCAAAGAAAACTTCTACTGATAGCGCAAAGCCCGCACCCGTTGCAGCTCCCGCGCCTAAAAGCGATTAATCCTCGTGGTGTGGCGGTTTATCTGACTTCATCTCTTCTTCACGGCGCAGTTGTTCTGCAGCAGCTTCAGGGTCGATCTCATCTGAAGTTACGTTTGGAAAGAGATCACTCATAACCTTAAGTCTACAACCAAGGAGTAAGAACAGTGTTTGAAAAGCTAGGTAAGTTTATTGTTAAACGTAGCAAAATTGTTCTTCTAGTTTTTATCCTTGCAACCATTGTCGCAGGCTCAGTTGGCTCGCTTGCCTTTGGGCGATTAGATTCAGGTGGCTACTCAGATTTAAATAGCGAATCAGCTAAAGCCGCAAAGTATGTTGTAGATGTCTTTGGTGCCGAAGAACCAGTTGCCGTAATGGTTGTGGACTCACCTGACTTGCTGATTGACGACCCTTCCGTTGCATCAGTTGCAACTGAAATTGAAAAGAAGATTCAAAACCATACTGGGGTTTCAAAAACTCTTTCTTATTGGTCTACTGGTGGTGCGCCAACCATGAAGTCAGTTGACGGTAAAGCTGGATTTATTCTGGTGTATTCAGATCTTGAAGCATTTGATTGGGATGCACTTGGCTCACTTGGCGCATCATTACAAGAAGAGTTTGACGGCAAATATAAAAACCTTCACGTCTTTGCTTCCGGTGCCGGAGTAATCACTCATGCCATTAATCACAAGATTGAAAAAGATTTAGTTCTTGCCGAATCAATCGCAATTCCACTCACTTTCCTGCTTTTGCTCTTTGTCTTTGGAGCCTTAGTTGCATCAGCAACTCCACTATTTGTTGGAGTAACTGCAATTCTTGGTTCATTCCTAATCGTTTATCTGCTCACTTTGTTCACGAATGTAAGCGTTTTTGCCCTCAACCTCATCACGGGCTTGGGTCTTGGGCTTGGTATTGATTACGCCCTACTAATGGTTAATCGCTTCCGCGAAGAATTACATCACGGCCATAGCGTTGAGGAATCAGTAGTAACAACTGTTACAACTGCCGGTAAGACTGTTTTCTATTCGGGGCTAACTGTTTTTGTGACAATGGCTTCACTCCTATTTTTCCCACTTGAGTTCTTAAAATCCTTTGGATATGCAGGAGTTGCCGTTATTTCCATGGCCGTATTAGGCGCGGTAATTGCGCTGCCGGCACTACTTGCAATCTTGGGTGAGAAAACCGATAAAGGCGTAGTTCGTAGAAGCGCAATCACACCAAAGGAAGATGGTCGATGGGCACGCACGGCCAGAAACGTTATGCAGCGACCAATTCCAGTTGTTCTTGCATGTTTGGTAGTACTTGGAATTCTTGCCGCACCAATTGGCAATATTTCATTTGCCCAAGTTGATTCGCGAGTATTACCCGCATCTGATCCAGCAGCTATTGCCGCACAAGTAGTGGATACACGCTTTGACGGTTTGATTGGAAGTCCTATTGAAGTTGTAGCTCCAAATGGTGTTGGTAACGAAACAGAAATTAACGCCTTCCTTGAAAAAGTTAAAGAAGTTAAAGGTGTGGTCCGCGTAGGCAAGATTGAAACTTACGGAAAAGATATTCGTGTCCAAGTAATTTCATCCGAGCCATCACGCAGTACTTCTTCGCTACAGGTTATTCATGACATCCGTAATTTAGATAAACCAAGCGGTGTATTAATCGGTGGAGCTGCAGCTGACTTTACAGATTCACAAGATGGAATCGCCCGGACTCTGCCGCTAGCCCTGGGCTGGATTGCGCTGACGGTATTGATTTTGATCTTTATTTTTACTGGCTCAATTATTCTGCCAATTAAAGCGGTGATTTTAAATGCGATGTCACTGGTTGCGACCTTGGGTGCAATTACATGGGTATTTATTGATGGACATTTAAAGTGGCTGGTGGGAGATTTCACGGTGACGGGCACATTAGATACTGGCTCTGTCATTTTAGTTGCCGTCGTAGTCTTTGGACTTTCAATGGACTATGAACTGTTCTTACTTTCTAGAATTCGTGAAGAACATCTTGATGGTAAATCAAACGTAGAATCTGTGGCAGTTGGCCTACAAAGATCAGCGCGCATTATTACCGCAGCAGCAATGCTGTTAGCAGTAGTTTTTGCAGCCTTTATGACAAGTGGAGTTACATCAATCAAGATGCTTGGTTTTGGTGTTTCGCTAGCTGTTATCTTGGATGCAACACTTGTACGCGCATTTCTTGTTCCAGCTTTGATGCGTTTATTTGGGGAACGAAACTGGTGGGCTCCACAATGGATGCAACGTTTCACTCTTAAGCATTAACTGCAATTTAAAATCAAGAAGTGGTGTCCCCGGCGGGAGTTGAACCTGCGACCTACCGCTTAGGAGGCGGTTGATTGCGTTCATTTTTTACCCTTCATGAACATAAACTGCGCTGATTAGCGCTTGTTTAAGTGTTATTTAGTTATTTTCAGTGTTGAGTTGTGTTTGGGAAAGTTATGGGAAATTCCCTCTTCACACGCTCAAAACTATTTCAATTGTTGTAAAAATACAAGAGTTTTGGGAATTCCCATAGTCAACTCAATTCTCCACAGTTGCCCATCCGCTTTGGGGATTGAAATGCCATCCGGTATTGGCGTCTTGCTGAACTATCCAAAAATGAGTGACTGCTTCGGGGAAACGTGGATTTCTTTCCGGCAAATGTCTGAAGGATTCTCCCTTGAATGCTTCAAGAATTGATGGATGCGTATGTTCATTAATCCATATCCAGTAATGCTTATTCGGGGCAGAGTTTTCGCCTAGTTTTTGTTGATCTCTCAGGTTTGCTTTTACAATCAACTCGATCACTTCTAGCGCACCATTTGTACCACCATACGAATATGACATGGACGGCATAAGCCAAACCAATCGTTCGCTTTGGTCTAGGTCTAGATAGATATCTCTACTCACAACTCTTGCGCTTATTACTTTGAATTCTTTTAAAGCGTTAAGGGATTTTTCCAAAGTTGGAACATTTCTCATCCACCATTCATTAAAAGTCCAATCAAAAGTAAAAATGTGATGGTGTTCGAGTTCCCGAATATGCATAAGAAGATGATCTTTAACGTGCTTCTGAGTCGGATATCCATCAAAAGCAATCATCCAATTTTGGTTCAAATAGGGGGTAGTGAAGAATAAATCATTTTGATTTTCTTCTAATGACGCTTCAAAGTAATCCCGCATCCAATATGAAGTAACTTCGAGTACGGAGGCGCCATCGTCAGTGGTAAATATGTAATCAGCTTCACCATTAAAGTCATTTAATTCAAGTGAAGTTCTATATATCTTCTCGACAATAATTCTTGCCGCGAGCTCACTCGGTCTTTCAAGCGGTACTTTGCGAGACACTATTAAGTACCAACCAAATTATTACTCATAGGCGATCAACGCCTGGATGTGCTTTTTTAAACGATTTCTTGCCCAAACTACCGAAATCGATAATTACTGACGGGCCGTCAATACTTATGACAGTCCCTAAGCCGTACTTGGC
>CAEZZT010000035.1_pt1 | contig 11779 bp, 12 predicted proteins | sample 7266901 | NCBI WGS metagenome assembly CAEZZT01 (sample SAMEA6813966, study PRJEB35770) | uncultured Actinomycetes bacterium | biome: Freshwater; feature: Freshwater reservoir; material: water | place: Czech Republic | collected 2016-08-15 | depth 30m m
AATAACAGGATCAATTAACTCTGAATATCCCGTTGCTAGTTCAAAACCATCAACATAGAGATCCCATTTTTCTGCAACGCCAGGTATTTCGCGATGTGCGCGAACAAGTGGTGATGTATCTACTGGAAATCCCATAACAAACGTTGGTGCAATTAATTGATCCTTGGCCACATGCTCAAAGATTTCTTCAGCTAACTTGCCCGTGATCCACTTAGGATCAATTTTCATTCCGAGTTTTGTCGCAATAGTTTTTAACTCATCAATAGGAGTTAGCGCAGTTACCTTTTGGCCGACGCCTTCAGAGATAGCGTCATATAAGGATATTTCGCGCCAATTTCCACCAAGATCGGCTTGTCTGCCATCGTGATGAGTAACAACATGTGAACCAGCAACTGCCATTGCAGCATTTTGAACGAGTGAGCGCGTTAAATCGGCAATTGAACGCCAGTCACCATAGGCCTGGTAACTCTCGATCATTGCAAACTCTGGTGAGTGCGAAGAATCTGCGCCTTCATTACGGAAATTACGGTTAATTTCAAAGACGCGTTCGATTCCGCCAACAACACAGCGCTTTAGGAATAGCTCAGGTGCAATACGAAGGAATAAATCCATGTCATAGGCGTTTGAGAAAGACTTAAACGGGCGTGCTGCAGCTCCACCATGCATGACCTGAAGCATTGGGGTTTCAACTTCAATGAAATCTTGTTGATGAAAAGTATCGCGAAGTGAACGCATAACCTGTGGGCGTAGACGTGCATTTGATCTGGCCTCTGGGCGGACAATTAAATCAACATAACGCATACGAACGCGAGTTTCCTCAGACATTGGTTTGTGATCATTTGGCAAAGGACGAAGAGATTTGGATGCCAACTTCCATGAGTTAGCAAGAATTGAAAGTTCGCCGCGCTTTGATGTGATGATTTCACCAGTAACAGAAACGATGTCACCTAAATCAATATCAGATTTCCATGAATCGATAGATTCTTGGCCAACTTTGTCTAAAGAAAACATCGCCTGAAGTTCAGTGCCGTCGCCTTCGCGGAGAGTTGCAAAACAAAGTTTGCCCGTGTCGCGTTTAAAAATAATGCGCCCAGTAAGAGATTCGATATCACCCGTTGCTACATCGATTTCAAGTCCTGAGTATTTTTCACGAATCTCTTTTAATGATTTTGTTCGTGGCACAGAAACTGGATAAGGCTCAGTTCCATCAGCTAAAAGCGAAGCACGCTTTTCGCGGCGGATCCGGAGCTGCTCAGGCAGATCCTCTTCAATAGGAGTATTTTCTGTGCTCATAATGGGCCGAAGTCTACCTAGTTAGGCATTTCGTTCGTGAATCAGGCGAAGCCCAATCAATGTTAAATCCGGCTCGTGATGGTCGATAGTTTCTGAAACTCCAATAATTAGCGGCGCTAAACCTCCAGTTGCAATCACGGTCGGTTCGCTTTCGTAGGACTCACGAAGCTCGGCAGAAATGCGATCCACCAATCCATCAACTTGGCCGGCAAATCCATAGATAGTTCCCGACTGCAAAGCTTCAACAGTATTTTTGCCGATTACATTTTTTGGTCGAATCAATTCAACTTTGCGAAGTTGGGCTGCACGCGCAGCTAATGCATCAACCGAGATTTCGATTCCTGGTGCTAACGCGCCTCCAAGAAATTCTCCCTTAGGTGAGACAACGTCTAAGTTAGTAGAGGTTCCAAAATCAACCACAATTGCAGGTCCTCCAAAGAGAGTGTGGGCTGCCAAAGTATTAACAATGCGGTCAGCCCCAATTTCTTTAGGGTTATCTACTAGAAGCGGTACGCCAGTTTTTATCCCTGGTTCAACAATTGTGACTCTAATGTCAGAAAAGTAATCATCAATCATGCTACGGAGTTCACGCAAAGTTGCTGGCACTGTTGAACACACAGACAGACCTGTAATTTCAAAGCCATCAACTAGTGATCGATATTGCAACCATAATTCATCAGCAGTGCTACGGGGATCAGTCTTTACTCGCCAAGAGCGGACCAAATCATTTCCATTAAATATTCCAAGCACTGTGTTGGTGTTTCCAACATCAATTGTTAGCAACATTTATCGCCCCTGTCCCATAGTCATATTGTCAATTAAGCGAACTCCATCAATCCAACCGGCAATAATCCCTCTTTTATGCTTAGTTTCATCGCTAGCTAATTCAAAAGAATTCTCATCGATTATTGCCGCATAGTCACATTTAAAAGCGGGTTCGGTTGAAAGCGTTGAGTCAATAATTTCTTGAGCAATTGCAACAGTTGGAGCTAAATGTGCAGCGGCTAATGCACGATGTATTACGTTTGCGCTTACTCGCCCGTCTTGTGTTAGTCGGACGTTGCGCGAAGACAAAGCCAGGCCATCAAATTCTCGAACTGTTGGTACCCCAATTATTTCAACTTTACTTTTCATAGCTTTGATAATCGCTAACTGCTGGAAATCCTTTTCGCCAAATATGGCTGCAGTCGGTTTAACAATCTCAAAAAGACGATTCACAACAGTAACTACCCCGTCAAAATGTTCTGGGCGTGATTGTCCTTCAAACTTTTTGCCCAGCGGCCCGGCGGTTAAGTGCGTGATTTCGCCTGGATAAATCTCTTCATAGTCAGGCATCCACACTTCAGTTGCACCAGCAAGAGTTGCAAGCTGAATATCTCTTTCAGGGCTACGTGGATATTTTTCTAGATCATCTTTATTTTCAAACTGCAGAGGATTAACGAAAATACTGACAACAACCTCTTTGCTCATACTGCGCGCACGCTTAATCAACGCTTGGTGACCCTTGTGCAGGGCGCCCATAGTGGGAACTAATACAGTCATCGTTAAGGCTCCAGTCCTTTCAGGTACCGGGCAAGATGTAGATAAGTTTAGGACTACTCAGTCAATTGCGCCAAAAGCTGGCTGATTTTGCCGTGCGTAAGCAGTATGGCTTCGGGTTCAATCTCATGCCAAGGCTCTAAAACAAATCGTCGCTCGTGCGCTCTTGGATGAGGCAACGCAAGTTCCTGACTATTGCTTAAGAGCGATCCGTACTGGATTAAATCTAAATCTATTGTGCGAGGGCCCCAATGCTCGATGCGCTCTCTGCCAAGAGTTTTTTCAATACCGTGTAGAAGCGAAAGTAAATCAACTGCAGGTAATTCACTTTCTACAATACAAACAGCGTTTAGGTAATCGGGTTGTTCTGGCCCACCTACTGGAGCAGTTGTGTAGTACTTTGAGACTGAAACTAAATCTGTTGCTTCACGCAAAAGAGCTATTGCTAAATCCAAATTCTCTTTCGGGTTTCCGATATTTGCACCAAGTGCAACTACTGCTTTCATCGCTTTCTGGAAACCTGCACCGCAATATCTTTTAATTGTGCGGCAACTGGTGCTTGGGGTTTATGAACTGTAACGGTCACTTGTGAAACTTTTATATGCTCTCGTAAAATGCGCTCTGCAATTCTCCCAGCTAACTTTTCAATGAGATTTACAGGTTCTGAGGTAATTTCAGCGACAACTAAATCAGTTATCTCTGCGTAGTTAACCGTGTCATCAATTAAATCACTTTGCGCTGCAACTGATAAGTCAACATTTAAGGAAAGATCTACAAAGAAATCTTGACCGTCCCGACGTTCGTGTTCAAAGAGGCCGTGATATCCGAAGCCTTGAATTCCAGTCAGGATTATTTGATCGCTCATGCGTTCAAGACCTCCTTATGTGGTTTCACAGAATGAACTCTAACTCCCCAAATGCCTGAACCAGAAAGCCTCTTAGTGAGTGCGATTGTTGCATTTTCGCGTTGGTCTGGATTATCGCCACCTAAGAAACGCTTGCGCGAAGCTCCAACTAAAACTGGGTAACCCATAGCCACAAATTGATCAATGGAATCAATGATTTCCCAGTTGTGGTGTACATCTTTAGCAAAACCAATGCCCGGATCAATTATTAAATTATTTTGGCTTATTCCAGCATCAAGTGCGGCACTTATACGTTCTTGAAGTTCAGAAATCACATCTGTTACTACATCGCCATATACCGCCCGTGAATTCATATCCTTTGAATGCCCTCGCCAGTGCATTGCAATATAGGGAACATTTAATTGTGCTGCCGTTGCTAGCATCAGTTCATCTGCTAACCCGCCACTAACATCATTAATTAATTGTGCACCAGCTTCGATTGCAGCTTTTGCCGTTGATGCCCGCATAGTGTCAATACTCATTGCTGCGCCATGCTTTGCTAACGCTTCTATAACAGGTATTACACGTGCTAACTCTTCAATTTCCGGAACACGTTCTGCTCCAGGTTTAGTTGATTCGCCGCCAATATCAATAATATCAACGCCTTCGGCAATCATTTCTAGGCCACGTTTAACTGCAGCATCAAAATCGTTATGGCGGCCACCATCTGCGAAAGAATCAGGTGTGACATTTAAAATGCCCATAACAATCATGAGTGCTACCGATTAGTTATTAGGCTGACAGCTTCGGCACGAGTTGCAGTATTTTGTAAAACACCACGAACCGCACTTGTAGTTGTGCGAGCATTTGATTTCTTAACTCCACGCATTGACATGCACAAGTGTTCGCAATCAATTATTACAATCACGCCAAGCGGCTTTAAAATTTCTACCATTGCATCTGCAATTTGAGTTGTTAAGCGTTCTTGGACTTGAGGACGGCGTGAATACATATCTACTAAGCGCGCAATCTTTGATAGACCAGTGATTTTTCCGCTAGGGATATAGCCAACATGGGCCACTCCATGGAAAGGAGTTAAGTGGTGTTCACAGTGTGAAAAAACCTCGATATCACGCACAATAACTAACTCTTCATGACCGATGTCAAAAGTTGTAGTCAAAACATCTTCTGGTGATTGCCACAAGCCTTCAAAGTTTTCTTTCATTGCGCGCGCCACACGTGCAGGTGTTTCTTTGAGTCCTTCTCGATCTGGATCTTCACCCAGCGCTAAAAGAAGTTCGCGAACAGCTTTTTCTGCACGAGCTTGGTCATACGGTCCTAAAGCACGGCCATCAGTGACTGAAACTTTACTTATCGTCACTGGTTGCCTTCTTTCGACGTGTTGGTTTCTTAGGCTCGATTACTTCCACTACACGCTCAGGTACATCAACAGGTGGCTGTTCGGAAGGAATTCGAGTTGGTGAACCTGTCCAAGCCGGACGTGGCGTAACTGCACGTACTTTCTTAAAGATCTCAGAAATCTCTTCTTTATTAAGTGTTTCTTTATCAAGAAGTTCTAGGACCATCTCATCAAGAATTTTGCGATTTGCAACCAAGATATCGAATGCCTCTTGGTGAGCGTTCTCGATGAGTACGCGAATTTCGCGATCTACTACCGCAGCGATATTTTCCGAGTAATCGCGTTGATGGCCGTAGTCACGACCAAGGAATGGCTCAGAACTTGCGCCACCTAATTTGATTGCACCAATTGCTTCAGTCATTCCATATTGAGTCACCATTGCGCGGGCAAGTGCGGTGGCTTTCTCAATATCATTTGAAGCACCAGTTGATGGATCGTGGAAGATTAATTCTTCTGCAGCACGACCACCTAATGAGTATGCCAATTGATCTAGTAATTCATTTCTAGTTGTCGAATATTTATCTTCATCTGGCAACACCATCGTGTAACCAAGTGCACGACCACGAGGCATGATTGTAATTTTGTGAACTGGATCTGTGTGTGGCAATGCATGTGCAACGAGTGCGTGACCAGCTTCGTGATAGGCCGTAACTCGACGCTCTGAATCGCTCATAATCCTTGATTTACGCTGTGGTCCGGCCATTACGCGGTCAATAGATTCATCTAGCTCTTTGTTTGTAATTACTTTCTTTTCTTCGCGGGCAGTGAGCAATGCAGCTTCATTAAGCACATTTGCCAGATCTGCACCAGTAAATCCAGGTGTACGTCGTGCGTAGTCCAAGAGTTTTACGTCATCGCTTAGAGGCTTATTTTTTGCGTGCACAGCAAGAATTGCTTCGCGACCCTTTAGGTCTGGGCGATCAACTGCGATTTGGCGATCAAATCTTCCTGGACGCAAAAGCGCTGGATCCAAAACATCTGGGCGGTTAGTTGCGGCAATTAAAATTACTTTCGTATTTTCCTCGAAACCATCCATTTCAACCAATAGCTGATTAAGAGTTTGCTCGCGTTCATCATGTCCGCCGCCCATACCCGCACCACGTTGGCGTCCTACGGCATCGATTTCATCCACAAAGACAATTGCAGGTGCATTCTCTTTAGCTTGGTTAAATAAATCTCGTACACGCGCAGCACCAACTCCAACAAACATTTCTACGAAGTCAGAACCTGAAATTGAGTAGAACGGAACATTTGCTTCACCTGCAACTGCGCGGGCAAGGAGAGTCTTACCGGTTCCTGGAGGACCAAATAGCAAAACTCCTTTTGGAATCTTTGCCCCTAGTACACCGTACTTATCTGGATTAGCTAAGAAATCTTTTATCTCATCAAGTTCGGCAATAGCTTCATCGGCGCCGGCAACATCTTTGAAAGTTGTCTTCGGAACATCGTTACTTTGAAGTTTGGCGCGAGATCTACCAAATTGAAATACCTTGTTTCCGCCTTGAGCTTGGCCCATCATCCAGAAGAAAAGGAAACCGATGAGCAGGAATGGAACAATGGAGAGCAAGAATGAAACCAAAAGTGACTGCGAAGGAACTCTTACATTCCAACCCTTTGATGGCGGATTTCCCGTTAAAGCATCGACAATTGTGGGTTCCTGACGGGCAACATATGAGGCTTCAACTTTCGAAGCACCTTTAATAGTTGTTCCCGGTTTTAATACAAGGCGGAGTTTTTGATCTTTATCAACGATCTCAGCTGATTCAACATTTGATTGCGATATTGCATCAAGGGCTTGAGAAGTTTCAATCTGGGTATAACGATTTCCCGCAGCTGAAATTTGTCCGAAGATAGAGACCGCAAAAATTGCAACCAAAATCCAGAAAAGTGGCCCCCGGAAAATTTTTCCCGTCCGAGTAGTCGGCTTTTTAGGATTGGTCTTACCTGAGAAACTCTTTTTGATGGGAGTTTTCTTTGTTGGCTTTTTTGCGTCAGTCATGTTCTTTATAACTCGTTTCGTAGGGGAAATATTTCTTAGGAGTACATGTGCTTGGCAAGCACTGCAATAAATGGCAGGTTTCGATATTTTTCATCAAAATCTAAGCCATAACCGATTACAAAATCTGGTGGAATTTCAAAACCAACATACTTAACATCAACGTGAACCTTGGCTGCCTCTGGTTTGCGAAGAATAGAAAGAATTTGAACACTACCAACACCACGAGATTCAAGATTTGATTTGAGCCAAGAAAGAGTTAAACCTGAATCAACAATGTCTTCAACAATTAAAACATTTCGGCCAGTAATATCGCGATCAAGGTCTTTGAGAATACGTACGACACCACTTGATTTAGTTCCGGATCCGTATGAACTAACTGCCATCCAATCCATCTCAACATGGCGTTGAAGTGCGCGTGAAAGATCGGCAACTGCCATTACTGCACCTTTAAGTACGCCGATAAGCAAAAGATCTTTGCCTTCGTAATCCTTATCTACCTGCGCTGCTAACTCTTTGATGCGAGCTTGCAAAGCTTCTTCGGTGACAATGACGCGTTCGATATCGCCTGATATGGCTTCTAAATCCACGGTGCTCCCTATGGTTGGTGACGTGAGAGCGAAAGTCTGCCCGAAAAACGCTCAACCTTCACACCGCCGGGCAAATGCGCTGGGCCCTGGCCATTCCACGCACAAATCAGCGCCTCAATCGCGGCCACATGCTCGGATGAGACAGATCCTGAGGGTGCACCACAGGCGTATATAGCTCGACGGATGATTCTAGATCGGATGGCTCTGGGCAGTCCGGCAAGATAGGCGCAACCTAAATCATCAAGTGCTAACCCAAGAATTTCTTGTTCGGCCCATTGATCTAACGCATCGGCATCATCTCTTAGTAACGCAGCACTGCGAACCAGTGCATCAGAAATTCCAGGACCAATTGTTTTTTCTAAAATCGGCAAAGCTTCGGTGCGAACGCGCACTCGGGCAAACTGTGAATCTTTGTTGTGTGGGTCATTCCAGGGAATCAAACCAATTTCTTTGCAAGCATCTTCAGTTTGTTCACGAGTGATGTTTAGAAATGCACGAATGTATTTTCCATTTACTTCGGCCATGCCTGAAAGTGATCTAGTACCTGATCCACGTGACAAACCAAGTAAAACTGTTTCTGCTTGATCGTTATGTGTGTGACCTAAGAAAACCGCTTCGGTATCTAAGCTATCAAAAGCTTCATATCTTGCTTTTCGAGCAGATGCTTCTAAGCCTTCAGTGATTTCAACTTTAACTTTCTTGATTTCACAGTCGAGTCCAATCGATTTCATCTGTTCAACAACTAATTCTGCTTGTTTATTTGAGCCATCCTGAAGTTGATGATCAATAGTTACCGCACTTAATTGAAGCGCAAGTTTTGAAACTTCCTTTGAAAGTGCATAAGCAAGAGCTAATGAATCTGCGCCACCAGAAACTGCAACAACAATTCGATCCCCGGCTTCTAACTTTTCAAGAAAAGGGCGGACAGCGCTACGGATGGCGGGCAGCTGTGAGCTCATGCGATAAGACTAGACCCGACCACCAAATGGCATTAAACCTTTAATGCTGTAGATATTTGAGAACAAAAGGCCTCTACTCCTTGAGTTGGCTTCCCACATCATGCCGTTTCCAGCATAAATTGTTATGTGGTGAATTGTAGAAATTGTTCCTTTGTATGAATAGAAAAGAAGATCGCCAGGTACAAGTTCCTTGAGTGAAACATGCTTTGTGTAGCCTGAATAAAGGGCTGAATTGAGGCGATCCCAATCTGGCCAATTTAGACCAGCGGCTTTATATGCCGAAAAGACTAAACCAGAGCAGTCAAAAGATTTAGGGCCTTGGGTTCCCCAAACATAAGGTTTGCGTGCAAGTACTTGCGCCCTTGCATACGCAACAGCTTTATCTCGCTGAGCTTGCGTGGTGCGAATTGTTGAACGCCCCTTGAAGCCGATATCTGGCCAAACATTTTTTTGTCCTGGGGTTAATTCCGCTTGATTAGCTTGAGATTCTTCAAGCAAGGCCAACTGTCGCTGTTGTTCGAGAGTGGTACGTACTTTTCGCGCACTCATGAGTTCGCGCATTAATGCATCTTGGATTTTCTGTAACTTTGCAACTTCTTTAGCTTGTTCAGCTTTTGCATCATCTGCAACTTTCTTAGCTGCAGCAACTTTATCCGTTGCTTTTTGTTGTTCAACTTTAGCTTTATCAGCTGCTGCTTTGGCAGCTCTTGCAATTACTTCTGCAGCTTTAAATCGTTCGAGTGCAATTGTATTTTTCGCACCCAACGTACTGAGAGTGCTTAATTGATCCATTAAATCCTGTGGACCATTTGCACTTAATAGCGGTTCGATGTCGGTCATGCTGCCGCCCATAATGTAAGCATTTGCAGCGAGACGACCAATAACTCTGTGGGCTTCCTCCACTGCTGCTGCAGTCTCGGCAGCATATTGCGCGGCAGCGCGTGCTGCTGCGTTAGCAATTGCTAACTCTTTTTGCGCTTTTACGTAGAGCGCAGTTGCAGCATTTGCTTTTGCCGATAATGTTCTAAGAGTTTGATTTGCTGCCGCTAATTTTGCCGCTTGCGCATCTGCCGCCTTTTTCTTTGCCGCTTCAACTTTCTTTGCTGCTTCGATTTCTGCCAAAGTTGGTTTTGGGGTCTTTGCCAGAGCCGGCGCTGTTGTAAGCGTCAGACCAAGGACTAGAGCGAATGAAATCGCTCGATATTTTTTCAACGTAAGACCTCCGAGGGAAGGCCTCAAGAATAATTGGCCTACCTTGGAAAACCTTGTGTTTGAAGGTAAGTGTCTCTAATTAGCTACATCACGACGTAGAAAAAGCAAACTTGCTATAGCGGCGCCAATAGCTACATAAATTCCACCAACTAAAAGTGCATGTGAATATTCAATTCCCGATGTGTTTCCAGTTGGTGCCCCACCACTTGCAATTGCAGCTAACTGTGCACCTGGTAACCAACTCTGCCAAGAATTTTTCACTGCCACTAATAAGTTCTCAACTATCAATAACCATAAAACGCCAAGAGATATCGCACTGATTGGAGAACGAAGAAGTAAACCAAGAACCATACCGATGGTCCCAAAGCCAATAACTGAGATTGTGACATTAATAAAGGTAGTAAAGATTGCATGTCTACCATCTGCACCAAACCAAAGATCTGTCGAAACCTTTGCTCCTGGCGCCAAAATCAAAGAAGCGCTAATACTTACAATCGCCGACAAAACAATCATCACTAAGGCAAATAACTTCATCGCAATAAACTTGCCAATCAAAATCCTCATGCGGCTAGGTTGGCGAACTAATAAATTGCGCAGTGTTCCGTAGGTATATTCCTGCGCAGTCTGTGCTGCAAAAACACACAGTGCGATAATTCCTAAAAAGCCGCCAACGCTGCTAAAGCCTTGAACCCCACCAGTTGCTAGGCCAAGTACTTCGCGTCCAACCATGCGGCCACGATCTGAGTTTCCTTGTGGTGAATCGATTAACAAAAATAACAATGATGAAAAAAGAGCACTAAAGAATGTGACTGCGCCCATGGTACCTAGAAACAAAGTCGGGCGTCGAAGTTTGCGAAGTTCAGCAAAGGCTACATTCCACATTATTTTCCACCTGTCATTTCAAAGAAAGTTTCTTCAAGATTTGGAAGTTGGGGAGTTAGCTGCGACAAAGTAATTCCGGCATCAAATGCTGCTCGGTTGAGTTCAATGGCCCAATTTGCTGGGCCTTGCACGTGCAAAGCACCATCGCGAACGGTTGCATGATGTCCTGCTTTTTCAGCAATCCCTTGTAAAACTTCTAAATCACTTTCATTTAAACTCTTTGCGATGATTATTGGCTGTTGTGCCAACATTAAATCAGTCATTTTTCCTGTGAATACAACTTCACCTTTTCGAAGCATCACCAAGTAATCACTTATTAATTCAAGTTCTGACAGCAAGTGAGAGGAAACAAAGACCGAAGTTCCATTGTTAGCAAGAGATCGAAGAAGTGCGCGAACTTCTTGGATGCCTTCAGGGTCTAAACCGTTTGTTGGTTCATCCAGCATCAATAACTTTGGATCCGGTAGCAAGGCTGCGGCAATACCTAGACGTTGCTTCATGCCTAAGGAATATGTTTTAAATTTTGATTTACCTCTGTCACCAAGTCCAACTTGTTCAAGTAATCCCTGGACCCGATCTGTAGAAAATCCTCCAAGTGAGGCGAGTACATTTAAATTTTCTTTTCCGCTCAATGCGGGATAAAAAGCTGGGCCTTCAATCATGGCGCCAACGCGTGGCAAGTATTTCTCGGGGTGTTTGATTGATTCACCCAAAATCTCACCAGTGCCACCAGTTGGTGTGATCAGTCCTAAAAGCATCCGCATTGTTGTAGTTTTTCCGGAACCGTTAGGGCCGACGAAGCCGCAAATCGTGCCGAGCGGGACTTCAAATGTGGCGTGAGAAACCGCTACTTGTTCGCCATATTTCTTGCTCAGATCTGTAACCGATATCGCAGTGTTGGACATGGGAGTAACTCTGCCACAATTAGCACATGAGCAAACGACCTTGGGGCCATCGACCACTTAATGAGCGCGATGAACCGCAGTGGGAACTCCATCCTCAAACACATTCCGTACGTGCAGGTCTAGCGCGTTCAGGTTTTGG
>CAEZZT010000036.1_pt1 | contig 11234 bp, 10 predicted proteins | sample 7266901 | NCBI WGS metagenome assembly CAEZZT01 (sample SAMEA6813966, study PRJEB35770) | uncultured Actinomycetes bacterium | biome: Freshwater; feature: Freshwater reservoir; material: water | place: Czech Republic | collected 2016-08-15 | depth 30m m
CCAAGTGAGCGACCAACTCCACGAGCTTTGTAAGCTGCGGCGCCATCGGCCATAACTGCTGGTACTGATGAAAGCGTTAAAACATTGTTAATCACAGTTGGTTTTCCAAATAGACCTTCAATGGCTGGAAGCGGTGGCTTTGCGCGAACAACTCCGCGCTTACCTTCAATGCTTTCAAGCATCGCGGTTTCTTCACCGCAAACGTAGGAACCAGCACCAACTCGAATCTTTAAATCAAATGCAAAGGCACTGCCAAGAACTGAACTGCCTAGCCAACCAAATGCATGTGCGATATCGATAGCTTTTTGCAAAGTTTTAATTGCATAGGGATATTCAGAGCGCAGATACACGTAGCCTTGAGTTGCGCCAACTGCGATTGCCGCAATAGTCATGCCTTCAATTAAAGTAAATGGGTCACCTTCAATAAGCATGCGGTCGGCAAAAGTTCCACTGTCGCCCTCATCGGCGTTACAGCAGATATATTTTTGATCACTTGCTGCGCCTGCAACGGTCTTCCACTTAATACCGGCAGGAAAGCCTGCCCCGCCGCGTCCACGAAGACCTGATTCGGTGACTTCATCGATGATGGCAGATGATGTCAAAGAGATTGCGCGGCGCAAACCAACTAATCCCCCATGTGCTTCGTACTCGGCAAGAGAAAACGGATCGATTACGCCTACTCGTTTAAATGTCACACGATCTTGACTAGCAAGCCATTCGATTTCTTCAGTTAAACCTTGGCAAAGAGGATGCGCACCGCCGGCAAGAAAATCCGCAGCAATTAAAGAATCGATATCTTCGGCGGTTACTGGCCCATAAGCAACGCGACCTTTAGCCGTTTCCACTTCAATCATTGGTTCTAGCCATAACGCGCCACGTGAACCATTTCGAATAATTGTGGCGCCGCTAACTTTTGAAGCTATCGCTGCTGCTACTTCATCTGCGCCAACTGAGATTGAAGCACTATCGCCTGGTACGTAGATCTTCATGTACGTGCCTTCGCAATCTTATCTAGCGTTGCTCGGCCAACTATTGCTCCATTGACCATTGCACATGGACCAAGTGCGCAGTTACCAAAGCAGTAACCATCATGAACTTCTGCACCAAATTTGGTTTTGACATCTTTTTCTAATTGACGCGAACCTACTGCTTGGCAGGCTTCTGCAACACAGATTGATATCTGATTATCTGTGGCAGGCGTGGTGCGTAGATCGTGATAAAAAGTAAGAACTCCATGAACATCGGCCCGTGATTTATTGAAGAAATTGGCCACTAAACCAACGGCTTCGGCATGGACATAACCAAACTCATTTTGAAGAGCTTGCAATGCCATCAATACTGGACCTTTTTCTTCGCGCAGGGTCGCAAGAACAACAAGCGCTGCATCTTTTGACCAAGGCGAATACTTCATTAGAAAAGTCCAACAACCTTTCCATCAACGTAATCAATACGTTCGGCCGCTGGAACCTTTGGCAGACCTGGCATTGTCATGATTTCTCCGCAGATCATCACGATAAATTCTGCACCCGCTGAGAGTTTTACTTCGCGGACATTGATTGTGTGTCCACTTGGGGCTCCACGAAGGGCGGCATCAGTTGAGAAGGAATACTGGGTTTTTGCTACACAGATAGGGAAATTGCCATATCCAGATGCTTCAAGTTCTTTAAGTTTTGAATGCACCTTTGCATCGGCAGTTACATCTTTTGCGCCATATACCTTTGTCGCAACAGCGTTGATTTTTTCCCACAAAGTTGCACTGTCTTCGTAAACAAATGTCATTGCTTGAGGCTTTTCACAAAGTTCAACGACAGCATGTGCCAAATCTGCAGCACCTGCGCCACCATCGGCCCAGTGAGTTGCAAGCACAATCTTTACGCCAAGTGCTTCAACGCGCTTACGTAGTAATTCAACTTCGGCAGCAGTATCACTTGTGAAGTTGTTGATTGAAACTACCAATGGAAGGTTGTAGACCTTAGTGATGTTATTGATATGACGTTCAAGGTTTACAAGCCCTGCTTCAAGTGCGGGCAGATTTTCCTCTGTAATTGTCTTTAGATCTGCACCACCGTGATATTTAATGGCACGGATAGTTGCAACAAGCACGCAAGCAGATGGACGTAGGCCCGACTTACGGCACTTAATATCGATGAACTTTTCAGCACCAAGGTCTGCCCCAAAGCCAGCTTCAGTAACAACGTAGTCTGCAAGCTTCATGGCAGATGTTGTAGCAACTACAGAGTTACAACCATGTGCAATGTTTGCAAAAGGTCCGCCGTGAATAAAGGCTGGTGTGTTTTCAAGAGTCTGCACCAAGTTTGGTTGGAATGCATCCTTCAAGATAACAGTCATTGCACCTTCTGCTTTTAGATCACTTGCAAGAACTGGCTTTTTATCTTTGGTGTAACCAACAACAATTTTGCCAATTTTTTCCTTGAGATCTTCAATTGACGTAGCAAGGCAGAAAATAGCCATAATCTCTGATGCCACAACAATGTCAAAGCCATCGCTTCGAGGATATCCATTGCCAACGCCACCTAGAGAAGCAACAATTTCGCGCAATGCACGATCATTCATATCTACTACGCGCTTCCAAGCAATGCGACGAACATCGATATTTAGTTCGTTGCCATGATGAATGTGGTTATCCAAAAGCGCTGCAAGTAAGTTGTTTGCAAGGGCAATTGCATTGAAATCACCTGTGAAATGCAGGTTGATATCTTCCATAGGAACTACTTGGGCATAACCTCCGCCTGCAGCTCCACCTTTCATTCCAAAGACTGGACCAAGAGATGGTTCACGCAAAGCAATCATGGCGTTCTTGCCGATATGACGAAGTGCATCACCTAGACCAACGGTAGTTGTTGTCTTGCCTTCTCCAGCAGGAGTCGGGCTAATTGCCGTAACCAAAATTAGCTTTGAGTTATCACGCTTTGGAAGTGCGGTGAGGTATTTAAGATTTACCTTTGCCTTGTATTTTCCGTAGCTCTCAAGGTTATCTGCATCAATTCCAAGCATTGCACCGATTTCGGTGACTGGCTTCATGGTTGCAGCTTGTGCAATTTCGATATCTGACATTTTTTATCCTTTGGCCTGGCGTATGGCGCTTGTGAGCGCGGGTAACACTTGATGCAAGTCACCGATAATTGCGTAATCTGCATATCCCAAAATTGGGGCTTCTGGATCTGTATTAATAACAACGATTGTCTTACTGTTTTTCATGCCTGCAATATGTTGCATCGCACCTGAGATTCCAGCGGCGATATAAAGATCTGGAGCAACTTTTGTTCCAGTTTGTCCCACTTGTTCTGCATGTGGGCGCCAACCAGAACTTGTAACTACACGTGAACAACCAACGGTTCCCCCGAGCAAAGTTGCAAGTTCTTCAATCTGACCAAAACCTTCAGGTCCGCCAACACCACGTCCGCCTGAAACAATAACTTTGGCATCGGTAAGTGTTACGCCACCTTTTGATTCACCAGCATCGCGGCTAAGAACTTTGACCGCATAATCTTGTGGTTCAAGTGATGGTTCAAATTCACTGACAGTTGCGGCGCTACCATTTGCAGATTCTGGTTCAGTTGAAAATGCTAGAACTGAAGCAATCAGTAAGTCAGCGTGGACATTTGCAGATTCAATAAGGTTTCCGGCCCAGCGTGCACGAAGCACGTGGTGAGGATTTCCTAAAGTGATTTCAGAACATTCAGCCGCCATTGGAAGATCAAGAAAGGCCGCTAAATGCGCTAACTGCTCATTTCCACGTGGGCTTCCGGCAGCTAGAACTGCAGCAGGCTTTAGTTTTTCAACTAAATCCTTTAGAGCGCGCCCCGTTGCCATTGGTGTGTAATCGGTGATGTTGGCATGAACTGCAACGTGTAAAACCTTGGCACCATATTCGCCAACGATTGCTGCAAGTGATGCGGCTTCTTTACCAACTACTACGGCTTCAACATCTTGACCTAATTTGCGGGCGGCAGTTAATGCACGCAATGAAAGTTGATCGAGTTCACCACGGTCGTGATCTACAAGAACTAGAATCATTAGAAAGTTCCAATCTTTTTAAGGACTTCAACCAGTGCAGGAACTGCATCTACACCGTTACCAAGAATTTCGGCGCCGGTAGATTTTGAAGGCGCTAATGCCAAATTCACTTTTTCAAGTTTTGGAACCCGCGCTTCTGCTTTTTTCATATCTACTGGCTTCTTGCGTGCTTGCATACGACCAGGTACTGATGGATAACGCGGGATGTTTAGACCATCGCGCACAGTAACGATTGCAGGTAATGCAACTTCGTAATGCTCGCGACCAGCGGCAACTACACGATCACAAACTGCAACCCCATTTTCAACCTTCATCGACTTAACATTTGTGATGATTGGGCGATTGAGTGCATGTGCAACTCGGATATGGATCTGATATCCGGCACTATCGGCAGATTCTGCACCGAAAATAATCAAGTCAAACTTGGTCTCTTCAGCATTAATTGCATCAACAAGTGCTGCAGCGGTGCCTTGTGGGTCCCACTCTTGACCATCGGTTTCAAGCAATACTGCGCGAGTTGCACCGATTGCTAATTGAGAACGCAGTTGTTCTTCGGCATCACTTGGTCCGAGAGTAAGAAGTGTGAGAGTTCCACCCATCTGCTCGACCAGTTGAACTCCAGCTTCAACAGCATTTTCTTCGTGAGGACTAATACCAAAACCAAGATGCTTAGTTTCAATATCGCGAGAATCTGGAGTCAGAATCAAAGTTCCGCCAGCTAACGGAACGCGCTTTAGACAGACAAGTACATCCATTATGAAAGGATCCGTTCATTTGATGGGTCAAATACTGATGTAGAACCAACTTCAGCGATAGAACATGGGTAATGCTCACCCAAATATTCAACGATGAATTTGTTTCCAGCAACTGCTAATTCAGTTGGTAGGTAAGACATGAGAATGTGCTTACCAAGAGATGGCGCAGAACCTGCACTAGTTACATATGAACGACGTCCATGTGCATCAGTGATTGGCTTCTTATCTAGCGTCAGGATTGGCTCGTTGCCCATCATGTAACGCTTTTCGCCAGTTGATGAAGTGTGATCATCGACAAACAAAGTACAAAGCATTGCAACAGGCTTTTCAGCACGGTGCTTCACGTGTGCTTCCTTGCCCACAAAATCAGCTTCTTTAAGTTTTGGAGTTTGCATTCCAGCTTCTACAACTGTGTATTCAGTTTCTAGTTCTGGACCATATGCGCGGTAGCACTTTTCAAGTCGGCCAGTAGTTCCATACACACCGATTCCAACGGGAATCAAGCCATGATTCTTACCGGCTTCCCATAACGCATCCCACAGCGCAGGGCCATCAGCCATAGGTACATAGAACTCCCAGCCAAGATCGCCTACATATGAAATACGAGATGCAAGAACTTTGACGCCCTTGATGTCAATCTCTTTGCATGTGCTGAACTTGAAAGCTTCGTTGCTCATGTCTGCAGACGTAACTTCTTGAACAATCTTGCGTGCATTAGGTCCCCACACACCAAGTGTTGTGTAGTCAGAAGTAATATCTTTAATAGTTGCTGTGCCGTCGGCAGGCAAAAGATCTGCGAACCATTTCTTATCAGCCATGCCGTGTGCACCACCAGTAACAACGCGGAAGTGATCGGTATCAAGACGCATTATTGTTAAATCTGATTTGAATCCACCGTTTGGACCAAGCACTGGTGTGTAAACAACTCGACCAATTGCAACATCCATCTGACGAAGCGCGGCCTTTTGCACTACGGCCAAAGCGGATGGGCCAGTGATATCAAAGTATGCAAATGCGGTCAGATCGACCATGCCTGCGGTTTCGCGCATTTGTATGTGCTCTGCATTGATAATTGGTGACCACCAACGTGATTCCCATTCAGCTGTGCGTGGCATTACTTTGTCGCCAAATTTTGCAACTAAATCTTTGTTGCAGTCATACCAGAATGGACGTTCCCAACCTGCGGTCTCATAAAAGACCGCACCAAGTGCGGCTTCACGGTCATAGTAAGGAGACAGGCGAACTTTACGATTTGATTCGTACTGTTCTAGTGGGTGAACGATTCCGTAAGTCTTATTAAATGATTCAGCAACACGATCTTTAATGTGCTTTTCTTCTTTATGGTGTTCGTGGAAGCGAGCAATGTTTGATGCATGAAGATCGATATGTGAATCGCCAAGAACCATCCACTCAGCTACTGATTTTGCAGTTCCTGGGCCTTCCTTAATCCAAACTGCGGCAACTGACCACAAGTTCTTAACTTCTGGAGTTTCTCCCAGGATTGGCATTCCATCTGGTGTGTAAGAAAGGATTCCGTTAATCGCATATTTTTCGCGGACGTTTTCATCGCCGACAATTGATGGCATGAGTTCGTATGCATGCTCATCTTGAATATCAAAATCTGCTTGTGTAAATGCAAACTCAGTTGGAGATAGCGCTGCTGTTGCATTTGAAGGTAGGTCTTCCGGAGTATAAAGAATTGGGCGGTGTGCATATGAACCGATTTCAAGACCGGTACCGTGCTGACGCTCGTACATGAACACATCCATGTCACGAACGATTGGCCATTCAATATCACCCTTGGTGTCTTTAAAGAATGGAACTGGTCCGATGTCTTTCATCTGGTGAACTGCAGGAGTAAGTGGAATATGTGCCCCGGCCATTGCAGCTAGCTTTGGTGACCAGCAACCAGTTGCAATTACTACGTACTCAGCTTCAATTGTTCCTTGATCAGTGACAACTGCTTTAACTTTTCCATTTTCTGTTGTGATGTCTTGAACCTCAACATTTGCAAAAGATTGCAAAGCGCCCATCTCTTGCGCCTTTTCACGCATGATTGTTCCAGTGCGAAGTGAGTCAACAACACCCACAGTTGGCTGGTAATAACCGCCTAAAATAATGCTTTCATCGATATATGGGACAAGCTCTTTTACTTCGGCTGGATTAAGGATTCGACCACCTTCGACTCCCCAAGATTTTCCAGATGTGATTCGGCGAGCAAGTTCCTGCATACGCTCTGGTGTACGGGCAACTTCGATACCACCAGTTTCAGTAAATGTTCCAAACTCTTTGTATTGACGCATACTTTCTGCAGTTATAGCCGTCATCTCTTTAGAGTGATCGACGGGAAAAATAAAGTTAGATGCGTGGCCAGTTGATCCACCAGGGTTTGGAAGCGGTCCTTTATCAATCTGGACAATGTCTTTCCAACCTAATTTTGCAAGGTGGTAAACCATTCCGTTGCCGACGATTCCAGCGCCAATAACAACGCACTTTGCCTTAGCAGGTAACTTACTCATTGATTTATTCCTTTATCTTGGTATGTGGTGGTTATAAAGATTTTCGAATTTCGGATTCAAAACCTTCAACGTGCTCTTTCATTGCCTTTGTTGCTGCCTTTGGATTATTGCTAGCAATTGCCTCTAGCAAAGCTCGGTGTTCGATAATTGCATCGGCTAAATGCTCGACGCGATCAAGTGCCATAAACCAAATACGCAACGCATGTGCGTAATAGTTATCTAGGGCCGCAGCAAGAAACTCATTGTGTGTGCATTGATAAATGTGGTGATGAATGCGTTGATCAAGACCAATTAAAGTTGGCATATCCAAATCACCTTTAATGGCATTGATTTCTTCAATTAAATTCTTTGTAATCACTTGATCTGCAGCAGTTGAACGTTGGGCAGCGAGTTCTGCCGCCTTAATCTCAAGAACTGCGCGAGTTTCAGATAACTGTGAAAGGTTTGCAACATCTACGCGCGAAACAAACATTCCGCGGCGCGGATAAACCTCGATGAGCTTTTCATTAGCTAGCGAGCGCAACGCTTCACGAATTGGTGTTCGCCCCATCTTTAACGTACTCATCAATGCGCTCTCGCTAATTAATGAACCTGGTTCAAGGTCAAGGGTGATGATCATTGAGCGGATGCGGCTATAGGCCTGTTCTGACAAAGAGTTACTTTGCCTAGAAAGGATGTGGATAGCCTGACTCACATTGGCGATGATATATCAGTGATATACCAATTCATAGAGGCACGTGGACGCTAATTACCTCTGATTACCCGAAGTAGTACTTCTTAAAAAGCCAGGCCGAAGCGCCAAAACCCACGCTCAAAATCAGGGCTCGATAAACGCTGGCCGGCATCCGAGCTGCATAGCGTCCGCCAAAAGTTCCGCCGATACTGCCGCCAATAACTAATGCAATGACCGCGGGCCAGACCGCCTTGCCGCTGAAAATATAGATGATGTTTGAAACCAGCGAGGTCCAACCGACGATGAGATTTTTAGCCGTGTTTAGGGTCTTTGGGTCACGGCGGATATCGCGAGCAAGAACGGCAATCACCATCACACCTTGGCCTGGGCCAAAGTATCCGCAGTACAGACCGCTTGCCCCAATACCAATTTTTTCCATGAGCCCATGCCGGGCCCCACGATCTGGCTTTGGCTTAATTAAAAAGGTCAAACTGGCACCAAGTAATAAGAATGGAACCATCTTTTCAAATACGCCGGGCGGGACCGTTAGTAGCAGGAATGCCCCAGTTGCTGAGCAGAAAATCGAAATAACTATTAGCCGTTTATATTCGCGGAAATAATCGCGCATTTTGTGACGCACAGAAATTAATGCGAAAAAGTTTGCAGGTGTTACGCCCAGGGCATTTGAAATCGCCGCGCTCACTGGGGACATGCCAGTAGCGAGTAAGACCGGATATGAAATAACCGAAGCGCCCCCAGCCATTCCATTTATTCCACCTACAACAACGCCAACTAGGCCGATGAATAGGTATTCAAGCATTGGGTAACCATACAATGGCGCTATGAGTATGGATATAGAGATTCGCTACTTTGCTGCCGCGCGTGCCGCTGCCGGTGCAAGCTCTGTATTAGTGCATGCGGGCACGCTTGAATCAATTCTTAACCAGCAAAGTGAAGGTAATTCAGAATTAACTCGAGTAATTGCGCAATGCTCGTTTCTCGTAGATTCACTCGTCACTGAGGATTTTAATCAATATATAAAGCCAGGAAGCGTTATAGATGTTTTGCCGCGCTTCGCAGGTGGCTAAGAAATAATTTTAGAGCTTTAAAACCTACTTAGGTAAATCCAACCAACGAACTTGTTCACCTGGCGCAGTTATTGCGGTAGTTACAACGGCAAAACCATCTGAATAAGCTAATCCACGTAGCATCGCCGATCCCAAATATGGGGCAACGTGAAACTTGGCATCAATTAAATTGCCAATTACTAAACGCGTATATCCATCTGGAGCAGTTAACTCACTTGAAGTTGTGATGACCGGTAATTTCTTTTGCGCCTGGCCTAACTGTGAAGCAATCACTGGCTGACCAAGGGACACCAGAGCAGCTATTGCAGATTGTGGGTTACCCGGCAATCCAATAATTGCAGTTGCACCTTTTGCTGCCAATAACATGGGATGGCCGGGTCGTACTTTTACTGTGTCAACCAAAATCTCTGCACCTATTTCATCTAGTGCGCCATGTAGATAATCGCGTGATCCTTGGGAAGTGCCACCAGTTGTAATGATGATATCTGCAGTGGAACAGGCTTCATTGAGCGCATCTACGACCAAATCAAGTTGATCGAAAATATGTTGAGTGCTAATTACTTGCGCACCCATTGCAACTAACCAACCTGGTAATTGTGGTCCAAGCGCATCACGTACAAGTCCATCACTTGGAATACCAGAAAGTTGAATCTCATCGCCAAGTAAAATTAGTGCAACTCTTGGTTTAATTACTACATCTACATAATCAAGGCCAGTTGCTGAAAGTAAACCAATCATGGCGGGGTTCAAGACGGTACCTGCATCAATCAACACATCGCCGGCTTTGCACTCATGTGCAACGGGTCGAATATCTCTATCTTTTTGAACTTCGCCCGACAGTGTGGTGCCAACGACTTGTGCAGATTCCCACCGTATTACACCAAGTGTTCCCGTTGGAATAACTCCACCAGTTGCGATCAATACAGCTTGCCCAGATTTTAATTCCGTTTTCATTGGCAATCCAGCTTTGATTTCACCGATTATCTGCCACGGCCCAGTTCCGGCAACGGCGTAACCATCCATTGCTGATGTTGCATATGTTGGAAGATCTACAAGTGATTTCACATCGCTTGAAACTGTACGACCCATGCAATCTGAAACGCTCAATTTTTCAGGCTTTAATACCGAAAAATGTGTAGCCGCAATTGTGCGGGCCTCATCCCAACTGCCTTCAACTAATGCGCTCATAGCGACCTCAAATATTCCAGAGCAATGGCTAAATCATGAGGAGTATCTACATCAATCATGGCTTTCTCAACTTCTGGGCTCATGGGGATCTCTCGAATCTTAAGACCAGCAATTAAGTTGCGCATAGATTCCCCCTGAGTTTGGGCAAATTTTAAAATCGCATTTTCAAGGGCTTCTCGACGGTAAATCGCAGCCAACGGCTGTTTAAACCCTATTGAATCAACATACATAACGGCGTCATCATGTGCAGTCATTGCACTAATTAAATGCACCACGTGTGAAATAGCAAAAGGCATATCAGTTGCTATAACTCCAATTGTTTCAGTGCTACACAAATCTAAGGCAGCGGCAATACCTGCAACTGGACCTCCCCCGGCAGGATCTTCTTGAATACATTGATAATTTACTTCGGATATATGTGGATTTGGACCAACAATGATGATTTCAAATTCACTTGGGATATCACTTAGTACGTGTTGAATTAATTTTTGATGGCCAAGGATTGCTTGGGATTTATCTGCGCCAAATCTTGAACTCGTGCCGCCACTTAGGACGATGATGCTCGCGGATTTGGATTCCATTTGGCTAGGATACTGACTATGGCATTCGTGCGCGGAGAAGCTAACTCGCTGGGCTGGCGTAATCTAGAAATTGCCCCAGATGAACCACATTGTGGACAAAGCTTTCCAACTCAAAGCCAACCATTATTAATAATTCATCACTTATCTGATTTACATGTGTGTGATGCACAATCACCAGCTAGGCCTGAGTATTTAGATCGACATGCAGATCCTGATAGTCCAATTCGCGAACAGGTCGGCACAATCGGTACTTACCGTGCGCATTCAATGCTTTCCCCACACGTTGTTGAATCAATGGTGCAATCACTTAACACAATAACTCACGGCCCACTTTCTTCTCATCCAATAGCTGGCGCAGTTATTACCGGTGATACAACAGATAATGCCCAGAA
>CAEZZT010000037.1_pt1 | contig 11176 bp, 12 predicted proteins | sample 7266901 | NCBI WGS metagenome assembly CAEZZT01 (sample SAMEA6813966, study PRJEB35770) | uncultured Actinomycetes bacterium | biome: Freshwater; feature: Freshwater reservoir; material: water | place: Czech Republic | collected 2016-08-15 | depth 30m m
ACTTCTAGATCCGAAATTAATTTCCCACCATTTCAAGCCAGTGCGGTTTTAACCGTTCCAACTGCGCAGGCCACATCCGTAGCTGCTGGAATTCAAAAGGCGATTTCTGATGGAAGAATCCCGGATTCAACCAGAGTTCTAGGTCCAACAAGAATCAATCAGGAAAATAGCAAAATAACCCTTCTTGTTGATAATCATTCACGGTCGGCCTTTGTAGATTTCTTGCATGAACTACTGCGCAAAAGAAGTATCGCCAATAAGTCGAGTCTCAGCGCACGCATCGATCCTTATTCCCTTTAAATCTCTTGGTAGAGTTAAGCCATGTCAATTCAAGAAATTAGGTTGTTTGGAGACCCAGTCTTGTTGACACCTGCCGCCGAAGTTATTGATTTTGATAAAGAGCTACGTAAATTAGTTGCAGACCTTACAGACACAATGCTGGATGCACCTGGAGCTGGATTAGCGGCCCCGCAGATTGGTGTCCCACTACGAGTTTTTACTTGGAATGTCGATGACGTACTAGGGCACCTGATTAACCCAGTTCTTACTCTCGGGCAAGAGTTACAAGATGGGGAAGAAGGTTGTTTATCTTTCCCTGAACTTCGCTATGAAACTCCTCGGGCATTTAAGGCCGTGGCTAAAGGTTTTAATATGTTTGGTGAACCAGTAATTGTTGAGGGAACAGAGTTCTTGGCACGAGCACTTCAACATGAAACAGATCATCTCGATGGAATTCTCTTTATTGATCGCCTAACTCCCGAAGATCGAAAGCTGGCAATGAAGGAAATACGTGAGTCTGAATGGTTTAACCTACAAACAGAATCGGGAAATACGCCGATAATTAAACAATCACCTCATTCACTTTTCGGACGGAACGCTTAATGCGCATAGGAGTTGCTGCTACTCCTGATGTCGCGCTCCCAACTCTTAATTGGTTGTTGCATTCTGAACATGAATTAGTGCGTGTGATTACACAACCAGATCGAAAATCCGGCCGGGGTCTAGATTTAAAGCAGTCAGTAGTAGCTTTATGGGCAAAGGAAAACAAGATTGAAGTTGTTAAACCTTTGGATTTCGACGAAACTAAAACGGCAATCGCTGATTTAGACTTACTTATTACTATTGGCTATGGCGTGATTTTGCCTGAAGCAATCCTTGATTTACCAAAGTTTGGGTGCATCAATTTGCATTTTTCCTTGTTACCGAAATATCGCGGAGCCGCACCTGTTCAACGTGCAATTGAAAGCGGTGAAATAGAAAGTGGCGTAACGGTATTCAAACTCGACAAAGGGATGGATACTGGTCCGGTTTATTCGCAGATTGCTATCGATATCGATTCGAAGTGGCGAAGTTTCGAACTATTTTCAGAACTGAGCAACATCGGAGTTGAAGCGGTAGAGCAAAGCCTTTCTTTGATTACCCAAGGTCATTTACCTAAGCCCCAAACAGGGCAACATTCTCATGCAGGCAAGATTACTAAAGAAGAAACTAAGTTGGATTGGAAAGAAGATCCAAAGAAAATAATAAATAAAATACGGGCTTTTTACCCCGCGCCAATCTGCTGGACGATATTTCGAGGTAATAATTTAAAAATTACGAAAGTTGGTTCGTTCAGCAATTATTCGAAGTTAACACCGGGTCAAATTGGTTTACACGAAGGTGAATGCCTCATTGGAGTATCAGACGGAGCCCTTGTAATCGAAAAAGTAATTCCATTAGGAAAAAGGGAAATGTTAGCCGTTGAATTTGCTCGCGGTGCACGTTTTGGAGACGCGGAATTTTGTGGTTGAAGCCCGACGAAACTCATTTAAATCACCTAAGCCCGATGCAGCTCGTCTTCTAGCTTTTGATCTGCTTACAGAAGTAAATCGTAACGAGGGATATTCAAACCTTTTACTTCCGGCTGCACTCAACGCATCTTCCCTTGAAGAACGAGATCGTAATTTTGTGACCGAACTGCTTTATGGAACTTTGCGAATGCAGGGCAAGCATGACTATGTCTTATCTCAAATATCAGATCGCCCTTGGTCAGAAGTGGATCCAGGGATAGTTGATGTTGCCAGAATGGGTGTTCACCAAATCCATGAACTTCGTGTACCTGATCACGCAGCTGTAGCAGCAACTGTGGAAGTGGCGAGAAAAAGATTAGGGGAGTCCAAAGCAAGTTTCGTTAATGCGCTCTTGCGTTCTGTTACACGAAAAGAATACTCCGAATGGTTCGTTCAGCTAGAATTGGTTAAAGATAATGTTTCACGATTCTCAATCCTTTACTCACATCCTGAATGGATTGTTTCTGTTTACTTCGATCTTTTGAAAGATTGGGAAGCAGTCGAAAATGAACTGCGTACAAATAACATTCCAGCCCTTCCAACTTTGGTCTCGTGGCCCGGGTATTCAACACAACAAGAGCTAATTGATTTAGGGGCAGAACCAACTTTGTACTCCGAACTTGGTGCCAGAATAAAAGGCAATCCTGGCAACTTAGATTTGGTAAGGCATCGACTAGCAGGTGTACAGGATGAAGGTTCGCAGTTAGTAGCTACAGTTTTTGCTTCGGCGGCTGCTGGCACCAATTGGCTCGATCTATGTGCCGGACCAGGTGGTAAAGCTGCACTCTTATCTAGTGTTGCAAAATCGCGTAACATTAACTTTACAGCCAATGAATTTTCACAACCTCGCGCTGACCTTGTCAAAAAAGTGGTTCACGGAGCGCGGGTGTGGTGTGGCGATGGACGAGAAATATTGAATCGCGGTGAGTTTTTTGATGCGATTTTGATTGATGCGCCATGTACAGGTCTTGGAGCACTTCGCCGGAGACCGGAAGTTCGTTGGCGTCGAACTTTGAATGATTTGCGAAATCTAACTTTATTACAGCGTGAACTGATTGAGGCTGCAATTACAACGCTTAATGATGAAGGCGTTCTTGGATATGCAACGTGTTCTCCACATCTGGCAGAAACATCTGTTCAGGTCCTAGATATTTTAAAGCGACATCCAGAATTGGAACACGTCGATGTTGCACCATATTTACCTGCTAACTTGCAAGATGCTCAGCGAGGTAAGTCAATGAGCTTATGGACACATAAACATGGCACAGATGCAATGTTTCTTGCGCTTTTTCGTAAGAAATCGTCTGTAACGGATTAAAATAGGACCATGTCAAGCGATATCAGGATTACTCCAAGCATTCTCAATGCAGACCTTGACCATCTTGATTCTGAGATAGCAAAAATAGCGTCGGTGTCAGATTTTATCCACTTAGATGTTATGGACAATGTTTTTGTACCAAATTTCACTTTCGATTTGGATAGAGCAAGTGAAATTATTGCAGCGTGTCCAATTGGTATCGATGCACATTTAATGGTTGCAAATGTTGACACGATTGCACCGTTATATGCCCAAGCCGGTAGCGCGAGTGTGACGATTCATGCAGAAGCGACCCAAGACATCGCTAAGACCCTGCGAGCAATTCGCAAAGCAGGTGCTCGATCAGGGTTGGCGATTAAGCCGAGTACATCTATAGATTCTTATGCATCTTTTGCTGATGATGTAGATATGTTTCTCATCATGACAGTAGAGCCGGGTTTTGGTGGTCAAAGTTTTATGACTGACATGATGAGTAAAGTGGCTACAACTAAAAAGATCATCGGGGACAGGCCAATCTGGTTACAGGTAGATGGTGGGATATCACTTGAAACTATTGAATTAGCTGTCAAAGCCGGCGCCGATACATTTGTTGCAGGAAGCGCGGTATTTCGGGCTTCAGACCCGGCAGCAATGGTCGTTTCGTTGCGCGAACTTGCAACGCGTGTGGCAAACTAGCGCCACGTTGTTCCGGGGGTCGGTGTAAATCCGAACCGGCGGTAAAGTCCGCGACCCGATCAAATCCATTGATCGGTTGATTTGGTGTAACTCCAAAACCGACAGTTAAAGTCTGGATAAAGGGACAGGTCTTGCTCTTGCGCTCTATTGCGCATTGGCGATTCCTCGTTGCTTCCTGGAGCTTTTCTACTAGGAAGGATCAACAGTGTCACTCATTAAATGGTTATTTGAAAGTACGCTTCATTTTGGAAGTAAATCGATACCTCTTCGCGAAATTATCGGTGGAGTACTAGGTCTGACAAGTGCAATTTTGGGCATGCGTCGAAAAATTGCAGCTTGGCCTGTGGGAATTATGGGCGACGCCCTTCTCTTTACGGTGTTTTTGGGAGCAGTCTTTGCTTACGCCGATCAACCTTCAGCAAATTTTTATGGCCAAGCGAGTCGAAATCTATTACTTATTGTCGTTAGCGTTTACGGTTGGATTCGTTGGACACATCACCGAAGAGCAAAAGGTAGTGAACAACCAGCAGTTAACCCGCGATGGACGACTACCAGTGAGAAAAAGATTCTGATCCCCGCAATCATTATCTTTTTCTTTGCTTCGATGCAGATATTTAAGGCTCTTGGCGAGTCAGGAACTTGGCTGCTTGTAGATACTTGGATCTTTACGGGTACCGCTCTGGCTACATATGGAATGAGTCGGGGATATGTTGAATTTTGGTTGGTTTGGATTGCCGTCGACTTAGTAGGTGTGCCCTTTGCGTTTAAGAATGGCTACTACCCAACTGGCACTCTCTATGCGATCTACTTGCCGTTTGTCATTTGGGGCTTTGTATCATGGTTGAAAATCTCCAAACAGGAGAAATTGGCCACCGCATAACTCTGTGTTCTAGTAAACTTTGTACATGAAGTCTTTTGAATCTCTCTGGGACGAGCTCAATCAGATTGCCATAGCTCGCCCAGAGGGTTCAGGAACCGTAGCGGCCCTTGATGCAGGAGTGCATGCCATCGGCAAGAAGATTCTCGAAGAGGCTGGCGAAGTTTGGCTAGCTGCAGAACACGAAAGTGACGAAGCTCTAGCTGAGGAAATTTCACAACTTCTCTATCATTTACAAACACTCATGATTTCACGCGGACTATCCCTTAACGATGTTTATACATACCTGTAGATGAAATGAGTATACAAATGTTAAGAGTTGCCGTTCCGAATAAAGGGTCTTTGTCTGAAGAATCGATTGCAATTCTCAAAGAAGCTGGCTATCGCCAACGCAGTGACAGTAGAGATTTGGTTCTAGTTGATGCTGATAATGGAGTTGAGTTCTATTATCTACGCCCTAGAGATATCGCCATTTATGTTGGTTCGGGGGAGTTAGAAGCTGGGATCACAGGTCGAGATTTGCTCATTGATTCTGATGCACCTGCCGTGGAACTACTTGAATTAAACTATGGTGAATCAACATTCCGATTCGCTGGACCAAGTAATCATCAATGGAGCATTGGTGATATCGCCCAAAAACGAGTGGCAACTGCTTATCCAGGCCTTGTTTCAAAACATTTGGCAACACTTGGCGTAGAAGCCGAAGTGGTGCGCTTGGATGGCGCAGTCGAAAGTAGCGTGCGACTTGGCGTAGCTGACCTTATTGCCGACGTAGTGAGTACTGGAAATACTCTTAGACAAGCGGGTTTACAGATTTTCGGAGATCCGATCTTGTTCAGTGAGGCGGTAGTAATTTCTAGACAAGGTCAACCAATTCCTGCCGAATTAGAAATTCTTATTCGCAGACTTCAAGGAGTCGTTACCGCACGTAGATATGTGTTGCTCGACTATGACATTCCTAAGAACTTAGTAGATAAAGCTTGCGCAATTACACCAGGTTTAGAGTCGCCGACAATTTCGCCTTTACAAAATCAGGACTGGGTAGCAGTCCGGGCAATGGTGCCGCGGAAAGAGACTAATCGAGTAATGGATGAACTTTGGGCAGTGGGCGCACGCGGAATTTTGGTAACTGATATCCATGCCTGCCGGCTTTAAAGCTTTTATTCTTCACTATCTTGACTAGTAATACCGAGCAAGTAAAGAACTGAGTCCAAATACGGATCTGAAATGGCACTATCAGCGGCAGCTTTAACCGCTGGCTTGGCATTAAAAGCTATTCCAAAACCCGCTGCGGCGATCATGTCTAGATCATTTGCCCCATCTCCGATGGCAATCGTGTGTGACATATTGATACCTAGTTCATTTGCAAAATCACGAAGCGCTGTCGCTTTTGCCGCACGATCAATAATTTCGCCTTCTATTTCACCTGTTAACAACCCATCCTCAATTTTAAGTTTATTAGCCTTGTAATGTTTAATCTCTAAATCCTTAAGTAAAGGTTCGATAACATCGATAAAACCACCAGAAACTACTGACACCGAGTGGCCAAGTTTATTTAGAGTTGCAACAAGATTTCTTGCTCCAGGTGTTAGAGATATCTCCTTTTGAACTTCGGAAATTACTGATTCTGGCAAACCTCGTAAAAGTGCGGTCCTAGCTCTTAAAGATTCGGCAAAATCTAATTCGCCACGCATGGCTGCATCAGTAATCTTTTTCACTTCTTCGCCGGCGCCGGCCTTAGCAGCAAGTAGTTCAATAACTTCCTGGGCAATCAATGTGGAATCAACATCCAATTGAACAAGTTTACGGGCATATCGCATGGAACCGCCTGGAAGGACGGCAATATCTATTGAATGTGCTGCAGCAATCGGAGTTAACAGCTGACTTAACTCTGCTTGCGAACTACCTGAAACAACAAACTCTATTGCTAATACTGGCGCAAATGCGGTTCTGAAGATGCGTTCTATGTTTGAATTTTGGCTCGCAATTGCGCTACTGATTAAGGCGATTGCTTGAGGAGTGATTTTTTTGCCCAATACAACTACATGAATCAGCCCTTGTTTACTGACTATAAAACCACTTTCGGTAACTGAATACAGTGTTGCAATATCTACACCGATTTCAGATGCTATTTTTTGTAAATCTTCCTCAATCGCTTCTTGGTGATCAGGATTGAGTGAAATAAGAACTGTCAAAATCAAGCGATCTTTGATCACGACCTGCTCAATGTCTAAAATGCTAATTTTGAAGGGCGCTAGCGTATTAAAAAGCGCTTGGGTTATTCCCGGCTTATCGACTCCGCTAAGAAGCACTAGGCCAGTAAATTGTGCCGCAATAGGTGAATCGCTCATGATGAAGGCAAGATTAACGCAAAATCACAGGGGACCGATGCCAGTAATTCGAGGAAATGGAGCATTAACCCGCTATCTTTTTGCTCTATGACGATGCAACCGGTACTTGAACTTAGAGATGTCTCGGTTCGTCGCGGCGAAAATACGATATTAGGACCGATAAATTTTCAAATTAAAGCTGGTGAGCGTTGGGTAATTCTTGGACCCAACGGGGCAGGTAAATCAACGCTGCTGCAATTACTTGCTACGAGAATTTTCCCCACTCGAGGAGATGTTTTTGTACTAAATAAACAAATGGGTCACGTTGATTTATTCGAACTTCGTACTCGCATTGGAATTTGTGGTGCTCAAATTGCCGACGATATTCCTCACGATGAAAAAGTAAGAGATGTAGTCCTTACCGCAGCCTATGCAATTTTAGGTAGATGGAATGAGGACTATGACCTTTGGGATGAATCCCGGGCTATTGCGTTACTGACAACTTTTGGTGTTCGCGACCTTGGTGATCGCCTTTATGGGAGTTTGAGTGAAGGTGAGAAGAAACGAACACAAATAGCCCGTGCGCTGATGACTGACCCTGAGCTTTTATTACTCGATGAGCCCGCGGGTGGATTAGATGTGGGTGGCAGAGAAGACCTTCTTAGGCGTTTTGCCCAATTCTCTACAGATCCATCTTCTCCGGCAACAATTTTGGTTACGCACCATATTGAGGAAATTCCTATCGGTACTACCCACGCATTACTGATTAAAGATGGACAGATTGCTGTGTCAGGACCTATCGAGTCCGTGATTACCACCGAACACATCTCAACTATCTTTGCTGTGCCTATTCAAGTAACTCACGAAGAAGGGCGCTTTTTTGCACGCTCGGTTGGCTAAGGATTTGTAATGGATTTTTTTCATCAAATGCATCCGGAGTGGCAAGCTGCTCTAGCTCATACAAAAGCTTCTTTAGATGGTATTGAGTCAGAATTAAAAATCCAAGCGTTTGTGCCAAGCCATTCCGATGTAATGAAGGTATTTCACATCCCTCCTTCGGCAGTTAAGGTGGTTATTTTTGGACAAGATCCATATCCAACCCCAGGCAATGCAATGGGGTTGGCTTTCTCAATCACCTCATCAACAGGGAAAATTCCGGCATCTCTTCGCAACATTTATAAGGAGTTAGCGAGCGACTTGGGCAAAGCTGCTCGAAACGATGGAGATTTAACCCAATGGAGCGATCAAGGCGTATTTTTACTTAATCGAATTCTCACAACCGTTCCAGGTCACTCTTTGGCCCATGCGCATATTGGATGGCAGAGCTTTACCGATGAAGTTGCCAAAATTTTGGCCGAGCTTGAAGTCATTGCAATCTTTTGGGGAAATAAGAGCGCTGATTTAAGTCATCTTTTTAGCGACGAACTAGTAATTAAATCGCCACACCCAAGCCCACTTTCGGCGTATCGTGGATTTTTTGGTTCGCGCCCTTTTTCGCGGGTTAATCACATTCTGGATAAGCAAAATAAATCGCTCATTAATTGGTAAAAAATAAGCCCCGCAGATTCTTCTGCGGGGCTTATTTTTAAATCTTTCCTAACCTATCCAACTGTTAATTGGTGATGAAAGGAAGTAGATCATGAACAGACCAGAGACGAGCATTAGAAGTGGGTGTACTTCCTTGCGGCGTCCTTGAATCACACGAATTACCACGTGAGAGACAAAGCCTGCGCCAATACCTACAGAAATATTGTAAGTAAATGGCATCAAGATAATTGTAAGAAAAGCTGGAATAGCAATTCCATAATCATCCCAGTCAATTGACTTGATTTGAGTCATCATTAAGAAACCAACAATTACCAAAGCTGGTGTTGCCGCTTCGTAAGGGATTATTGCTACAAGTGGTGCAAGGAAAGTTGTGAGCAAGAAACACAACCCAGTTACAACAGATGCCAGGCCAGTACGTGCACCTTCACCTACACCGGCCGCAGATTCAATGTAGCTAGTGTTAGAGGAAATACTTCCGGCGCCACCAGCAACGGCTGCAATAGAGTCGACGAGCAAGATGCGATCGTTGTTTGGGACATTTCCATCTTTGTCAATCAATCCCGCTTCATGCCCGATTGCAGTCACAGTTCCGACAGTGTCGAAGAAATCTGAGAGTAGAAGTGTGAAAACAAACAAGATCACAGTAATCAGCGGAACGCGATCGAGTGATCCAAATAGATTGAACTGTCCAAAAAGTGAAAAATCAGGTGTTGCTACAACAGAATCTGGCATAGCTGGAACATTGAGTCCCCAACCTTTTGGATTCACATTTCCGGTAGCACCATCAAAGTTCGGGCCGATTTTGAAGGCAGTTTCAACAATGACGGCCAAAATAGTTGCAAGCACGATTCCAATAAGAATTGCGCCTTTTGTTTTCTTAACCATCAAAGCGATAGTTAAGAAAAGACCGAAAGCGAAAACTATGATTGGCCAACCAACAAGAGTTCCGCCATCGCCGAGCGTTACCGGAACTGGACCAGAAGATGTGCGGCGCACAAAGCCAGCATCAACAAGGCCGATGAGGGCAATAAATAGACCGATTCCAACAGAGATTGCAATCTTTAGTTGAGGTGGTACAGCCTTAAATACTGCGGTACGAAAACCGGTCAACACAAGAACTGTGATGATTAAACCTTCAAGTACAACAAGACCCATTGCGTCAGCCCACGTCATTTTCGAAGCGATTCCCACCGCTACGAAAGTATTGAGTCCAAGACCAGTAGCTAGCGCGAGTGGGTAGTTGCCAACAACGCCCATCAAAATAGTTAATAGACCGGCCATCAGCGCCGTCATCGCCGCAACTAGTGCCAGGTTGGGAGCGTCTCCGCCACCAATGAACTTACCGTCAGCATCTTTTGCAAGGCCGATGATGAGTGGATTGAGTGCAACGATGTAGGCCATTGTGAAAAACGTGACCAGACCGCCTCGAACTTCGCGTCCCACTGTGGATCCGCGTTCTGAGATTTTAAAGAAAGTTTCGAGCATGAGGACCTTCCTGATTTTGTTAACGGGGGTGTTTGCGACCCCGTGTGAAATGACGGCTCACAGACCGAGGGAATAGTTTTAGGGTAGTAGTTACTTGGAAGTAAGGCGGGAAACGACACCAAGGGCCACAGCTACCGATTGCCCAATCAACCCAGCAAAAAGCAACGTACCAAGGCCTACAGTCCCACCCAAAATCCATCCCAAGGCGAAAACTGAACTTTCTATGGCCAATCGAACACGTCCAACTCGAATACCGGTTCGAAGATGGATTCCCGTCATCAGGCCATCTCTCGGGCCTGAACCCAGACCACATGTTATGTAAAGAGCTGAGGCGGTTCCGACCATACCAATTCCTATAAGGGCAAAAACCACTCCGGTTGCATAGTTTGTTTGAAGTGGAATCGTTAGAACTCCAACTTCAATCGCTGATGCGATGATCACCATATTTGAAATAGTTCCAAAACCTGGCTTTTCACGAAGCGGAATCCATGCCAAAAGAACTAAAGCGCTGATTCCGAAAGTTGACCACCCCATCGAAATATTTAAGTTTCTAGAAATTCCTTGGGCCAGAACTGACCAGGGACCATTTCCTATATTCGATTGAATGACAAATGCATCACCTATTCCAAAAAGGAACAGGCCAAAAAATAGAATAAGTACCCGAAGAAATGAAAGATCCCAACGTGATTGAGCTGTCCATGAAGTTACAGGGACGGTGCGGTGTGGACGCAAAAACTCCATTATGGGATTTGATGACATCGGGGGAGTCTAATGGAATTTAATATCAATCGGCAGGCTATTCTTCAACAATGTTTCCAGGTGTAGGTACTCTTATAAATCTTGTCGCCGTGATTGGTGGAGCAAGCCTTGGAATACTAATTGGCCAGCGTTTAGGAAGTAAAACTCGAACTCTATTAACCGATGTCTTAGGTTTGGCCACATTATTAGGCGCAGCATCAGCGCTGATTCCTATGTGGTCTGAACGTTACATCCAATCACTTCCTCAAGGTTGGCCGCTGTTAGTTGTGCTTGGATCACTGTTAATTGGTGGGTTAATCGGATCTGCTTTGAAGTTAGAGGATCGCCTGGATCAGCTTGGTGAGAATCTACGTAA
>CAEZZT010000040.1_pt1 | contig 10139 bp, 9 predicted proteins | sample 7266901 | NCBI WGS metagenome assembly CAEZZT01 (sample SAMEA6813966, study PRJEB35770) | uncultured Actinomycetes bacterium | biome: Freshwater; feature: Freshwater reservoir; material: water | place: Czech Republic | collected 2016-08-15 | depth 30m m
AATCGTTTCGTGCCCATCATGTGGTCGTGCTCAAGTTGATGTGTATACATTGGCTGAAAAAGTTCAAGCAGGCTTACAGGGAATGACCGTTCCGCTTCGTGTTGCGGTAATGGGCTGTGTCGTAAATGGTCCAGGTGAAGCGCGTGAAGCCGATCTTGGAGTTGCTTCTGGAAATGGTAAGGGCCAGATTTTTGTTAAAGGCGTTGTAATTAAAACCGTGCCTGAATCACAAATCGTTGAAACTTTAATTGAAGAAGCTATGCGTTTAGCTGAAGAAATGGAGGCCGCAGGCGTTGCTTCTGGGCAGCCTTCAGTTGATGTTCGATAGGCTCACACCATGCTAAAAATGTCTACGCTTTTTTTGCGTACCCTTCGTGATGATCCGGCTGATGCTGAAGTTGCAAGCCATCGCTTATTAGTACGTGCTGGCTATATCCGCCGAATCGCTGCAGGCATTTATTCTTGGCTTCCATTAGGCGTGATTACCTTACGCAACGTTGAAAACGTCATCCGCCAAGAAATGGATCAAGCTGGCTTTCAAGAGGTCCATTTTCCTGCACTTTTGCCACGTGAAGCTTATGAGGCAACAAATCGCTGGGACGAATACGGACCAGCGCTTTTCCGCTTACAAGATCGCAAAGGCGGCGACTATTTATTAGGCCCAACTCATGAGGAAATGTTTACTTTGATGGTCAAGGGCGAATACTCCTCGTACAAAGATTTACCGCTTTCAATCTATCAAATTCAAACTAAATATCGTGATGAAGCAAGGCCACGCAGTGGAATCATTCGCGGTCGTGAATTTGTCATGAAGGATTCATACTCTTTTGATATCGATGATGCAGGGTTAGAAACTTCATACCAAAAACATCGTGATGCTTACATTAGCTGCTTTAACCGTTTAGGAATGAAATACAACATCGTTAAAGCAGTATCTGGCGCGATGGGCGGCTCTAAATCAGAGGAGTTTTTAGCACCATGTACAACAGGTGAAGATACTTATGTCCTATGCCCAAAGTGTGGGTTTGCGGCAAATGTCGAAGCAATGGTTACTAAAATTGCGCCAGGAGATGCGAGCACAACACCTGCACTAGAAGAGTTAGACACTCCAAACACACCAACAATCGATTCACTCGTTGACATGCTAAATGAAATATTTGGTGGGGGATATACCGCAGCTGATACTTTGAAAAACATCATGCTTGTCGCTGATGGAAAACCAATTGCTGTTTTAGTACCAGGTGACCGTGAAGTTGATTTGAAGCGCCTGCAAGAAAATCTTGGCGGCGTGCATGAACTGCGAGTATTCGAGGAAGCCGATTTTGCGAAGCACCCATCATTAGTTAAGGGATATATCGGACCACAGGATGCGGCTAAATCTGGAATACGCGTTCTTGCCGACCCACGAGTTGCCCCAGGAACTTCTTGGATTAGTGGAGCGAATAAAAAAGATCGACATGCTCGTTTTGTTGTAAATGGTCGAGATTTCACGCCAGATGCATATGTTGAAGCAGCTGAAGTTCGCGCAGGCGATGCTTGTCCAGAATGTAATACTGAAATCGTCATTGATCGCGCCATTGAGATAGGCCATATTTTCCAATTAGGTCGCAAATATGCCGAAGCCTTAAGCCTTACTGTGTTAGATCACAATGGTAAGTCTCAAGTTGTCACTATGGGCTCGTATGGAATTGGGGTTTCGCGCGCAGTAGCTGCGATTGCCGAACAAACTAGTGATGAAATTGGACTTAATTGGCCGGAGGAAATCGCCCCTGCCAAGGTGCACATAGTTGCAACCGGTAAAGAAGATCTTCCTTTTGATACCGCTCTTGAAATTGGCAACAAACTTGAATCCGCAGGAATCACTGTCATGCTCGATGATCGCCGAGATGCAAGTGCTGGCGTTAAGTTTAAAGATGCTGAACTCATTGGTAATCCAATTATCGTTGTTGTAGGCAAAGCTCTTGCTGAAGGAAAAGTTGAAGTTCGCGTCCGCAGAAGCGGTGAAAAGAGCGAAGTTTTGCTCGCCGATGCAGTTTCAGCAATCACGAAACTTCTAGCTTAGAAAAGTGTTTGCAGACTTAACTGTTACCGCAGGATTGTTTCTGCTCTGTGCATCATTTTTTGCAGGTTTTGTAGATTCAATTGCTGGTGGTGGGGGATTAATACAACTTCCGGCTTTATTAATTGGCCTTCCAAAGACCGAAACTGTCACCGTGCTAGGTACAAATAAATTGGCTTCAGTCTTTGGAACAACCACGGCAGCAGCGTTATATCGCCGCCAGATAAAACCTGATCCCAAGGTCTTAGTTGCAATGGCATTGCCTGCCTTTATTGGATCAGCTGCTGGAGCATCACTTGCTTCCCAAATTCCGACTAAGAGCATGCGCCCCATAGTTTTAGTACTTTTAATTGTGGTGGCGATTTATACATGGTTAAAACCTGATTTGGGCAAAATCGAACTTTTACGTCATGAATCAACAAGACGGATTCAGATTTCAATTGCTGCAGGAGTAATCATCGGTTTCTACGATGGAATCTTTGGCCCAGGAACTGGATCTTTTTTGATGTTGATTTTGGTGGCATCACTTGGTTATGCATTTATAACCGCGTCTGCAATTGCCAAGGTTGTCAATGTTTCAACAAATATTGGAGCCATTTTAGTATTTGGGATTCATGGGGCAGTTTTATGGCAGTTGGGTCTATTACTTGGTGTGGCAAATGTGACAGGCGCAGTTATCGGTTCACGGTTAGCTATTCGTGGTGGTTCGAATCTGGTGCGCAAGGTATTCCTATTAGTAACCGTAGCCCTGATTATTAAAGTCGGGTTTGATACTTTTGCATCTATCTAGTTACAATTTACTTCACAACTTAATAAGAAAGCAGAAACAGATATGGCGCTTAAGGATTCACTTCTAGAACTTCTCACCCCAGCTGTAGAAAACGCGGGTTTCTTCTTAGATGAAGTTCAAATCACTAGTCCAGGCAACCACCGCACAGTAATTTGCGTTGTTGATGGCATAAAACCTTTGAATATGGATGAAGTTACTTCAGTATCTCGCGTAATTTCTGAAATTTTGGACCAAGCACCAGTTATGGGCGAAGAAGCTTTTACTCTTGAGGTAACTTCGCCCGGCGTAGATCGTCCGCTCACATTGCCTCGCCACTGGACTAAGAATTTAACTCGCTTAATCAAGATTACGTTAAATGATGGCAACGTTATTACTGCGCGTCTTAATGAATTTAATGAATCGCATGCTCAGCTTGTAGAAAACATCAAAGGGCGAATGAAAAACCATGAGATTGCTTTTGCAGATATCAAACGTGCAGTTGTTGAAATTGAATTTAACCGCAAGGATGAAAACTAATGCATGTAGAGATGTCAGCACTTATAGCTTTAACTAATGAAAAAGGCATACCTCTAGAACAGTTAATCCAAGCCATCGAAGTTGGTGTACTAACTGCCTATAACCAGACTGATGAAGCAAAGCGCTATGCACACGCTGTCTTGGATCGCGAAACTGGTGAGATTCAGATTTTGATTCCGCAATTTAATGAAATTGGGGAAAAAATCGGCGATGAAGCAGATATGCCAGAAGGATTTTCAAGAGTTGCAACATCAACCGCGCGCCAAGTAATTAAAATGAAGATGCGCGAAACTAACGATGCATCAATTGTTGCCGAGTTCACTGCAAATGTTGGCGATGTTATTTCTGGCGTTGTTCAGCAAGGCCGAGATCCCAAGATGATTAACGTCAATCTAGGACGTTTTGAAGGAAGAATTCCGCCACAAGAACAAGTTCCTGGCGAAGTTTATAATCACGGTGATCGTATTAAGTGTTTTGTTGTTGAAGTTAAACAAGGCTTAAAAGGCCCTGAAATAATGTTATCTCGCAGCCATCCAGCTTTAGTGAAACAGTTATTCGCACTTGAAGTTCCAGAGATTAAAGATCGCATCGTAGAAATAATGGCTGTTGCTCGCGAAGCCGGACATCGCAGTAAAATCGCCGTGCGCTCACATCGTGCCGGAGTAAGTTCAAAAGGATCTTTGATCGGACCTCTAGGTGCCCGTGCCCGTGCAGTTATGGATGAACTCCACGGGGAGAAAATCGACATAGTTGATTGGTCAGAAGATCCTGCAGCTTTTGTTGGAAATGCTTTAGCCCCAGCCAAAACTTCATCGGTAGAGATAACTGATTTAGCCGGACGATGCGCCAAAGTAGTTGTCCCTGATTACCAGCTTTCTCTTGCAATCGGTAAAGATGGGCAAAACGCCCGTCTAGCCGCACGTTTAACGGGCTGGCGAATCGATATTCACCCCGACAATCCCGTCTTGCCTTAATCGCATTGTGTAAAGGGGCCCAACTTTGGGTACCATGGGGCATTGCATAACCGCTGAGAAATTGGCGCTACTGAAATGGATATGAAAGATATGAAACTCAAATGAGCTCGTTAGAACTATGAGGTCGTTCAACTAGGGCTTGCATGTAAAGTTTCATGCGGGCCAAGACAGGGGAAAAAGTGTCAAAGGTCCGCGTACACGAGTTAGCAAAGCAGCTCGGTATGGAGAGCAAGGTCGTCCTTGCAAAGCTCCAAGAAATGGGCGAATTCGTCCGATCAGCATCATCGACAGTAGAAGCACCAGTAGTGCGCAAACTTGTCGAAATGTATCCTGATGCAAAACCTGCAGAGGAAAAGAAGCCAGTTAAAAAGGCAGCTGCTAAAAAAGCTGCAGCAAAACCTAAAGGTGAAGTTAGCGCTGAACAAGCTGCTGAGTTAGCCGCAGAACTTGGCGTCGATATCAATGCACTCAAGGCGCAACAAGAGCGCGTCGAAGCTGCAAAAGCAGAAGCTTCAAAGACACATGCTGCAGAGATTTCTGCTGAAGAAAAATCAGAGCTTCCAAAACCTGCACCACGTCCAGGTAACAATCCATTTTCTACAGGTAGCGCAGTTCCACGTCCACCACGTCCAGGTAACAATCCATTTTCTACAGGTGGCGCAGTTCCACGTCCACCACAACGTCCAGCCGGTGCGCCGCAACGTCCTGGAATGTCAGGACCTCGTCCAGGTTCTGTTCGTCCTGGTTTTGCCGCACGTCCTGCAGGTTCACGTCCACCAGCAGGTGGCGGATTTGCACCACGTACTGGTGCACCATCAACTGGCGCACCAGGTTCTCCATATAAATCAAATGCGGGCGGAGCAACAACCGGTGGTCCACAACGTCCAGGTGGTGGTCGTCCACCACAACGCGGTGGCGCAGGTGGCGCATTTGGAAAAAATGCAAGTAAGAAATCAGGACGTAAAGCTAAATCAAGAAAAGCATTACGCGATGAATTCGACAATATGCAAGCACCTCAACTTGGTGGAGCAGTTGTTCCCCACGGTGATGGTAAAACCCCTATTCGTATGCGTCGCGGTGCTTCACTTGCAGATTTTGCAGACAAAATCGGTGCAGATCCAGCAGCATTAGTTGCTGCACTATTTCACTTAGGTGAAATGGTTACTGCAACACAGTCAGTTGATGCAGACACTTTTGAAATTCTTGGTGTTCAACTTGGTTACGACATTCAAATCGTTAGCCCAGAAGATGAAGATCGCGAGCTATTGCAGGGCTTTGATATTGATTTAACTGACGAACTCAGTGATATCGATCCAGCTACTTTGGTTGCTCGTCCACCTGTAGTAACCGTTATGGGTCACGTTGACCACGGTAAGACTTCGCTTTTGGATGCAATTCGTAAGAGCGAAGTTATGAAATCTGAAGCTGGTGGAATTACACAGCACATTGGTGCCTACCAAATCCATCACGATCACGATGGAGTTAATCGCGCAATTACATTTATTGATACTCCGGGTCACGAGGCATTTACTGCAATGCGTGCACGTGGTGCCAAGGTAACTGATATCGCAGTTCTTGTAGTTGCTGCCGATGATGGAATCATGCCTCAGACAATCGAAGCGTTAAACCATGCTCAGGCTGCCGATGTCCCAATCGTTGTTGCAGTTAACAAGGTTGATAAAGAAGGTGCAAACCCTGACAAGGTTCGCCAACAGTTGACCGAATACAACTTAGTTGCCGAAGAGTACGGCGGAGAAACAATCTTCGTAAACGTTTCTGCTAAATCAGGTCAAGGCGTGCAAGATCTTATTGATTCGATTCTGCTCACTGCAGATGCAGCAATTGATCTACGCGCTGTTGCTGATGACTCTGCTCGCGGAGTTGCAATTGAGGCGCACCTTGATCGAGGTCGCGGTCCAGTAACTACAGTTCTTGTTCAACGCGGAACACTTAAAATTGGTGATCCGATTGTTGCTGGAGGCGCTTTTGGTCGCGTCCGTGCAATGTTGGATGAAAATGGAGACAACGTAGATACCGCTGGTCCTTCTCGTCCAGTTCAGGTTCTTGGTTTCACTTCTGTTCCAAGCGCCGGAGATACATTCTTAGTTGCGGATGAAGACCGTACTGCTCGCCAAATTGCTGAAAAGCGCCAGGCAGCAGAGAGAAATGCTCAACTTGCTAAGGCACGTAAGAAGGTCTCACTTGAAGACTTCATGGAGCAGTCAAAGATCTCAACACTGAACTTAATTCTCAAGGGTGACGTGAGTGGATCTGTTGAAGCGCTCGAAGAAGCGCTTATGCAGCTCGATGTTGGCGCTGAAGTTGACCTTCGCGTTATTCACCGTGGTGTTGGTGCAATCACTAAGAGCGATATAACTTTGGCATCTGCATCAACTGCAGTGGTCATCGGCTTTAACGTTAAGCCAGAACCACAAACTGCAATCTTTGCCGATCAAGAAGGTGTAGAAGTCCGCTTCTACTCAGTTATCTATCAAGCAATCGATGAAATTGAGCTCTCACTTAAGGGTCTGCTCAAGCCAATCTTCGAAGAAGCAATTCTTGGTAACGCTGAAGTTCGCGAAATCTTTAAATCTTCTAAGGCTGGAAATATCGCAGGTTCTATCGTTAAGGATGGAATCATCCGCCGTAACGCTAAGGCACGAATTATGCGTGGAGACACAATCATCGTTGATGATCTCACCATCGATTCGCTTAAGCGATTTAAAGATGATGCAACCGAAGTCAAAGAAGGCTTCGAGTGCGGTATTGGTCTTGGCAATATGAAGGATCTTCAAATTGGCGACACCATTCAGGTATTTGAGATGCGCGAGAAAAAGCGGGTATAAAAATGGGTCAATCACATCGCAGCCAAAAGGTTGCAGACCGTATCAAAGTAATAGTGGCACAACTGCTAGAGACGAAGATTAAAGATCCGCGTCTTGGTTTTGTCACTGTTACTGATGCGCGAGTTACTGGCGATCTTCAACAAGCCTCGGTTTTTTATACCGTGCTTGGCGATATCGATCAGCGTTCTTCAACGGCTGCTGCACTGGAAAGTGCAAAAGGTGCCATTCGTTCTGCACTTGGTCGCGAACTCGGCTTGCGTATCACGCCTTCAATTGAATTCTTTGAAGATGGTCTGCCTGAAAGTGCCAAAGCACTTGATTCACTTTTATCTAAGGTTCACGAACTTGATGCTGAAGTTGCCGCGCTTCGTGCGCATGCAACTTATGCCGGGGGAGAAGATCCTTATAAAGCACCTCGAGTAATCGACGAGGAATAAACATCGAGCACGGATTTCTGGTTGTAGATAAAGAACCAGGTATGACAAGCCACGATGTTGTGGCGATTGCGCGTCGCGCCCTTGGAACGCGCAAAGTCGGACATGCCGGAACTTTAGATCCAATGGCAACCGGAATTTTAGTTTTAGGTTTTAACAATGGCACCCGTTTATTGCAGTACATCACAGATGGCGATAAAAGCTATGTTGCAACCATAGTTTTGGGCGCAGCCACCGTAAGCGATGATGTTGAGGGTGAAATCATTTTTAGCGCTGATGCCTCAGCAATCACGGATGTGCAGATTGAAGGCGAGCTTGCAAAAATGCGTGGCCAAATAATGCAAAGACCAAGTTCGGTTTCTGCAGTTAAAGTTGCTGGTGAACGAGCCTATGATCGCGTGCGAGCCGGCGAAAAGGTTGAACTGGCTGCCCGCAACGTCAATATTTCGCAACTAGAAGCAACTGCGATTCGCAGATTTGAAAAAACTATTGAAGTCGATATTCAGGTTACCTGTTCTGCTGGCACATTTATCCGAGCGATTGCTCGCGATTGTGGTGAAGCTTTAGGTGTTGGCGGCCATTTAAATGCACTGCGCCGAACTCGTGTTGCAGATTTTGGTACTGAAAGTGCAGTCTCATTAAGTGATCTAAAGTCCGGCCAATTTCAAACGTTGGGCTTGGTAGATATTGCTCGCACAATCTTTACCGTCCGCGAATTAGCCCTAGATGAAGTCAATGAACTCTCATTTGGCCGCCCCCTTGCACCCAACTCTGGTAATGGGATTTTCGCTGCAGTTTCTGGCGAGAATTTAATTGCCTTACTGAGCAATAAAGATGGTTTAGCTAAACCAATCGCTGTATTCGCGGCGGCGAATTAAACCTGACAGACTTAGACCATGAGCGTAGTAGTAATTGGGGTTTTTGACGGCGTGCATAGAGGCCATCAAGAAGTTCTTAATCAAGCCAAAGCAATAGCCGATGGCGAAAAGATTATTGCGTTGACTTTTGATCCCCATCCCATGAGTGTATTTGCGCCAGATCGTGCACCTACTCTTTTAACTATCTTGACCGATCGCATTGAACTATTAAAGATTCATAATGCCGATCAAGTTGCGGTTATGAAATTCACGCCAGAGTTTGCTGCGATGTCGCCAGAGGATTTTGTTAATCGAATTCTCATAGAGCAGTTATCTGCGACAAAAGTAGTAGTTGGCAACAACTTCACTTATGGATTTAAAGCGGCAGGAAATATAGAATCTCTTAAAAAACATTCTGAATTTGAAACAATAGTTTTGGATTTAACACCTGCCGAAGGTGAAGTCGTTTCATCTACTCGAATCCGAAAATTGATTATTGAGGGTGATGTCGAGCAAGCACGCACATTATTAACTCGTCCTCACCGACTTGACGGCATAGTTGTTCATGGGGAAAAACGTGGCCGAGAAATCGGATATCCAACGGCAAATTTAGGCGACCTTGAACATCAAACGATTCCTGCTGACGGCGTCTATGTCGGCTGGTTAACAGTTGGAATAGATCGTTGGCCAGCAGCTATTTCGATTGGCACCAATCCAACTTTTGATGGTGTCAGAGGTCGACAAGTAGAGGCATATGCCCTTGATCAAGTTGGTCTTGATTTATATTCTCAAAACGCAACAATTGAATTCGGCTGGAGATTGCGCGAGACATTAAGATTTGATGGCCTGCAACCTTTGCTTGATCAAATGGCAAAAGATTGTGCTAAAGCCCGTGAGTTGACCGAGCTTTAGGCTCAGGATTTCACCTATTTAGCTCGCGCTGGTAATCTTGCCCGGTCCAACGAGAAAGCGAGCTTTCGTGAGGCAAACCGAAAGCCCTCGTGATCAGAAACCAAGGAGTACAAAGAAATGGCACTAACACCAGAAGTAAAGAAGCAAATTGTCGCGCAGTTCGGATCTACTCCTACTGACACGGGAAGTCCTGAAGCACAGGTCGCTTTGCTATCCAAGCGTATTGAAGAAATTACAGAGCACTTGAAGTCCAACCCACATGATCACCACAACCGTCGTGGTCTATTGCTTTTGGTTGGTCGTCGTCGCCGTATTTTGCAGTACCTTGCTAAGACAGATATCAACCGTTACCGCGTGATTATCGAAAAACTTGGTATTCGCCGCTAATTAAGTAATACCTACACCACTTCAAGGACATGGTCCTCGGTAGTGGTTTCCGCATCACTTTACATATCTGGTGCGTGAACTTCGATCGAAGATTCATCTCCTTTCTGTGGGTAGTACACATGACATAACTCATCAATGGGTTATGTCCATAGAAATAAAGGAGGACCCATGGAGGGTCAAGAGGTTCAGTCAGCCGTTGCAGTTATTGATAACGGAAAATTCGGAAAACGAGAGATTCGTTTTGAAACAGGTCGCCTAGCGCGCCAAGCAGCAGGAGCTGCTGCAGTTTACTTAGATGATCAAACAATGATCTTCTCAGCAACAACTGCATCAAAAACTCCAAAAGATCAATTTGATTTCTTTC
>CAEZZT010000052.1_pt1 | contig 9120 bp, 10 predicted proteins | sample 7266901 | NCBI WGS metagenome assembly CAEZZT01 (sample SAMEA6813966, study PRJEB35770) | uncultured Actinomycetes bacterium | biome: Freshwater; feature: Freshwater reservoir; material: water | place: Czech Republic | collected 2016-08-15 | depth 30m m
CAAGCACACAACTTGGAATCGCTTCGTTTATTGGGAACAGTTGGCGAACCAATTAATCCAGAAGCTTGGATGTGGTACCGCAAGATTATTGGTGGTGAACGTTGTCCGATTGTTGATACTTGGTGGCAAACCGAAACTGGCGCAATCATGATTTCACCTTTGCCAGGAGTAACAGCAACGAAACCAGGTTCTGCAATGCGCCCAATTCCAGGAATCAGTGCAAAAGTTGTGGACGATAATGCAAAACCTGTCGCTGATGGACATGGTGGTTATTTAATTCTTGATCAACCTTGGCCAGCGATGTTACGTGGCGTTTGGGGTGAAGATGAGCGCTACAAGGAAACATATTGGTCACGCTTTGAAGGAATTTATTTTGCAGGTGACGGCGCAAAATTAGATGATGAAGGTTCAATCTGGTTATTAGGTCGAGTCGATGACGTTATGAACGTATCTGGTCACCGTATTTCTACAACTGAAGTTGAATCGGCATTGGTTTCACATGAAGCCGTTGCTGAAGCAGCCGTTGTCGGCGCAGCCGATGCAATGACTGGACAAGGAATCGTTGCTTTCGTAATTTTACGTGGCGGTATCGCACATGCCGATGGCGAAGAACTCAATACTCAGCTACGTAATCACGTGGCGAAAGAGATTGGTGCAATCGCTAAGCCTCGTCAGATTTTGATAGTCAATGAACTACCAAAAACTCGAAGTGGCAAAATTATGCGCCGCTTATTACGCGATGTGGCTGAAGATCGAGTAGTTGGCGATGCAACAACTTTGGCAGATCCAAATGTTATGAAGCTAATTGCCGCTGGCTTACATAGTGCAAAGGATGAGGATTAAAGCTCTACGCCTAAATATTTAGAGGTTAGTGAGATTAATTCGATTTCATTTTTAAGTACACCTACGTGCTTATACGCCACGTTACCGTCGGCTGAGATAAACCATGTAACCGGAACGCCCATTCCAAAATAGGCACGAGATCGACCATCTGAATCAAACAAATTTGGCCACGTTATGCCGTTGTCTTGCACAAATATGCGCCCGTCTTGAATTGATGCTTCCTCAACATCTACACCAATGAGTTGAACTTTCCCTTGTGCCTTTTTGTAAAAGCTGCGCAATATTGGCATCTCTTCTTTGCACGGACCACACCAAGAGCCCCATACATTAATTATCGCTGGGCCTTTAACTGAATTTATCGCAACTGCTTTTGAACCATCAAGGCAATCTAAATTAATTGGTTTATCACTTGAAAAACTTGTGATTGTTGAACATGTAACAACTTGCCCAGCAATCTTTTCGGTTGAATCAGCACAAGCAGTGAGCATTAAAATTGCAACCGCTACCACAAGCTTTTTCATCGAAAATCCTTATCGGTCTTAACTAATAATCTCGCTTTTGCGATATCCATTTCACCAATACCTACACTAGGACACAATTTTGCGACTGGACATGCTGCACATGCAGGTTTGCGTGAATGACAGATACGGCGACCGTGCCAAATCATGCATTGAGATAAATTCGTCCATTCTGCTTGCGGAATTAACTCCCCAACTGTTCGCTCAACTTTTACTGGATCCATTTCTTTCGTCCAACCAAAGCGGCGAGACAAACGTCCAAAATGTGTATCTACAGTTATACCTGGGATATCAAATGCATGTCCCAAAACAACGTTTGCAGTTTTGCGCCCCACTCCTGGCAAAGTAATTAACTCTTCTAATGTGCGCGGAACTTTCCCGTCAAACTCGGTCAATAATTTAATTCCAATTCCTTTTATATGACGAGCTTTGGCACGATAAAAACCAGCCTGAAAGACTAGTTCTTCAAGCTCATGTATATCTGCTTCTGCATAGGCCTTAGCGGTTTTGTATTTCTTAAATACCGCCGGGGTAATAGTGTTAACTCTCTTATCTGTGCATTGAGCGCTGAGAACCGTTGCAACTATTAACTCCAGCGGGTTTTTGAAATCTAGTTCGCACCGAATCTCTGGATATGTCTTTACCAAAATCCGATAAATAGCCCGGGCTTGCGAGCGGGTTTCTTTATCTACGGTCATGGCGCTAAAGTACTACTCGTGCCCATAGATCTAGATGCTGTACATAAAGCCCCGCTATTTACTGCCCTCGATGAAGCAGCATCTGCTTCACTTCGCGCCTCGATGGATCTTGTAAAGATCGCTAAAGGTGGAATCTTGTTTGCCGAAGGCGCCGAAGGCGATCACCTATACGTGATTGTTGAAGGAAAGCTAAAACTGGGAACATCAAGCGGTGATGGTCGTGAAAACCTTCTTTCAATTCTTGGTCCTGGCGAAATGTTTGGCGAATTAAGTTTGTTTGATCCAGGTCCACGTACTTCAACTGCAACTGCAGTCACCGATGCAAAACTTTTGAGCTTGGGCCAGGAAAAATTAATTCCATGGCTGCGCGAAAACCCAGATGTTTCTCTTCACTTACTTGCGCGTTTGGCCCAACGTCTACGTCGCACAAATGAAGCAGTTGGTGATTTAGTTTTCTCAGACGTTCCAGGCCGTGTTGCCAAGGCTCTCATTGATCTTGGTGAACGCTTTGGTAAGAAAACCGATGAAGGTTTGTACGTTCATCATGATCTAACTCAGGAAGAACTTGCACAATTAGTTGGCGCATCGCGCGAAACAGTTAATAAGGCTCTTGCAGATTTTGCAGGCCGTAACTGGTTAAAACTTGATGGGCGTGCAGTATTGATCACAGATTTCGAACGCCTGTCAAAGCGCGGTAAATAGTTAGTCTGTAATCTCCACAGTTAGTTCAATTTCTACTGGTGAATTAAGTGGCAATTCTGCAATTCCAACCGCGCTTCGAGCGTGCTTTGCGCCATCGCCCCAGATTGCTAAAAATAACTCACTCGCGCCATTAACAACTACTGGTGCATTGATATAGCCAGGTACGCCATTTACGTAACCAACTACGCGAACAATCTTTGTAATCTTATTTACGTCTGCAACCGTTTCAACTGCAGCAAGTGCGTTTAGTGCACACACTTGTGCCAACTCTTTAGCGCGCTCTGGTGTTATCTCGCCATCAACTTTTCCAGTGCCAGCCATTTCACCATTAACTAAAGGAAGCTGGCCTGCCGTAAATACAATATTTCCTGTACGAATCGCTGGAACATAAGCCGCAACGGGCTTAGCAGCAACAGGGAGTTCAAGACCAAGTTCCTTCAACTTTGCGCGGACGTCAACTGTATTCATGCAATCTCTCTTTTCATGTAAGCAACTAGCTGTTCGCCAGTTCCTGGAGCTGGAACCACTTGAACGAGTTCCCAACCATCAGAACCCCATGTATCCAAAATCTGCTTCGTTGCATGTGAAAGTAATGGAACAGTTGCGTATTCGTATTTAGTCATTTATTTAACGCTGCTTTCACTAATGCAGAAACAACGCCACCGTCGGCTTTGCCTGCGATCTTTGGTTTTACTGCGCCCATCACTTTGCCCATGTCGGCAGGTCCTGCTGCACCTGTTGAGGCAATTGCCTCAGCAATAATCGCTGCTATATCGGCTTCGCTGAGCTGTGCGGGTAAATACTTTGCAATAACTTCGCCTTCGCTTTTTTCAAGGGCTGCCTTATCGGCGCGACCCGCATTTTCAAAAGCTTCAGCAGCTTCACGGCGCTTCTTACCTTCGCGAGATAAGACTGTGATTACTTCATCATCGCTAAGTACGCGTGCTTCTTTACCGGCAACTTCTTCATTGGTAATTGCAGTTAAAACCATACGGATTGTGCCCGAAGTAATTTCGTCACGGCTGCGGATGGCTTCAGTTAAATCGCTGTGGAGTTTCTCTTTAATACTCATGAAGTGAACTCTACTGCCAGTAGTTCTGCGATCTGCGCAGTGTTTAGCGCGGCACCTTTGCGTAGGTTGTCGCCACAAACAAAGAGATCAAGTGCCATTGGTTCATCAATGCTCTTGCGAACACGACCAACCCATGTCGGATCTGTACCAACTACATCGGCTGGAGTTGGGAATTGATGATTCTCTGGGTCATCTACCAACTTAACCCCAGCGGCGTTCGCCAAAATATCTTGTGCTTCTTTGCGTGATGGTTCCTTAGCAAATACAGCATGCACGGTTAATGAGTGGGTAGTTAACACTGGCACACGCACGCATGTTGCCGAAACTTTAAGGTTTGGCAGACCAAGAATCTTGCGGGATTCATTGCGCACCTTTAACTCTTCTGATGAATAACCATCAGCTTTTAATGATCCCGCCCAAGGCACAACATTGAGTGCAAGGGGTGCAGGGAATGGCCCAAGGTCAGTTACTAACTTACGTACGTCACCGGCAACATCACCCACATCTGTTCCTGCTACTTGCTTTATCTGTGCACGCAAAGTGTCTAGACCTGCTTGACCCGCACCTGATGCCGCTTGGTAAGAAGAAACAACAAGTTCTTTAAGTTCATATTTTTCGTGTAGCGCACCCATTGCAACAATCATTGAAAGCGTTGTGCAGTTTGGATTCGAAATAATTCCACGGGGACGATTTTTAACTTCCTGCGGATTAACTTCTGGAACAACTAGCGGAACATCAGCATCCATGCGGAATGCTCCTGAGTTATCGACAACAACTGCGCCACGTGAAGCAGCGATTGGTGCCCACTCGGCCGAAATTTCATCTGGAACATCGAACATCGCAACATCGATGCCATCGAAGGATTCAGGGGTTAATGCGACCACAGTTAGTTCTTCTCCACGACACATCAATTTCTTTCCAGCGCTGCGGGCAGATGCAATCAGACGGATTTCGCCCCACACATCAGGACGTTCGGACAAAATTCCAAGCATTACTGTGCCGACTGCGCCAGTAGCTCCAACTACTGCAAGTGATGGTTTCTTGCTCATCGCCCAGTTCCTCCATACACAACGGCTTCGGCTTGATCGGCATCTAATCCAAATGCAGCATGTGCTGCTTTAGCGCCGCGTTCTAGATCTGATTCGCGGCAGATAATCGAGATACGGATTTCAGATGTTGAAATCATTTCAATATTGATTCCAGCTTCTGACATTGCACCGAAAAACGCTGCAGTTACACCTGGATGCGAGCGCATACCCGCGCCAATTAATGACAATTTACCGATTTGATCATCGTATTGAATTGAAGCAAAACCAACTTCACCTTGAAGTTTTTGCAAAATGGAAGTTGCATCAACACCTTCGGCTTTAGGTAAAGTGAATGAAATGTCCGTGAGGCCTGTAGCTGCAGCGGAAACATTTTGTACGATCATGTCGATGTTGATGTCAGCATCAGCGATTGATTGGAAGATGCGTGCAGCAACACCGGTTCGGTCAGGAACTCCGACGATAGTTATCTTTGCTTCGGATTTATCGTGTGCGATTCCCGAGATGATTGCTTGTTCCATGTCTCCTCCTTCAGGATGATCTTTGACCACCCAGGTTCCCTCATTAGTTGAAAAAGATGAACGTACGTGAATTGGTAAGTCGTAACGGCGTGCGTATTCGACGCAACGCAAGTGCAGAACTTTTGCACCACTTGCAGCAAGTTCAAGCATTTCTTCATAAGTCACTGTCTTTAATTTGCGTGCAGTTGGAACAACACGTGGGTCGGCGCTAAAGACGCCGTCAACATCGGTGTAAATTTCACAGACATCGGCTTCAAGGGCTGCAGCTAAAGCAACTGCAGTTGTGTCACTACCACCGCGACCTAACGTTGTTACATCTTTTGTATCCTGCGAAATTCCTTGAAAGCCAGCAACGATTGCAATTGCACCTTCGTTGAGCGCTTCTTGAATTCGTCCTGGTGTCACATCAATAATGCGAGCACGACCATGTGCCGAAGTTGTAATCACTCCAGCTTGGCTGCCAGTAAATGAACGGGCTTCGTGGCCTAAATTTGTAATTGCCATTGCAAGAAGCGCCATCGAAATTCGCTCACCGGCAGTTAGCAACATATCTAACTCTCGACCAGTTGGAATCGGCGTGATCTGTTTTGCTAAATCAATTAATTCATCAGTTGTATCGCCCATCGCAGAAACAACGACGACGACCTGGTTTCCATCGCGTTTAGCCGCAACAATCCGGTTGGCAACGCGCTTCATGCCTTCGGCATCGGCTACCGATGAGCCACCATATTTCTGAACGATTAACCCCATGGCTTAATCCTCGCGCATGGATGAAATTGGCGCTAACCAATTTTCGGATTTTCTTAAATAATGAGACGAGGTGCGTATCAAATAACGAGATTAAACGTCGCGCCGGCCTTCAAAAGCCCGACCGAGCGTAACTTCATCGGCATATTCAAGATCTCCGCCAACTGGCAGGCCACTGGCTAGGCGCGAGACCTTTATTTCTAGCGGCTTAATCATGCGGGATAAATAGGTAGCCGTAGCTTCGCCTTCAAGGTTGGGATCTGTAGCCAAAATGACTTCAACGATTCCGGGATCTGCAAGGCGGGCCATAAGTTCGCGAATGCGTAACTGTTCGGGGCCGATTCCATCAATAGGTGAGATTGCGCCACCAAGCACATGGTACTTGCCACGAAATTCTCGAGTTCGTTCAATTGCAATTACATCTTTACTTTCTTCGACAACACAAATCAAAGTGTTATCACGGCGAGGATCGCGACAGATTCGGCACTCTTCTTCCTCGGAAACATTTCCACATTGTGTACAAAACTTCACGCGCTCTTTAACCGTGCGAATGGAATCAACTAGAGCTGCTGCGACATCTGCATCCGATTGCAAAATATGAAATGCGATTCGTTGAGCCGACTTTGGGCCAATGCCTGGCAAACGACCTAGTGCATCAATTAAATCTTGAATCGCACCTTCATACATACCTGACATAAATTAATTGCTCTCGATAATTTTGGCGCCGAGTTCTTGGGCAAGTAACGCTGCTCCAGTTAACAGGGTTTTATCCGTCGGTGCCTCTGAAGTACGAGTTTCGCGTGCGGCTGGAGTGTTGGTATCAATTGATGGATCAACTACACACTCAATTTTGCGATCGATTCCAACTACATCAACAAATGCTTTACGCAAAATTTCATCGGATTCAGAACGAACAAATGAATCACGCGCGCCAGCATTAACAATTCCAATTGTGATTGCTTTGTCATCTACGGCTAACACTTGCGCAGAAGCACTCAACAGCGACCAAGTAAGTCTGCGGCGCTTCTTTACATCCTCAATGACATCTGGCCATAGCCGTCTAAGTGAGGCTATGTCTGATGCACCATGAACGGGGGACGCTGGTGCAGTAGCAGTTGGCTTTGCTTCCTCAACTTTAGAGCTGTTGATTTCTCCGGTCGCATGAGCAGAGCCTGTAGTTTCTTTTGGCTCTGCGGTGCGAGCCGGTGAAGAAACAGCGGTGGAACTCATGGGAGCAATGTTCTCTGCTCGTTCAAGCCGTTCAATTCTTGAAAGCATTCCGGATTCTCCGTTATCGCCAATAGGCAACAAGATTCGTCCGCAAATAAGTTCAAGCATCAAACGTGGCGCAGTTGCCCCACGCATCTGGGTTAAGCCTTCTGCAGCGATATCAGCTGCCCGTGAAAGATTTGCAGTACCTATGCGGTTAGCTTGATTGCGCATACGTTCCATTTGATCATCGGGTAAATCTCGCAGAATTGAGTTAGCTGTTGAATCTTTTAACGCATCGACAATCATTAAGTCGCGAATGCGCTCTAATAAATCACTTGTAAATCGGCGTGGATCGTGACCGGATTCAATAACGCGGTCAATGGTTTTAAACAAAGTTGCACCATCGTGGGCTGCAATCGCATCGACTGCATCATCTAGCAATGCGCCATCTGTAAAACCTAATAATTGAATTGCGATTTCATAGCTAACGCCATCTTTGCCAGCACCGGCAAGTAACTGACCAAGAACAGATAACGCATCGCGAACAGACCCACCAGATGCACGCACAACTAAAGGAATAACTCCCTTAGCAACACTTACACCTTCGAGATTACAGATCTTTTCTAAGTGCGCAGCCAAAATTCCTGGCGGTACCAAACGGAATGGATAATGGTGAGTACGTGAACGGATAGTTGCAATTAACTTATCTGGTTCAGTGGTTGCAAAAATAAAAATTACGTGGGGAGGTGGTTCTTCAACAACTTTAAGAAGCGCATTTGCTGCACCTGGCCCAAGTTGGTGAGCTTCATCAATAATATAAATCTTGTAGCGACTTTGTACTGGTGCAAAGAACGCTTTATCGCGAAGATCACGCGCATCATCTACTAAACCATGTGTTGCAGCATCTAGTTCGATAACATCTAATGAACCTGGACCATTTGCAACTAAATCTTTACATGACTGGCACTCACCACATGGATTTGGAGTTGGGCCATTAACACAGTTAAGTGAGCGCGCCATAATGCGAGCGCTAGAAGTTTTTCCGCAACCTCGTGGGCCACTAAATAAATAAGCGTGGTGTGTGCGTCCAGATTCCAACGCATTTGAAAGTGGAACAGTGACATGTTCTTGTCCGATGACGTCTGCAAAAACAGAGGGACGATACTTACGATACAAAGCTAATGACATCACTCGCCCCCATTTCTAGAATTCCGTTGTTCATTTTCTACTATTTCAGTTCGATGCGCATCTTCACGTTCACTAATCGACATAGCGCCGTTCTCTTCAATAATGAACGCTTCCATTCCTAACCGTGAAGCTGGTTGGGATTGCGCGCTTACTAAATTGAATCTACCTGGATGCATCGAACTGGTCGTGCTAGGCATTGCTTCTCTTTTAGATTCCGCAATCTCACGCTTTAGGGTTTCAACCTCTTGTGGCGACATGTGAATCTGAGTTTTCTTGTCGCCAAGAAAATGCCTCAATATCCGACGCATTTTCCTTTTGAACATATTCTCTTCTCTACTCTTCGACGCGGTAAATTTAATAGGACCCCTCGCACACCCGCCAGAGCGGACCTACCCTTGCTGCATTCCTGCCCTGGGGGAGTTCGGTACGGTAACGCCGTACGAGGGATCTGGCGTAATCATAGTTATAGCCACCGATAGAGTGCTCCCCTCGGGAGGATTCGCATAGCGGCCGAGTGCGCACGCTTGGAAAGCGTGTATAGGGCAACCTATCGAGGGTTCAAATCCCTCATCC
>CAEZZT010000054.1_pt1 | contig 9068 bp, 10 predicted proteins | sample 7266901 | NCBI WGS metagenome assembly CAEZZT01 (sample SAMEA6813966, study PRJEB35770) | uncultured Actinomycetes bacterium | biome: Freshwater; feature: Freshwater reservoir; material: water | place: Czech Republic | collected 2016-08-15 | depth 30m m
GAAGCCGTTGAGATTTCCCGAATTTAGGTAGGCTTATGGGTATGGCAAATGACATCTTTTCTACGCTGCGTACCTATGTCAATAAAATCTCTGATGGCGATAAAAACGCGTCGGAAGTTGCATCCACGGTCAATCAGTGGCTGCGAGAAGGTGGCGAAGCTCTGAAGATAAAAATTGAAGATGAAGTTGAGCGCTCAGTGTCAAAGATGGGCTTTGTAAAACGTGGTGAGTTTGAAGCGCTAAAAGAAGAAGTTGCACGGTTGAAAATGTCTCAGGCCAGCACTGTGAAAAAGAGCCCAGCAAAAAAGCCAACTGTGAAAAAATCTACAACTAAAAAGGCGGCAGCTAAATGACAACTGGTGCAGATCACACTCAAGGCGAAAACCTTGTAGAGGAAATCAGAAATGATTTGGTTGAAATCGATGCCATGGAAGTAAATGATCATGGCGACCGCTATGAGCAGTTGCATCAAAAACTTTCCACCGCTTTGTCTTCAATTGATGGTCTATAACACACTCAAATGAAGATTCGCCTTGATGCTGAACTTGTTCGCCGGGAGTTAGCGCGTTCGCGTGAGCATGCATCGGATTTAATTGAGGCTAGATCTGTTTTGGTTAACGGTATCCCTGCCACCAAACCTGCAACGATGGTTGATGCCGAAACGTCAATTAAATTGCATGGAAAACGCGATGATTTTGTTTCTCGCGGTGGGCACAAGTTAGCTGGAGCTTTAGATGCGTTCACTGGAGTTGTTGTTGAAGGAAAGCGTGCATTAGATGCTGGTGCTTCAACCGGCGGTTTTACCGATGTCTTACTTCGCCGAGGCGCTGCCCATGTTGTTGCCGTTGACGTTGGGTATGGGCAGTTAGCGTGGGAACTGCGACAAGATCCGCGTGTGACGGTGCATGATCGCACCAATATCCGGCATTTAACTGGCGATGTCATCGGCGAACCAATCGATTTAGTTGTTGCAGATTTGTCTTTTATTTCGCTCACCCTTGTTTTGCCCGCGCTTGTTGCTGTATCCAAATCGGATGCCGATTTCGTCGTCATGGTTAAACCTCAATTTGAAGTTGGCCGTGAAAAACTCGGCGCCGGAGGAGTAGTTCGAGATCCTGCGCTACGAAAGGCTGCCGTCATCGAAGTTGCAGATTCTGCATATGACGTAGGTTTAGGAACTTTAGGGATTGCAGCTAGCCCTTTGCCTGGTCCTGCGGGAAACGTTGAGTATTTCTTGTGGCTTCGAAGAGGTGCACCTGAGATTAATCATTTAAATTTGGATCAAGCTATTGCGATCGGACCACAGTAAATGAGCACACGTAATCTTTTGCTTGTATGCAATCCTGGGCGCGAACAAGCGATAACTGCAGCCACCGAACTAGCTAAAGATTTCCAGTCGGCAGGTTTTTCTCTCTTTACAATTTCTGACGTTTCAATTTCTGGTGTAGTTAAATGTGATATCGAATCTTTGCCTCAGTTAGAAGTTGCAGTTGTACTTGGCGGTGATGGAACAATTCTTCGAGCTGCCGAAGCAACACGTGTACAGCAAATTCCATTGCTGGGGGTCAATCTTGGCCATGTTGGATTCTTGGCAGAAGTGGACAAACCACCTTTACAAACTATCGTGAAAGCAATTTCAGAACGCAGTTATGTAGTTGATTCGCGCATGGTTTTAAAATATGCCGTTAAGCGTGAGGGTGAAATTGTTGCTGAAGGTTGGGCACTTAATGAAGTAACGGTTGAACGTGAAAAAACAACAATGGTTGAACTCTTTCTGGAAATTGATGGGCGTCCTATTTCTAGATGGGGTTGTGATGGTTTGATTTGTTCAACTCCAACAGGATCAACGGCGTATGCATTTTCTGCCGGTGGCCCGGTTGTTTGGCCTGAGGTTGATGCGTTAGTGGTACTTCCGATTTCTGCGCATGCTCTTTTTTCGCGTCCACTTGTAATTTCTCCAAAATCGCAGATAGTCGTGCAAGTCGATTCACCGGAAGCGGTTTTATCAGCTGACTCCCTACGAAATTTCATGTTGGCAAATGGCGATCGAGTCCACATCACCAAGGACAGCCATGTTGTAAGACTTGCGCATCTATCTGGCGGCGTATTTAGCGATCGTCTGGTGGCAAAATTCAAACTTCCAGTTGAAGGTTGGCGCAGTGAGTGAACGTACCTTTTTAGAGGAAATCAATATTCGCTCGATAGGAGTAATAGAAAACTCCACACTTGAGATATCAAAAGGCTTGACGGTTCTTACCGGAGAAACCGGTGCCGGCAAAACAATGATTTTAACTGCGTTGAATTTAATTTTGGGCGGCAAGGCAGATGGTTCGCTAGTACGCAAAGGAAGTGAACGACTTATCGCTAGCGGGAAATTTTCTGTACCAAAAACTCTATCTGCGGTTTTGGAAGAATGTGGACTTCAGGTTGAAGATGATCAAGTAATAATTACCCGCACAGTTAGTGCAGATGGCAAAAGTAAGGCAAGTTGTAATTCTATTTCAGTAGCCGCAAGTGCGTTGAATTCTGCAAGTGAATTCTTAGTTGAAGTACATGCCCAGGCTGCCAATTTGAATATGACTAAGAGTTCCAAGCAGCGCGAACTTTTGGACCGCTTTTCAGGCACAGAACTTGCACAAGCGTTAAATATGTATCAAAGGATTCTTTCAAATTATCATGAAGTTAAATCTCGAATTATGGCGATTAAGAAAAATAACGATTCGCGTGAAGCTCAGTTAGGCATTTTGCGAGAGTTTACGACGGCAATGTCAGCATTAAAGTTAACGCATAATGAAAATATCGATATCGATTCCGAAATTTCTAGGCTTTCAAGTGTTGAAGAACTGCGAATAGCTGCTACTTCGGCCGCTTCAATTATTGAGGAAGAAGAGTCCGGAACGCTAACTACGTTGGGCCTAGTCCGTAAATCACTTGATGTTTCTCGCTCTAAGGACCCACTCATTGAAGAGCTTTATCAGAAAATAAGTGAAGCATTTTTTCTAGTTGATGACGCAAAGAGCGTCCTGGCCTCATACCTTTCCAAACTAGAAGCCGATCCAGTGCGTTTGGAATATCTCAATGCGCGTAAAGCAAGCATTAATTCGTTGATTAAAAAGTACGGCGGTTCGGGTTCAGTCGAAACTGAAATTGCTGTGCTTATCACCAAATTTGAGAGTTCTGCCGATGCTATAGCCGATTTAGAAGGCGGAGACTTGCGTTTGCAAGAACTCGAAAAAGAACTTCAAGGGATTAAAAAGGAGTTAGTTACAGCAGCAAAAGCACTTACTACGTTGCGCGAAGTTAATGCACTTAAACTTTCAAAGGCGGTAACTATTGAAATCACGCAACTTTCAATGCCGCACACTTCATTTCATTGCACTGTAACCAGCGCAGACTATTCTGCGTTAAAGGAATCTGATTTCACAGCCTTAGGTTGCGATGAGATAACAATGTTCATTCAAGGACACAAAGACGGACCACTTGTGCCCCTTGCAAAAGGTGCAAGTGGTGGCGAAATGTCTCGCGTAATGTTGGCACTTGAAGTTGTCTTAGCTTCAACACATCCTGTAGGTACGTATGTTTTTGATGAAGTAGATGCTGGCGTGGGCGGAAAAGCTGCAATTGAAGTTGGGCGAAGACTTCATGAACTCTCCAAACATTCGCAGGTAATAGTTGTGACACATCTACCTCAGGTGGCAGCATGGGCTGATTCACACTTTGTAGTTACTAAGAACTCCGATGGATCAGTTACTGAAAGCAATGTCACAACAGTGCGCGATGAAGCGCGAATTGAAGAGATTGCCCGAATGCTCGCCGGCATGGAGGAGTCAGCTAGCGCCCGTGAACACGCCACTGAACTTCTCGGACTGCCATTGTCAGCCCCGTAGCTAAAGCGATGATAGGTTGGTCTCCCATGGGCCAACCTCATGTGACTAAACACTTATTTGTAACTGGCGGAGTCGCCTCATCTCTTGGCAAAGGACTCACCGCCTCATCTCTTGGCAGATTGCTTGTCACGCGAGGCATTCGCGTAACGATGCAAAAGCTAGATCCTTATCTAAACGTTGACCCCGGAACAATGAATCCTTTTCAACACGGCGAAGTTTTCGTAACCGATGATGGCGCAGAGACTGATTTAGATATCGGGCACTATGAGCGTTTCTTGGATACTAATCTTCACGGTTCGGCCAACGTCACTACAGGTCAGGTTTATTCACGAGTTATTGCTCGCGAACGACGTGGTGAGTATTTAGGCGAAACTGTTCAAGTAATTCCGCACATTACAAATGAGATTAAAGAACGTATCCGCGCAATGGCCGCGCCAGATATCGATTTAGTAATTACCGAAGTTGGCGGAACTGTTGGCGATATTGAATCTCAGCCATTTCTTGAAGCCATTCGCCAAATTCGCCAAGAAGTGGGTCGCGATAATGTTTTCTATTTACACGTTTCTCTAGTTCCCTACATTGGGCCGTCAGGAGAGTTAAAGACTAAACCTACTCAACATTCAGTAGCGGCTTTGCGAAGTATCGGTATTGCACCTGATGCAATTGTTTTGCGATCTGACCGTGAAATTCCGCTTGCTGTAAAGAAAAAGATATCCCTGATGTGCGATGTGGATTCAGAGGCAGTTGTTGCAGCCGTTGACGCACCATCAATCTATGACATTCCAAAGGTGCTGCATTCAGAAGGTCTTGATTCTTACGTTGTAAAACGTTTAAATCTTGGCGGGCATGAAGTCGTTTGGGGTGAATGGGATGCGCTATTAGAAAAAGTTCATTATCCAAAACATCACGTGCGAGTAGGGCTTGTTGGAAAATACATTGATCTTCCTGATGCCTATTTGTCAGTTTCTGAAGCGCTGCGAGCCGGTGGCTTTGCAAATGATGCCAAAATCGAAATTGTTTGGATTCCAAGTGATGAGTGTGAAACTGCCGATGGCGCACAGAAACATCTCAAAGGTTTAGATGCAATTGTTGTTCCTGGCGGATTTGGAATTCGAGGAATTGAAGGCAAAGTTGGTGCATTAAAATTTGCACGCGAAAATAGAATACCAACGCTTGGTTTATGTCTCGGTTTGCAATGTATGGTTATTGAAGCTGCACGAAATTTGGCGGGAATAAGCGATGCCATATCTGCAGAGTTCTCCGATTCAGGTACACCGGTAATTGCAACAATGGATGATCAGAAGCATGTAGTTGAGGGCGAAGGCGACATGGGAGGAACGATGCGACTTGGTCTCTATAAAGCGAATCTGCTCAAGGATTCTGTTGTAGCAAATACCTATGGTGCGTTAGAGATTTCTGAGCGACACCGTCACCGTTATGAAGTGAACAACCTCTATCGCGACAAAATCTCTGCCGCAGGTTTAGTTTTCTCAGGCATGTTTCAAGAGCGGGATTTAGTGGAGTTTGTAGAACTACCTAAAGAGGTACATCCTTATTACGTAGGAACTCAAGCCCATCCAGAACTACGCTCACGTCCAACTAAGCCGCACCCACTCTTTGTTGGATTAATAAGCGCAGCCGTCGCAGCGAAAGGCTAATAGATGATTGTTGGCATACCAAAAGAAATTAAGGTTCATGAATCTCGTGTAGCTATTACTCCAGAAGGAGTTTCAGAGTTTGTTGCTGCTGGGCATCAAGTAATTATCGAAGATAACGCAGGGGTAGGTTCTGCAATCACAAATCAAGATTTCACTTCTGTTGGTGCTTCGATCGTAGCTTCGGCTTCAGAAGTATGGGCACAAGCTGATTTGATTCTCAAAGTAAAAGAGCCGATTGAAAGTGAGTACGCATCACTTCGAAGCGGTCAAGTGCTTTTTACCTATTTACACCTCGCTGCTTCGAAAGCTTGTACTGACGCACTTGTCAGCAGCGGCACAACTGCAATCGCCTATGAAACTGTTGAAGTTAACGGGCAGTTGCCACTGCTTGCACCAATGAGCGAAGTTGCTGGTCGTTTAGCCACACAAGTGGGAGCTACCGCGTTACAAAAACCTCACGGCGGCCGTGGAACCTTGCTCGGTGGTGTCCCTGGAGTTGCACCCGGTAAAACAGTAGTTATTGGCGGGGGAGTAGCTGGTTTAAATGCAGCCGTCATTGCAGTTGGTATGGGCTCTGATGTCACGGTTATTGATCGTTCTATTAATCGATTGCAGTACATCGACACTATTTATTCAGGTCGAATTAAAACTTTAGTTGCATCTAAGCACGCAATCGAACGTGAAGTTAAGTCGGCCGACCTTGTTATTGGAGCAGTCCTAGTTCATGGAGCTAAAGCGCCAAAATTAGTCTCAAATGAATTAGTGAAGCAGATGAAGTCCGGATCGGTTTTAGTCGATATTGCCATTGATCAGGGTGGGTGCTTTGAAGATTCAAAACCAACCACTCACGCCGAACCTACATATCGAGTCCACGATTCAATCTTTTACTGTGTCGCAAATATGCCAGGAGCAGTTCCAGTGGCTTCTACTTATGCACTGACTAATGCCACTTTGCCTTATGCCTTATCGATTGCAAATTTGGGGTGGGAGAAAGCTTGTCGCAGTGATAATAATTTGGCTAAGGGATTAAACGTTCATGCTGGAAAGGTTTATTACACAGCTGTAGCCAAAGCGCATGGATATGCAAGCGCTGAGTTTTGAGAGCGCAGTATCCTCATTTCTCAATCATTTAACCATTGAGCGCGGATTGTCTATCAACACAATTGCAGCTTATAACCGTGATCTCTACAAGTTCGGTAATTTTCTAGGTAACAAAGCACTTCACGGTATCGATCTAAACACAATTAATGAATTTAGTATCTCTTTGAAGGAGTTAGGGTTGTCGGTCACCAGTATTAATCGAATCGAATCCACGCTTCGAACTTTTTTTAAACATCTTTCGATTGAATATGGATTTACAGATCCAACTTCGGGTCTTACTTCCAAACCAGCTAAGCGCCGACTTCCAAAAGCTTTAACTATTGATCAAGTTATGAGTTTGATTAATGCGGCATATCATCAGAGTGAACCCATTACCTTGCGTGATCAGACAATGGTCGAACTTTTGTACAGCAGTGGTGCTCGTGTAAGTGAATTAATTGGTATTAATCTGTCAGATATTAATACGGTTCAAACAGTTGATGGTGAAATCACAACGCTCAAACTAAGAGGTAAGGGATCTAAAGAACGAATCGTTCCTTTGGGCTCATTTGCAACTGCTGCGATAAATGATTACTTAGTTCGCATACGTCCAGGTTTAGCTGCCAAAAATTCGAAGACTAATTCTGCGTTATTTCTGAACTCTCGCGGTGGTCGAATTACTCGCCAATCGGCTTGGAACATTGTTCTAAGAGCTGCAAATGATGCAGGCATTACCGAGCACGTATCACCGCATGTTTTTAGACATTCATATGCCACACATCTTCTAGATGGTGGAGCTGATATCCGCGTAGTACAAGAGTTATTAGGACATGCGTCCGTTACAACCACACAGATCTATACCCTTATAACTATCGATAAAGTCCGTGAAACCTATTCACTTGCGCACCCTCGGGCACGCGATTAATTATTTACAGACCGCGAAGCCGGCGAGCAAGAATACTTTGATCGCCTTTCGCTTCAAGATCAGCAATGATTACAGCGATAGATTCGCGAACAATGCGTCCTCGATCGACAGCCAAACCGAGATCACCACGTAGCTGCAATCGAGCTTGGTCTAAATCGAAAAGTTCATCAGGAGAGAGATAAACCGTTATTTTCTCGTCGTGGCGTTCGCGACCAGATGGTGAACGATCAACTGTAGTTACACGGCGACGGGCAATTGTGCGAACACCTTTTTTACTTGATGCAGCCTTAGGTGTTGTGATCGCCGGAGGCACTAAGGGAGCAGGAGCTTCGGCTTGTGCTGGTACAGCGCTTAATGCTGGAGCGTTAGAACGAAATAGTTCATCGGCACCAGGAAGATTAGCTCTGCGGGTCATCGTGCGCCTCCTCGGGCAATTAGTTCACGTGCAAGTCGGCGATATGAAGCAGCTCCGCCGGAAGAAGTTGCATACGTAGTAATTGGTTCACCAACTACTGTCGTTTCAGGAAAACGAATTGTCTTTGCGATAATCGTTTCAAATACATCACTTGGGAACTGTTCAAGAATTCTTTCTAGAACCTGTCGGTTATGTGAAGTCTTTTTGTCATACATGGTTGCAAGAATTCCGATGAGTTTTAAATCAGGGTTTAGGAAAGTTTTAACTTTATCTAGATTTCCCTTGAGTTCAATGAAGCCATGTAATGCAAAGTATTCGCACTGCAGGGGAACAATTACTTCATCTGCTGCAACGAGTGCGTTAATAGTTAACTGACCCATTGTTGGCTGGCAGTCAATTAAAATTACATCGTAGTAATCGCGCAATGAACCTAGGGCACGCTTGAGATATTGCTGGCCACCAATTTCAGCACCTAACGTTGTTTCAGCTGTACCTAAGTCACGGTTAGCTGGGAGAAAATCCAAGCCCGGAACTGCTGACTTCAAAACAATCGAGTCAATGTTTGCAGTCGGAGTCATGAGTGCGTAATAAACAGTTTGTTCTAGAGGCAATGAGTGGGCGTTTACTCCTAAGCCAAGTGATAAACCACCTTGCGGGTCGAAATCGACCAGCAGAACTCTTCGACCTAACTCAGCAAGAGATGCTCCAAGGTTGATTGTGGTTGTTGTCTTTCCTACGCCACCTTTTTGGTTGAAGATCGCAATTACTTTTGCATTTCCGTGCTCGGCGATACTCGCCGGTGCAGGAATACTTGCTGCTGATTTTCCAAGCAGAGTTGCAGTAGTTGCCACATCATCTTGATTTGTCGATTTAGCGTTCAAGCGTCAAACCTCCTTTTAGAACTATGCGCGCGAGCCTACGCGTTAGGCCAAAGTCGGGCAACTGTGAAGTAGGGTGGTCCAATGGATTTGTCAGTTGAAGAGTCAACGGATGTAAACGCTGCCACAGGTGGCTTTTCCGTACACCTGGACAACTTTGATGGCCCTTTTGATCTCTTGCTTCAACTCATCTCACGCCACAAGATGGATATCACTGAAATCTCC
>CAEZZT010000058.1_pt1 | contig 8464 bp, 7 predicted proteins | sample 7266901 | NCBI WGS metagenome assembly CAEZZT01 (sample SAMEA6813966, study PRJEB35770) | uncultured Actinomycetes bacterium | biome: Freshwater; feature: Freshwater reservoir; material: water | place: Czech Republic | collected 2016-08-15 | depth 30m m
CAACCACGCAGTTATCGGCCACAGCAGAAGCAATAAAGGAAGATGGTCGATTTACCGAACCTGAGAGTAGTGAAACTTTGGTTCGTGGTTGGCACCATGAAGGTTTAGCCGTTCGCCCGCAACAGAGAATGATTGGACATACAGGATTTCTCATTCAAAGCCGAAGAATGGCGCCAGGCGTAGAAGTTCTTGCACGCAGACGCCGACCATCAAAGGGTGCATACGGTGTCGCGGAAGAGTGAGCGCTTAGTTAATCTGACAATCGCGCTGCTTGCCACCAAGCGATATTTAACTAAAAATGAAATCTTTCGCAGCATTGAAGGCTACGAAGGTAATGAAGAATCTAAAGAGCGAATGTTTGAGCGCGACAAGGATGACCTGCGCACGCTTGGTATTGAAATTGAAGTTGGTGGACTAGATCCATTATTTAACGATGAAGCTGGTTATCGTATTAAGCCTGAAAATTACGCATTAGACCTTGGCGAAATATCCGGAACAGATATTGCGCTTTTATCCTTAGCCGCCCAAGCCTGGAATGGCGCAGCGTTAGATTCAGGCGCACAGACAGCTTTACTTAAATTGAAATCAATGGGTATCGCATCAGATCTTGCAGCAATTCCTACTCTGGCTCCGAGAATAACTCTCATGAACGAAGAGATTGAAAATGTTCTCCAAGCTATCGCAAACCAATCACATATTTCTTTTGAGTACTTTTCTATTGATTTGATTGCAAAGCCACGAGAAATTGCCCCTTACGCGGTGGGTACGCGAAATGGCCATTGGTATTTCACGGGCATGGATTTAGAAAAGAAGGAGATACGTACTTTCAGAATTGATCGAGTTGCAAGTCAGATTCAAATTGTAGGTAAGTCAAATCGTTTTACAGTCCCAACTGGTTTTGATCTCTTTGAAACTATGGATGCGATTGAACCTGAAAAACTGGCAGTTTTAGAGATTCGTAAGGGTAAAGCTGCAGCGTTGCGCAAGGCGGCCCAATCCATTCAAGATTTAGGGGAGTGGGAGCGGATTGAAATTGCCTATGGTGATTCAGAAGTTTTTATCGACACCATTCTTTGGCATTTAGACGATGTGGTGGTTAATGAGCCAGCCGAAATCCGTGGCAAAGTTATAGATACCCTCAAAGAGTTAGTACGTATCCATGGTTAAAAGCAAACCAACCCCGCTTGCCGAAACCGAACGTCTTCTGGCGTTGGTGCCATATATCACTGCAAACCAGGGGATAAGTGTCAAGGAGTTAGCCACTGCCTTTGATGTATCACCCAAACAGATGGTTTCAGATTTAACGACTTTGTGGATGTGTGGTTTGCCAGGGTACACAGCACTTGAACTCATGGATCTCTCTTTTGAATCTGGATTTGTAACTATTCAAAATGCTGAAACTTTGCAATCGCCAAGAACACTTAATTTAGAGGAGCAAGTTGCTCTGATTATGGGATTGGATTTGCTTTCGCAATCTTTGCCGACTGAGAGTTCATTGAAGCAAAATATCGAAGTTCTTGCAGAACGTTTATCGCAAAGTTCTAGAATCACCTCGAAGTTAAGGGCTATTAGCGACATCCCTGCTTCTCTACGGGCCGAAATTGAAACTGCTATAGTCCGAAAGCACGCACTTGATATTTCATACTATTCAATTTATAGAGATGAAATATCACAACGATTAGTAAGACCTCTCGAACTTCGCCTCGATGAAAATGCGGAATACCTCTATGCCTTTTGTGAAACCGCTCAGGATTTTAGAGTTTTTCGTTTAGATCGTATTCAATCCTGCACAAGTATTAATAAGACTGCAGATGTGCCACCTGCTGCCTCAAAATCTGCCGATTCAAAACAAGGATTTACCGTTAGATTCAAATCCCGTCTAAGGGTGATGAAGGAACGTTTTGATGCCGATGAAATATCAACTAACTCGGAGTATTCCTTTGATTCCTTTTCTTCCCAATGGCTCATCAGAAGTATCTTGGCAAGTTCTGGTGGCGCAGAACTAGTTACACCATTGGATTTACGGGAAGAAATATGTAAAAAGTCTCAACTGATGCTAGATCGTTACCAATCTCAATAGCCTGCGCCTAGCGCTAATACATGCGCCTGGGGTAACCTATAGCGTTGTAAGCCGACCTAAATCAAGGAGAAGTAATGAACGCACTCAAGCCAACACATCTGATTGTTCTTTTAGTTGTTGTCATGGTTCTTTTCGGCGCGAAACGTCTACCTGATTCAGCACGTTCACTTGGCCGTTCACTTCGCATCTTCAAAAGCGAAATGAAAGAGCTCCAGGAAGATGACAATAAGCCAAACGGCGAATCAACCGACAAATAAATTTAGCCTATGGCATCTAATACTGCGGCAAGGATGCCACTGCTTGATCATCTCCGAGAGTTTCGAAAGAGGATTTTTAGAGCCTCACTCGCAATAGTTATTGGGGCCGGCATAGGGTGGTATTTCTACAATGAAATTATTACGACTCTTGCTGCTCCTGTTTGTGATTTAAAAGGGGCACAAGCTGCTGGCGCGGCAACCTGTGGTGGTCTTTACATCAATGGAGTCTTAGGACCTTTTAATTTGCAAGTAAAAGTTGCCTTGCTTGCAGGCATAATTGTTACCGCACCTGTTTGGCTTTATCAATTATGGGCTTTTATTGCACCCGCTCTACATCGCAAAGAGAAGCGAAATACGATTCTGTTTATACTTTTTGCTACACCTTTTTTTGCAATAGGTGCATATCTTGGATATTTAGTCCTTCCGCTAGCCATCAAAATGCTTTTCGGATTTACACCTTCAGCTTTATCAAATCTAATTAAATTTGATGATTATTTAGACTTCGTTATGAGAATCATTCTCATTTTCGGTCTTGCCTTCGAACTACCGGTTTTCTTGGTTACCTTTAATCTCATTGGATTTATCAGAGGTGAAACAATTTTAAAACCTTGGAGAGTTTGGGTTTTTGCAATTTTTCTTTTCACTGCAGCGTTCACTCCTACACCAGACCCCGTGACGATGACTCTCTTGGCATTGCCATTGATCGCGCTCTACTTTATGGCCGGCGGTATTGGACTCTTGGTGGACAAACGACGTGATAAGCGCATTTCTACGATTGAGACTTCTGCAACATCAATCGACGCCCCAACACCAATAGACGAATAGTTAGATAGGGTCGGCGCATGTGGGCCTTAGTAATTAATCCCGTATCAGGGCAAGGAAAAGGGGCGACCATAGGTACATATGTCGCAGGTTTTTTGAATTCACGAAAAATCGACTATGAAATAATTATTGGTAAGAATCAAATTGATCAAGGTGATTTGCTCGCAAAATTTATTAACAAATATCCAGATTGCGAAGGCGTAATAGCTGTCGGAGGAGACGGTTTACTGCACCTGACCTTACAAAAAACTGTTCCTGCTCAAATTCCATTGGCAATGATTCCAGCGGGCACAGGTAACGATTTTGTTCGCACGCTCGGTTGGTCTCTAACCAAAATTGATGAAATATTAGACGCCGTTATCCATACAAAACCCCAACAAATAGATTTGGGCCTGGTAGATGGTGAATGGTTTGGTGCAATTTTATCTACTGGCTTTGATTCCATCGTAAATGAGCGAGCAAATGCAATGTCTTGGCCCAAGGGTCCAAAAAAATACGATGTGGCTATCGCATTTGAACTTCCTAGATTCAAACCTAGACACTATGAAATCACTCTCGATGATCGGACTATCTCAACGCAGGCCATGCTCATCGCCGTTGCGAACGGCAGATCCTATGGTGGTGGAATGTTGGTCTGCCCTGAAGCAGAGCTCACCGACGGTCTTTTTGATGTAATGGTCCTTCACCCGATTTCGAAAATCGAGTTCCTGAAAGTCTTTCCACGCGTTTTCAAAGGTACTCACATATCCCATCCGGCGGTCGAAATCGTGCGCAGCAAGAAGGTTTCAATAACAGCCGATGCAGTTTCCTATGCCGATGGCGAACGAGTTGGCCATCTACCAATAACTACTGAATGCATATCTGGTGCGCTATCGACGTGGATGCCATGACAACACCTGCGGAGAAATTCGCTGCGGCAAAGCTACGAACAAAATTTAAAGAAACAACGGAATTCATAAGCAGTTTTGACTTTGAATTTGATCCTTTTCAAATAGCAGCTTGCCATGCAGTTGAAGATGGAAGTGGAGTTTTGGTTGCAGCCCCTACCGGCGCAGGAAAAACGGTTGTTGGTGAATTCGCAGCACACCTGGCCTTAAAACTTGGAAAGAAGTGCTTTTATACAACCCCAATTAAGGCTTTATCCAATCAAAAATACTCCGAGTTTGTTGCAAAGTTTGGCGAAGACCGCGTTGGCTTATTAACGGGAGATACCAGCATTAATGGTGAAGCCGATATCCTCGTAATGACTACAGAGGTTTTGCGTAATATGTTGTACGCGGGTTCTAATACGTTGACTAATTTAGGTTTTGTAGTGATGGATGAAGTCCACTACTTGGCTGATAAATTTCGTGGAGCCGTTTGGGAAGAAGTTTTGATCCACTTAATGGAAAGTGTTCAAGTTATATCCCTCTCTGCAACAGTTTCAAATGCTGAGGAATTCGGTGAATGGTTAGGTGAAGTCAGAGGAAATACTCAAGTCATTGTTAGCGAAATCCGTCCTATTCCGCTGTATCAGCATGTACTTATAGGCAACCGACTACTTGATCTTTTTGAAAAACCTGGTCAGATTAACCCCGAAATTTTGCAACGCGAGCGTGAAGCTGTTCGCAAGGCAGCGATTAGTCGTCACCGAAGAGGTCGTTATAACGAGCCGGCAGATCGCTTAACTCGCGCAGACATTATTGAAAAACTCTCCCATGAAAATCTTTTACCAGCCATCACATTTATCTTTTCCAGAGTTGGATGCGACGCTGCCGTTAAGCAGTGTTTACATGCAGGATTGCGATTGACCAATACCGAGGAACGAACTGAAATTCGAGCTACTGCGCTTAAGTACACGCAAAATATTGCCGAAGAAGATTTGGAAGTGCTCGGGTTTACCGAATGGTTGACCGCACTAGAGCGCGGGATTGCCGCCCACCATGCCGGACTCTTGCCAAGTTTTAAAGGAGCTGTTGAAGATTTATTCCAGCGCGGTTTAGTAAAAGCAGTTTTTGCTACTGAGACTCTGGCTTTAGGCATCAACATGCCAGCGCGTACCGTTGTCCTGGAGAAATTGATTAAATACAACGGTGAAGCCCATGTCCCCATCACACCAGGTGAATACACACAGCTCACTGGCCGTGCAGGTCGTCGAGGAATCGACATAGAGGGAAACGCAGTCATTCAGTGGTCTCCGACAGTAGATTCGGCATCAGCAGCTGGTTTAGCTTCAACTCGTACTTACCCACTTCGTTCATCTTTTGCACCGACGTACAACATGTCCATCAACTTGATTGCAAGATTTGGACGCGAACGCGCACGCCGATCACTTGAGTCTTCCTTCGCTCAGTTCCAAGCAGATCGCGCAGTTGTGGGGTTGTCTAGACAGATTCATAAGAATGAAAGCGCAATAGAAGAACTTCTTGGACAGGCCGTATGCCATCTAGGCGATTTTCTAGAATATGCACGAATCCGCCGTGAAATCAAAGAAGTAGAAGTATTGCTCTCAAAACGCGATAACAAAAAAACTTTTGATAACCGGCAGCGCGCAAGGTTAGAAAATGATTTATCCGATTTGCGTAAAGAAATGCGCAACCATAGTTGTCACGGGTGCAATGAGCGTGAGGATCACTCACGTTTGGCAGAACGTGCCGGAAGATTGAATCGTGAAAATGAAGGTTTGAGAACCCGCGTAGAAAACCGCACACATGTCATAGCTAAGACTTTTGACCAAATTTGTCAGGTACTTACGCACCTGGGTTATATCGAGGGCGAGAAACCGACAGAGCAGGGAAAGATTCTCACTAAAATTTACGCCGAATCAGATCTCCTACTCACCGAAGCAATACGTCTTGGAATTCTTGATGAACTTAATGCGCCCGAGCTTTTATCCGTTGTTTCAACCATGATTTTCGAATCTCGCAGCGCTGATAATGTTGCACCAAAACTTCCAAGTCCGCGGGTTTCTAGTGCGCTTACTGATGTCATCTCTTTATGGGCACAATTAGAGGAAATCGAAACTGACTACGGGGTAAAAACTCAACGAGAGCCAGATGCGGGTTTTTGTTCAGTTGCATACCGTTGGGCAAATGGAAACTCGTTGCAAAACGTGCTTAAAGGCACTGACATGTCCGTTGGGGACTTTGTCCGATCTACAAAACAGTTAATTGACTTATTGAATCAAATTTCTGGGGCGAGTGAAAAACTTCGGCCAGTATGCAAAGATGCCGTTAAGCGCATCGACAGGGGAGTGGTTGCCTTCCTCATGGGAGATTTATGACATTAATGCTTCTAGATAGCGCATCTCTTTGGTATCGCGCTTATTACGGAATGCCCGACACGTTAAGTGCACCTGATGGAACTCCGGTAAATGCAATTCGCGGTTACATCGATATGACGGCGCGATTAATCTCAGTTTATAAACCAAATCGTTTGGTGGCCTGCCTAGATGGTGATTGGCGCCCTTCTTGGCGAGTAGAACTTTTTCCAGATTACAAAGCCAATCGTTTAGAAGCTGAAGGTGATGAGGAAGAAGAGCCTGAAACACTGACTCCTCAGATTCCAATTCTGCTTGATTTATTGGATTTATTTGGAATACCGGTTGTAGGTGTCGATGACTTTGAAGCCGATGATGTCATGGCAACTTATGCCGAAATCGAAAAGGGCCCAATAAGAATTGTCACGGGAGATCGAGACCTTTTCCAAATGGTTGATGACCGAAGAGATATTAAAGTCGTCTATCTTGCAAAAGGTATTTCCCAACATGATTTGGTAGATAAAGCTTATGTAGAAAATAAATATTTAATTCCGGGGGATAGGTATGCGCTCTTTGCAATGTTTAGAGGCGATCCTTCTGATGGTTTACCCGGAGTAAAAGGGATCGGTGAAAAAGGTGCCGCAGTGATCGCCAATGCTTTTGCTAACGTTGATGAAGCGTTAGCTGGAGCCCATGCCGGTCATGAATCTTTGACGCCAGCTTTAGCTAAGAAAATTATTGCAGGTTCTGATTATTTAGCGATTGCACCAACTGTTGTTCAGGTTGCACGAAATGCACCCTTACCAACCGTAGATCTGTCGATTCCAAAAGCACCAAAGGATTTATCAGAGATTTATCAATTTAAGGAGCGCTACGGATTAGGTGCCAGCGTTGATCGTTTGATCAGTGCATTAGGTTGGTAAATTTACTAATAAGTGCCTTTAGCGGGTTGCTTCTTAGCACTGCTTTCGCACCTTTATCTTTGTGGTTTATTGCACCTTTTGCAGTAGCTCTTCATATTTTTGCAATTGATCGAAGTCAAAAGAAACTCTTATCCGCCCTCGTTTTCGCTTTAGCATTTAATTTGAATTTGTTACATTGGACCAGCATTTACGTAGGTTCTACGCCTTGGATAATTTTAGCTATCGGTCTATCACTGCTCTATCTGCCTTTAGCATTAACCGGTCGATGGGGAATAGCCTCATATCCCTTCATTTTTATAGCAATGGAACAAGTAAGAAACATCTTTCCATTTGGTGGTTTCGGTTGGGCGCGCCTTGCTTACTCACAAGCAGATGCTCCGTATGCAATGATCGCAAGCTATGGGGGAGCGGCAGGATTGTCGGCTTGTGTCGTTCTTCTGGCCCTTCTTATTTACTTTGTTTTCAATAAAAAACTACCTGTTTTGATAATCGCCCCTTTGTTACTTTTAACTTTGCCCTTAAATGTCACAGAAGCCAGCGCAATGAAAGTATTACTCATACAAGGTAACGTTCCAAACTACGGTTTAGATTTTAACGCCAGGGCTAAGGCAGTTTTTTACAATCATGTAAGTGAGAGCAATAGAGCTTTAGTGCAGTTCCCCGATGTCGACTTTCTTTTGTGGCCAGAAAATGCCGTAGATGTTGATCCATTCCGAAACAAAGATGTAAATGATGAATTGAACTCATTTAACAAACCCCTAATTCTCGGCGCAATAGTCAATAAAGATGGTAAAACCTTTAATTCATCGATACTTTGGCGGAATAATCAACAAATTATTTACAACAAACAACATTTGACTCCATTTGGCGAATACATTCCACTGAGATCTTTAGCCACTAAAATCTCGCCCCTTGCAAGCCAAGTCAGTGACTTTACCCCTGGGAATTCGCAAGTAATCTTCAAGATCAATTCAGGTAAAATTGCGCCAATTATTTGCTATGAATTAATCGATGATTCACTACTCGAATCAGCTGCAAATTCTGCCAACTTGATAGTCGTGCAAACAAATAGTGCAACATTTGGAATGTCTGCAGAAAGTGCCCAACAATTATCGATAACTAGAATCCGAGCAATTGAACATTC
>CAEZZT010000061.1_pt1 | contig 8120 bp, 5 predicted proteins | sample 7266901 | NCBI WGS metagenome assembly CAEZZT01 (sample SAMEA6813966, study PRJEB35770) | uncultured Actinomycetes bacterium | biome: Freshwater; feature: Freshwater reservoir; material: water | place: Czech Republic | collected 2016-08-15 | depth 30m m
GTTGCTTGATCGCCAACCCAGTGGAATGAATATGGCATTGGTACGCGATAAATTTCTGGTGCAAATGGGCCAAAGCCTTCTTTGTACGGCATGTTCTTGGCCGTCAAAGCCATAGTCAAATTTGTACGGCCGTGATAGCTGTGTTCAAAAACTACAATTGCTGGACGCTTTGTGTAATGGCGAGCAATCTTTACCGCATTTTCTACAGCTTCTGCACCTGAGTTAAGTAGAAGTGATTTCTTCTTGTGATCCCCCGGTGTCATTGCGTTTAGTTTTTCGCACACTTCGATGTAGCCCATGTATGGCGCAACCGTAAAACATGTATGAGTAAATGCTTGAACTTGTTCGATAACTCGGTCAACCACGCGTTGAGCTGAATTGCCCACGTTGGTTACGCCAATACCTGAACCTAAATCAATTATTTGGTTGCCATCAATATCGAGCAAGATCGCATCACTTGCGCGTTCGATTACAACGGGAATCGCCATTCCCAATCCGGCAGAAGTCGCTTCTGTGCGGCGCTTTAGCGCTTCAGTAGATTTTGGTCCTGGAATAGCAGTAACCAAGCGACGTTCTTGAGTCAGATTAGTAAGTGTGGTCATGGGAAAAGTCTAAGCCCTCATTTTGGTACCAGGGGCCAAGAAGTTACCCTTGGCGCTATGAGTTCCCTGAGAGATACGGCACCGTTATTAGATGCTTATCTTTCCTACTTTGAAGTAGCGCGAACCCCTTTCACAATTCCAGGACATAAGCAACGCGCATCACGCTTGGACCCAGATCTTGGAGCCATTGTCGATGGTGATACACCTCTATACGGCGGCTTAGATGAAATTAAATTAACTAATCAAACGCTTAAGAAGGCCGAGAGTTTGGCGGCCACATTATGGGGCGCAGACTTCGCACGCTTTTCAACTGGTGGTTCAACCCATGCCAATCAAGCAATTGTCTTAGCTCTTGGAAAACCTGGGGACAAAGTCGCTTTGTCGCGCACTGCGCATCGTTCAATTCTTAGTGCATTAGTTCTAGCTGGGCTAGAACCAATTTGGTTAACACCTCAAATTGATTCGGCAACAGGTGTACCAACAGGAATTAGCGTAAACGAATTTGAAAAAATAATCAGGGAAAAACCAATTGCACTTTTGCTCACCGAGCCTGGCTATCTCGGAACGCTTTCGGATTTAGAGGCGCTAATAAATAAAGCGCATTCACATTCAATACCTGTAATTGTTGATGCAGCTTGGGGTGGACATTTTGGATTTTCAGATTCAACTCCCAAGCACTGCCTTGCACTCGGCGCGGATGCACTCATCACAAGTGTGCATAAAACACTTCCGGGCTACAGCGCTTCTGCGCTTTTGTTGGCACAAGGTCGATTCTTAAACCTTGATCGCATTGAACAAAGTTTTGAAACTACACATACGACTTCACCAGCAGGTGCTCCCTTGGCATCAATCGATGGGTGCCGAGCGCTATTGCAAACTCGCGGATCAGAGTTAATTTCTGCCCTAGTGGAAAACGTTGCAAACTTTAAAAGTAAAGTTCAATCCAATTTTGATCTACCAATTTTTCTTGATCCAAGCGATTTCGCCGAGGGTCGTTTTGATCCAGCCAAAATTGTCTTACGCGTCAACCAGTTAGGTGCATCAGGAGTCGATATTGAAAAAGCTTTGCAGAGTTCAATGATTCGGGTTGAGATGGCCGACCAAGACACCGTTGTTTTTCTTGCCACATTGGCAGATTCAATCGAAGAGTTTGATCATGTGGCAGAAGTGCTTATTCCAATTTTAAGAAATGCTCAAAAACCTGCCAGACCAACGGCAACTTCGCTCAGTTGGTCTGTTGTACCTACTGTTGGTATCTCTATGCGCGATGCATATTTTGCACAAACAGAAATGGTCAGCGCTAGTGAAGCAGTTGGAAGAATCTCTGCCGACTTAATCGCTCCGTATCCCCCAGGAGTTGCAGTCGTTGCCCCAGGCGAGGTTTTGACTAAACAGATTCTGGAAGGTCTGGCCACCACAAAGGGGGCTGGCGTGCGCATCGCCTATGCCACAGATTCCACTCTTACTACCTACCGCATCGTTAAGAATTGAGCCTGTGTTGCACTATGTGCAACAGCCATGCCTAACAATAAATTAGTTGCAGCCGATAACATCGGCACTATGTCTAACACTATAAATTGGCAACAACGCGCACTTGATTTAAAGCCTGCATCTCAATTGTTTATCGATGGTGAATATGTCGATGCTGCTTCGGGAAAAACTTTTGAAAATTTTTCACCAAGTGATGGTCATTTAATTTCTAATGTGGCATCAGGTGATGCTGAAGATATTAATCGCGCAGTTGCTTCAGCCAAAAAAGCATATGACTCTGGGGTGTGGAGTGATATGAATCCGCGCGATAAGAAAGCGATCATGTTGCGATGGGCTGCGTTGTTAGGTGAACACCGCGAAGAGTTAGCTTTGCTTGAAGCCATAGACACTGGTAGACCAATAGGTGATGCCTTAAGCGTTGATGCGCCTAATTCAGCCAGAGTAATTCAGTGGTATGCCGAAACTATTGATAAGAATTATGACGAAATTGCACCAGCGCCACGAAATGCATTGGCCATGATTACTCGCGAACCACTTGGTGTTGTTGGCGCAGTTGTTCCATGGAATTACCCAATGATGATTACTAGTTGGAAATTAGGTCCGGCAATTGCCATGGGTAATAGCATCGTGGTGAAACCTGCTGAAAATTCATCCTCAAGTGCATTAAAGATGGCGGAGTTAGCAGTTGCTGCAGGTCTTCCTAAAGGCGTATTTAACGTTGTTCCAGGCTTAGGCGCAGAAGCGGGTCAAGCCCTTGCTAGACATATGGATGTTGCAAAGATTGCATTTACAGGAAGCGGGCCAACTGGTCGCAAAATGATGCAGTATGCCGCTGAATCAAATATGAAACAGGTCTCACTCGAACTTGGTGGCAAAAGTCCACAAGTAGTTCTTAATGATTGCGTTGACCTTGAAGCTGCAGCATCTGCAATTGGCTGGGCAATTTATTACAACGCTGGACAAACTTGTAATGCTGGCTCACGAATTATTGTTGAAAAGGGCGTAAAGGAAGAGTTATTTGCGTATTTGCACAAATTCCTCGAAAGCTTTGTCGTTGGCAATCAATTTGATCCAGCCACTCAAATGTCAGGTTTGGTTTCTCAGATCCAGCGTGATCGCGTGAACTCCTACCTTGACTTAATTGGGCAAGATGGCGAGAAAGTTATTTTCGGTGGTCAAAAAACTTCTGGAAGTGATTTATTAATCAAGCCAACGCTCATTGATAACGTTAAGCCTGGTTCACGACTTGCTCAAGAAGAAATCTTTGGGCCAGTTCTGGTTGCTATCGATGCAAAAGATGAAGAAGAAGCGTTACGTCTTGCCAATGGCACCGAGTATGGATTAGCCGCATCAGTATGGACCAACAACATTGCGCGTGCACACAAGTTTGCCCGAAAACTTCGGGCCGGTACGGTGTGGATTAATACTTTTGACATGCTCGATGTGATTACTCCATTTGGAGGTTTTGGTGCTTCCGGTAGCGGTCGAGACAAATCTCTTCACGCAATTGATGCCTACAGCGCACTGAAAACAACATGGGTAGATCTTAATTAATGTCTGTCATAACAATCACGGGTAATCAAGTTGCAAGATCAGAAGAGATTCTGACACCTAGAGCGCTTGAACTTATTGAACTATTGCACCATCAGTTAAATCCCCGTCGACTCGAACTTCTTGCGGCGCGCAAACTGCGAATGGCACAAATTGAAGCGGGTGATGATTTTGATTTTCTTGCTTCTACGCAATCAATTCGCGAGGAAAAAAGCTGGAAAGTTGCACCAGCTGGCCCCGGATTAAACGATCGTCGGGTTGAAATAACTGGACCAACTGAGCGGAAAATGACTATTAATGCATTGAACTCAGGGGCAAAAGTTTGGCTGGCAGATTTAGAAGATTCAAATACTCCCATGTGGGAAAACGTAATAAATGGTCAAATCAACTTACTTGATGCGATTAAACGAACTATTGATTTTACAAACGAATCTGGAAAGAAATACGAACTACGCCCAGACAATGAATTGGCAACAATCGTTGTACGTCCCCGAGGGTTCCACTTGCCCGAAAAACACATTTTAGTTGACGGCGAAACTACCTCTGGTTCATTTGTAGACTTTGCGCTCTACATGGTCAACTGCGCCAAGTTACAAATTGCACGTGGGCTTGGTCCTTACTTTTATCTTGCCAAATTGGAATCACACCTAGAAGCACGACTATGGAACGACGCTTTTAATCTAGCTCAGGATTTTCTAGAAATTCCAAGAGGCACCGTTCGTGCGACGATTTTGATCGAGACTTTTCCAGCAGCTTTTGAAATGGAAGAAATCCTCTTTGAGCTCAAAGAGCATGCAGCAGGTTTAAACGCTGGACGTTGGGACTATCTCTTTAGTGTAATTAAGAACTATAAAATGCGCGGTACTGATTTTGTATTACCTGATAGAAATAATGTTGCAATGACTGCGCCCTTTATGCGCGCCTACACCGAGCTTCTTGTCAAGACGTGCCATTCACGTGGTGCACATGCAATCGGAGGTATGGCAGCGTTTATCCCAAGTGCTGATCCTGCTATTAATGCCACAGCATTTGAGAAAGTTGCTGCCGACAAAACACGTGAAGCAACCGATGGCTTTGATGGTTCATGGGTTGCTCACCCTGGAATGGTTGAACTTTGCCGTGAACAATTCACAAAAGTTTTGGGTGATCGCCCACATCAAAAAGAGGTAACAAAATCTCAGATAACTATAAAAGCCGAAGACTTACTCAACATTAAAGCCACACCAGGTTCTGTAACTGAAGCTGGCCTTCGAAATAACATAAGTGTTGCCATCCAATATCTAGAACGTTGGCTTGCCGGAAGCGGCGCTGTGGCAATTTTTAACTTAATGGAAGATGCGGCCACTGCGGAGATTTCACGCTCACAAATATGGCAATGGATTCACAACGGAATCCAACTAGATAATGGCAAAACGGTAAGCGCAGAATTAGTAAAGGAATATGCCAACGAAGAGACAGCAAAACTGACAGGTTCGGTCGATTATTCCGCAGCAAAGGCAATGTTTGTGCAAACCTCAGTTGATGATAAATATCTAGATTTTCTTACTCTTCCAGCTTACGAAGCGATGGCCTGATTTAAGCAATTAATGCAGTTATCTCCTGCGCTGCACTAATTAGCTGAGGAGTAAATGAGGTCAGTGCATCTTTAGTAGTAGTTGCGGTAGGTAAAGTGAGATTCAAATAAGCAATAAACTTTCCATCACGCGCGCGAATCGAAGCTGAAATTCCGCACCACTCTAAGTTATGTTCTTTATAGTTATAGGCAACGCCAGAAATTCGCGCTTCTAGGACTTGCGTGCGTAGTTCGGAAGGATCCGTGACTGTAAATTCTGTCAAAGAATCAAGTGAAGTACTTAAGTATTTTTCTAATTCGGCATCACTAAGTGATGCTAGATAAAGTTTGCCGACTGACCCACAGTTAAGTGGTACTTGCATCCCTGCTAAATCTAAATCTTCGGGCAAATCCATACGGATTTGATCTAGCACGATTAGTTCACCACGTGCGGCAATTTCAAGAAATGCGCTTGCACCGAAGAGTGCAGAAATTCTCTCAAGGACAGGGCGTGCTTTGCGGCTCATAGTATTTGTGTGAGTAGATGCTGCTAACTTAAATGCACCACTGCCTACAGTAAATCTTCCAGACTCGTCATCTTTTTCAACTAGTTCAAACTCAAGAAGAGTGTTAATTAATCGCCAAGCAGTTGCACGGTTAATGTCCATGGTTTTAGCTAGTTCTGGAATGGTCTGGGCATTGGCCGATTTAGCCAAAATATCTAGCATTGCCAACGCACGCTCAACAGATTGAATCCGTTGCACCATGTGAACCGCTCCTTACTTTTTCGTGAACTTTGAGAATTAGATTATCGCACTTGCTAGCGCAGTCATATCCCAAGGGTTACTCTTTCGCTGACGGTTCCAAAGCATTATTTCTAAGGGGTTTCAAGGTGATAATGAAGGCAGCAGTTCTAGATGGAGTTGGATCAAAGTTTGAAGTTCGTGAAGTAGAACTTGATAAACCTAAATCTGGAGAGCTACTTGTAAAAGTTGCAGCGAGTGGATTGTGCGCAAGTGATTTAAATGCAGTCGATGGAAAGCGTAAGCTCGTTCCATTTCCAGCTGTCATTGGTCACGAAGCTGCAGGAGTCGTTGCCGAAGTTGGCCCTGATGTAACTGGAGTTGCAGTTGGTGATCACGTCATTATGTCTATCGTTCCAAGCTGCGGAACATGTGATTACTGCAAGAGTGGTCGGCCTAACTACTGCGCAACCGCTGGCAATGCAATGTCGGTTGGTGGTTTATTTGATGGAACTTCTCGCCTTAGTCACAATGGCGAAAAAATTAATCACTTTTTAACTGTTGCATCTTTTGCAGAATATGTTGTTGTCCCTGCATCTGGCGCAGTTGTAATTCCAAAAGAAATGCCACTAGATCGCGCGGCACTTATTAGTTGCGCAGTTCTTACAGGTTATGGAGCAGTTGTAAATACTGCACAAGTAAAGCCAGGATCAACCGTTGCCATCTTTGGTTGCGGCGGAGTTGGATTAAATATTGTCCAGGGCGCACGCATGGCTGGAGCCACAACAATCATCGCCGTTGATGTAACGGATGAAAAACTTGAACTGGCCAAGAAAGTTGGAGCTACTCACACCATTAACGCCTCAACTGCTGATCCGATTTCAGAAGTCAAGGCAATTTGTGGTGGCGTGGACTATGCATTTGAAGCTTTAGGCCGTGAAAGCACAATTCAACAGGCGTGGGGAACTGTTGGAGTCGACGGGACCTTAATTTTGGTCGGTTTATTAAAAAATGGAGCAACAATTACCCTTGATGCCGGACCTTTTGTTAATGAACAGTCAATTAAGGGTTGCTACTTTGGCTCGGCCAACCTACGCAAGGACGTCCCGGCGTTAGTAAATAGTTATCTAAATGGCGAACTTTTCCTAGACGAACTCATATCCGAGCGGATAGGTTTGGAGGGACTTAATTCAGCCTTTGATCGTTTAAGGGCTGGGGAGGGAGCGCGAAACGTATTGGTCTTTGACTAGACGCGTTTTACGTAAGTACAAAATTCCAGATCGCTTGCAATCAACACGTGTATTGCAAGAGGTAGGGATGTATGACAAAACACATACCACTTACAACTAGGAGGAACGTAGTGAAGTTTTCAAAGCTCACTAGCGGATCAGTAGCTGCAGCACTTGTTGTTGCACTAGCGATCCCTGCAATTAGCACGACTTCTGCATCAGCTGCTGCAAAGACAAACTATGCAAAGATCACAACTGCCTCACAAGGCGGCGGTCTTGCTGCTCTTGCGGCTGCATGTAAGAAAGAAGGACAGCTCAACGTAATCGCTCTGCCTCTTTACTGGGCAAACTACGGCGACATGATTGAAGGATTCAAAAAGACCTACGGTGTCAAAATTGATGAAGCTAACCCAGAAGGTTCTTCACAGGAAGAAATCGATGCCGCAGTAACAAATAAGGGAACTAACCGTTCACCTGACGTGTTCGACATCGGTCTAGCAGTAGCAGTTAAGTACCTAGGAACAGGAACATTTGCTCCTTACAAGGCTAAGACTTGGTCTTACCTACAAGGTGCTGCTGCACTTTCACCAACAGGTGAAGTAACTCCTAACTACACAGGAACAATGACAATTGGTTACTCAGGAGCTCTTGGAACAATTACAAAGCTCAATGACCTTCTTGATCCAAAGTTCAAGGGCAAGATTGCTCTCAATGGAGATCCACTTGGATCATCTGCCGCAATGAACGGTATCTTCATGTTCAACAAGGCCCTCGGCGGAACATTTGATGATGTAACAAAGGGTGTTGCATTCTTCAAGAAGCTAAAGGATGCCGGTAACTTTATTAACGTCAACCCAACAGAGGCAACGATCGCATCTGGACAGACACCAGTTGTTATCGACAATGGTTACATCCAAGCTAACGTTGTAAAGCAGATGGCAGCAGCCGGTCA
>CAEZZT010000063.1_pt1 | contig 8046 bp, 6 predicted proteins | sample 7266901 | NCBI WGS metagenome assembly CAEZZT01 (sample SAMEA6813966, study PRJEB35770) | uncultured Actinomycetes bacterium | biome: Freshwater; feature: Freshwater reservoir; material: water | place: Czech Republic | collected 2016-08-15 | depth 30m m
GACAGAGTCAAAGATTAAAGCACGTGCCGGCGCATCGGGATCGCCTTTAGGTGCGGGAATCTGTTTAACAATCTCATCGAGTAGCTCTTTAACGCCGTCACCAGTTTTACCTGAAACGCGCAGGCAATCTTCGGGTTCACAACCAATGAGTTTTGCTAGTTCGGCGGCAAACTTTTCTGGCTGTGCGTTAGGAAGATCAATTTTATTTAAGACAGGAATAATTGTTAGATTATTTTCCATCGCTAAGTACAGGTTTGCTAAAGTCTGAGCTTCGATTCCTTGGGCGCAGTCAACTAACAAGACTGCGCCTTCGCAGGCAGCCAATGAACGCGAAACTTCGTAAGTAAAGTCGACGTGACCAGGCGTGTCGATCATGTTCAAGATGTATTCGCCGCCATCAATGCCGCTGCGCCAAGGCAGACGAACGGCCTGAGATTTTATTGTGATTCCGCGTTCGCGTTCGATATCCATGCGATCTAAATACTGGGCGCGCATATTTCGTGGGTCTACTACTTCAGTGATGCCCAACATGCGATCGGCAAGAGTTGATTTACCGTGGTCGATGTGAGCGATGATGCAGAAGTTACGTATCTGCGCCGGATCAGTTGATGCTGGTTGCGGCGCCTTGGCAAGTGAGATTGCAGGCATGAACCTAGCCTCGCTTTAAAGTGTTAGAAGAATTAACGTGCGCCGGCTTTGGCTGCTGCCTTAGCCATTGATGACTTCTTGTTTGCTGCAGCGTTCTTGTGAAGAACACCCTTTTGCACAGCAACATCAAGAGCCTTAGAAGCTGAACGTAGTTCAGAAGTGATAGCTGTTGAGTCGCCAGCTGTTACTGCGTCGCGGAATTTACGGACGGCGGTCTTAATAGATGAGAGCACAGACTTGTTGCGAAGGCGTGCCTTCTCGTTGGTCTTGATGCGCTTAATCTGAGACTTGATATTTGCCACGTGCGTAGTACTCCGAACTTCTAGGTGTGTTGTGAAGGGGTAAGGCTACCTGTTAGGGCCCGAAGGCTCAAATCAAGCAGTAATTATGCCTGAGGAGGCTGCTCGGCGGCGCTTTCGTCCACCAGCTGGTTTCTCAGTCACGGGTGCTTCTTCGACCTCTTGATCGGGTGAAGCATTGAGAGATTCATGGAACTCGTGCTCGGTCGCATCTTTTTCTTCAGCATCTTCATGCTGTGATGAGGGAACATCAAGTTGTGGCATTGGTGCCTTCATCTTTACTGGCTCCATATGGATATGGATTCCGCGTCCGCTACATGAATCACATGTAGTTGAGAAAGCTTCGATAAGTCCCTGACCTACACGCTTGCGTGTCATTTGAACTAGACCAAGGGAGGTTACTTCGGCAACTTGATGCTTTGTGCGATCTCGGCCTAAGCATTCAACGAGGCGGCGCAAAACCATCTCGCGGTTTGATTCCAAAATCATATCGATGAAGTCGATAACAACGATTCCACCTAAGTCACGAAGACGAAGTTGGCGGGCAATTTCTTCGGCGGCTTCTAAGTTATTTTTTGTAACTGTTTCTTCAAGGTTTCCGCCCTTACCGATAAATTTACCGGTGTTAACGTCAATTACGATCATTGCTTCTGTGCGATCGATAACAAGTGATCCACCAGATGGCAGGTAAACCTTGCGATCAAATGCCTTTGCTAACTGCTCTTCAACGCGGAAATCTGCAAAGAGATCGCCAGTACCTGTGTATTTTTCAATCTTTGTTGTTAATTCAGGTGCAATAAATCCTAGGTAACTTGTAACTTCATCCCAAGCAGTTGCGCCTTGAACTGTTAGTTTGCGGAAATCCTCATTGAAAATATCGCGGATTACGCGAACTGCAAGATCAGGTTCTTGATACAACGCAGCAGGTGGGTGGAAATTAGCGTTTTGACTCTTGGCATAAATATCTTCCCATTGCGCCTTTAAGCGTGCGACATCATTAGTGAGATCTTCTTCGCTTACGCCTTCGGCCGCGGTACGAACAATCACACCAGCTTCTTCAGGAATTAAGTTTTTAAGAATCGCCTTTAATCGTGTGCGCTCTGTTTCAGGCAAACGCTTAGAAATACCTGACATTCCGCCACCTGGAACATAAACAACATAGCGTCCTGGCAATGAAATCTGGCTAGTTAAACGCGCACCTTTTTGGCCAATTGGATCTTTAGTTACTTGAACTAATACTGGCTGGCCAGTCTTTAATACAGTTTCAATTTTGCGTGGTTCAGACTCTGAAATTCCAGCTGCATCCCAGTTAACTTCACCGGCATATAGAACTGCGTTGCGGCCCTTACCAATATCAACGAATGCAGCTTCCATTGATGGAAGAACATTTTGTACGCGACCTAAATAAACGTTTCCGACGTATGAAACATTGCTGTTCCGGTTTACATAGTGCTCGACCATGACGCCATCTTCGATGACCGCAATCTGAGTACGGTCGGCAATCTGTCGGACTAACATTTCGCGATCAACATTTTCGCGACGTGCTAAAAATTCACCATCGGTAATTACAGTTGGACGTTTGCGATATGGCTCGCGATATTCGCTGCGACCACCACGATCGTTGCGATCGTTACGGTCACGACCACCACGGCGATCATTTCGATCCGGGCGTGCAGGGCGTGCTGGGCGTGCAGGGCGTTCGCGAACTTCACGGACTTTAACAACAGTGATGACACCATCTTCTTCAATGGTTTCTCCGGCAACAACACCTTCGGCATCTCCGGCTGCACGGCGACGGCGGCGACGGCGATGAGTTACGCCTTCGCTATCGGTACTCTCTTCTTCACTGTCTGAACTTGTTTCTTCATTATTAGTTGCAACATCTGCGCCAGGCTTTCGACGACCACGACCACCACGGCGGCGACGGCGGTTGCGATCTGGACGATCTGCGCCATCGGCTGCGTTTTCAGTAGCTGAAGCTTCGGCTTTTGGTGCTTCTGCAACTTCAGCCTTTTTGCGTGGAGCTTTAGCAACTGGTTTATCAGGTGCTGCTTGGAAAATTGGAACAGGGACAGCGGCTTTTTTGCGCGTTGTCTTCTTAGGTTCTTCGCTGTTTACTTCTGTAACAGCAGCCTCTGCTTTTGCAGATGCTTTCTTAACCGCACGCTTGCGCGGTGTTTTAGGCTCAATCGCCATGGCACCAAATCCTCTATGCGTCTTTTACAACGCTTATCTCGTTAAAAAATCCCCGTTTAGGTTTTTCTTACCTGTTCGCGCTGGGCTTTTGCCGCGATGGATTCGCGAGCCGCGCTGAACTATGTGCCTTCAGTATGACAGAAGAGGGGTAAATCGCCTAGTTCAGCCCCTAGAGCGAGCGTGAACGTTCTGTAATAGTCCAAAACCAATCAAGGTGGCAAACATGGACGATCCGCCATATGAGATGAACGGTAATGGCACACCAGTCATTGGCATCAACCCCAAAGTCATCCCGATATTTTCAAATAGTTGAAACGCTAGCCAAGCGATAACTCCGGTGGTTACTAATCGCCCAAAAGGATCATTGGTTCTTCGCGCAATAGAAAACGCTCGCATTAAGACAACAAAATACAAGAAGATAATAAATCCACTTCCTAGAAATCCTAACTCTTCACCAGCTACAGTAAAAATAAAGTCGGTCTGCTGTTCTGGTACGAATCTACCATTTGTTTGCGGACCATTAAATAATCCAGTTCCGATTAATCCACCAGATCCCACTGTAATTCTTGCTTGCCGCAATTGGTATCCAGTTCCTTGGGAATCTGCAGTTGGATCAACAAATGTTTGTAATCGTTTTACTTGATAATCGCTAATTACTCCAGACTTAGTTGCTACAAATACGCCAAGAACGGCAATGATGAGTAGACCAATAACCCATTTAGTTGGAGAACCAGAAACTGCGATAATTGTGACAACAGAGGCGGAAATAATAAAAACTGTTCCCATATCTGGTTGAAGCAAAATGAATATAACTGGGACCGCAGCAATAACTAGCGCTTGCAAAACATCGCGCGATGTTGGTTCATCACTATCGTGAGTTCTCTCAGACAAAATCATTGACATTCCAATGATGATTGAAATCTTGGCTAACTCCGCCGGTTGGATCTGAAAACCGCCAGGCAGGGCGATCCAAGCTTTAGCGCCATTAACTTCGCTACCTAACCCTGGAATTAAAACGATAATTAATCCAATAACTCCCAACCCCCACACAATGGGGGTGTACGCCCGAAGTAATCGATAATCAACAACCGTTGTGCCGTAAGCCAATAGAGCACCGATGGCAATGTTGATTACATGGCGCTTGAGGTAGTACTGAGGATCTAAACCATTTCGTGCATACCAATCACGTGTTGCTGCATAAACCAACAAGGTGCCCATTAACAAAAGCAAACCAACGGCTGCGGTAAGAATGGGATCAAAGCCGTGAAAAATAGAGGATCTACTACGCCGATAGAGACGTTGGCGCGCGGCTATATCGCTCATGGTGTCTCCTTAGGCTTAGTTGTCGGTGAAATCTTTGGAAGCTCTTTTGGCGGTTTTCCTGTTGGGAAAATTGCTGCATCTGGAATAACTTTATTGCCTTTTACTCCAAAAAGGGTTTCATATATATGTCGAACGCCGACTCCAGATGTTGAAGCACCGAAACCACCTTGCCCCACCATCATGACAACGGCGTATCGCGGTTTATTGCTAGGAGCAAATGATGCAAACCATGAAGTGTCATCTTTTAGTGAACCATTTAAGTTTCGACCAAAGACCTGACCCGTGCCTGTCTTGCCGCTTACTTCAATTGGAAATCCTACAAATGCTCCAGCAGCGGTTCCGCTCACAACTACTTCGCGTAAAGCGCCTTTAAGGAAATTGAGTGTTGATTGCGCAGCATTGAGAGTTCCTAATTTCTGTGGGTCCATTGTCTTCACCACTGTGCCATCGGTCTTCACAATTGCTTTTCCAACTAACGCTTGCCAGATTGTTCCACCGTTAGCTATTGCGGCATACATTTGAGTTAGTTTAAGTGGCGTGACCACAGTATCGCCTTGGCCGATTGAAAAGTTAACCGCATCTCCAGCACGAATTTTGTCGCCGTCTACGCAGTTTTCAGCAGCAAGTTGAATTAAGAACGCTGTCTGCTGCGACTTTGAAGCGCGGGTTTTATAGTTACAGTAAAAATCCTTATTCTGTTGGTACCAACTCTTTTTATAAGCACGATCTGCCAAGCGAGAAGTTGATTCAGATGGAAGGTCAATTCCTACTTTTTCTGGGATATGAAAGCTTTGCGCAGCTTTAAAGAAATAGTCATTGAGGTTAGATTTTGGTCTCAATCCCCCATCACGAAGCCATTCATCAAATGCGATTTGATACCAGAGCGTGTCACAGGAAACCGCGATAGCTTTTTTAAGACTCATTCGACCCTGGTCACGACTATCAAAGTTCCGGAAAGCACGATTTCCAACTTGAACTTCAGATGGACAGTTATATGAGGCATTTAAATCGTAACCTGCAGACGCTGCAGCAACTACAGATACTGATTTAAATGTTGAAGCTGGTGCAAATAAACCTTGTAACGCGCGGTTAAGTGCCGGAACTGCCTTTTTCTCACTAAAAAGATCGGATGCTTGTTGAACAGTTAAACCTTTTTCAAATAAATTGGGATCATAAGTTGGATACGAGGCCAGTGCCAAGATTCGGCCAGTACGTATATCCATTACAACTGCTGCGCCCGAATCAGATGTGTAACCGTTGGCGCGACCACGCTTAACTGCATCGGCTAAAGCTTTTTCTGCAGATGCTTGCAAACGAACATCAAGAGAAGTTACTAAGTGGTCACCTTGAATAGGTTTGGTATTTTTACTCTCACTCGTAATCGCTTCTTTACGGTCGACAATTAATGTACGAATTCCCGGAGTTCCGCGCAAATAAGAGTCATACTGAATTTCGAGCCCTGTTTTTCCAATTGATTCACTTCTAAAATATTGCTTCCCGTTAGTTGATAGCAAATCTTCTTCAGTTAGTGGACCCACATACCCCAAAACATGTGCAGCATTTACTCCAGCGAGTTCAGGGTAATTTCTAATAGCAACTGGTTGTGCATCCACCCCAGGGAATTCATCAGATCTTTCAACAATCTGAAGAGCGATGTCTGGATCTGCTTCTCGGGTAATTGGAATCGGTTGGTATCTAGATCCGGTCCAACAACCTGCGCGCTGTCCTTTGGGCAATTCACCACATAGACGTGTGTTCGTATAAACATCTGAATATTTCAGTTTAAGAAGCTTGGCTACGCGTTGCATAACGGCAACACCTTGATCGGGTTGCTTATCGATAGTGATTCGGTCGATTGTGATTGCTAAACCGACTTTATTAAGGGCCAGAGGCACGCCAGAAGAGTCCACTATGAGGCCACGTGTGGCAGGTGCTACAACGTCTCGACTTTGAATACTTAAGGCTGCATCCCGATACTTTGGGCCAGCAGCAATTTGTAAATAAAACAGGCGTCCAAGGAGCGCGGTCAGCAATGAAAATATGAGAATTTGAACAACTAGCAAACTAAGTCGTGATCTCACATTCATTTGGAAGATCGCGTTTCAAAAATATTAAGGTGTAGACGAGAAAAAATAGGAAGTGACATTGGGGTAATTGCCAAAGTCCACAAAAAATTGCCAAGTAAAATCAAAAGTATTTTATTGAAATTTCCGACCGAAACTCCTAAAAGAAGTGAAGTAACAATGAAAAAAAATTCCGCAGCTAAACTTGCAAACACCACGAATAAAACTACTCCAACAGGATTACCCCTGATATTTTCATCACCATACCCAAGATATGAAACTCCGTAGCAAACAACAATCATGATCAGGGTCCACTGTCCGACTCGACCGCCAGAACTTAGTGATAAATCCATTAACAATCCTGCGCCAAAACCTAAAAACGCGGCAATTTCAGGTGTACTTGCAATCGCCCACACCAGCGCAAAGATCATAAATATAGAAAATCCCCCACCTGGCAGATTAAATTGATTAACGACTGCTTCTTGAAAAGTGAAAATTGCCAGAAATACCGGAATCGAAAGGGAAATTGGTCGAATTAACATGCTGGACTAATTCGTTGGGGTTGGTGATGGAGTGACATAAATCGTTACCGTAGGAGTTGGAGTAGGAGTTGGTTTTGCTGGCACAAGTGCATCGCCGGGATTTGTAACCGGCGCGCCAACTACAACTGCGACAACTCCAAGATTGTTAAAATTTGCGTAATAACGAACTGTTCCACTTTGCGCAATTTCACCTGCAGAATTGTCTATATCAATTACGTAACCAACCGGTACACCAGGGACAAATGGACGGTTCGCAATACTTCCGCGTGCCAACAACACATCGCCAGCTTTAATTGAGGTCTGATAATCCAGAAGTTGCAACGTAGAAGTGCTTGACCCACGCCCCGATAAAATACCTATTTGTTGGGTTCCAGCGACTCGAACCCCAATTCTAAAGGTTGGATCGGTAGCTAGCATTACAACTGAAGTATTTGCAGATACTTCTTTTACTACTCCGACGATTCCATCCTGCGAAATCACTGTCATGTTTTTGCGTATCCGGGCATTACTACCGCAATCGATTGTGATTGTTTCAGAAAATGACTGACCCGACCCTTGACTAATGGTTCTGCAATTCACAACTTTGTATTCAGCAGTGCCCGCCAAATCAAGAATTGATTTTAATTGACTCAACTGGCCATCTGCATTTCGGCGAATAATTAATTCACGACGTAATTTTGAATTTTCAATCCGTAGATTTTCTAACTGTGTCCGTGTTCTGCCCAAATGAGTTATGTCGGAAAAGAAATTCTTCACCGGAGTAAGAACGAAATTGCCTGCTTTTTGAAATGGCCCCAGAACGTTTTGCGTTCCGGTACGAGCGCCATCAAGAACTGAAACTCCGCGAAGATCTAGCGTGATCAAAAAAAGCGAAGTCACAATCAGGGAGATTAAAAGTAGACGGGAACGATTCCCACCACCTTGACGCATCTTCTAATTACCCTATCGACGTGGTTCAGAGATTAAGACCTTCTC
>CAEZZT010000064.1_pt1 | contig 8033 bp, 6 predicted proteins | sample 7266901 | NCBI WGS metagenome assembly CAEZZT01 (sample SAMEA6813966, study PRJEB35770) | uncultured Actinomycetes bacterium | biome: Freshwater; feature: Freshwater reservoir; material: water | place: Czech Republic | collected 2016-08-15 | depth 30m m
ATATCTATAGAAATGAATCGTGCCGTAGCACGCAGTTCGCATCGACTGAAGGAACTACAAGTGCGAGACTACCGCCCGTGAGCAAATTTGGCACAGTCAAGGTCTCGGGCAACTCCATGCTTCCCGCATACCGAGATGGGGATTCGCTAGTGGTCAGCTGGATTGGTGGCGCAGGCGCACTAAGCGCGGTCGGAAAATCAATTATCGGAAAGGCTGTTGTGATTGAGCGCGAAGAGCGCCCTGGAATTTTTCTAGTAAAGCGCGTTAAAAACTTTCAGGACGGTAATTATTGGGTTGAAGGCGATGGACCTGGAAGTACCGATTCACGTACCTGGGGTTGGGTTAAGCCAGATGAAATTATTGGTGTTGTTTTATTTCGTTACAAGAAAGCAAAGGCCTTACTTAACGAGTAAACGCTTCGAGCATTAATGCTTTTTGCTCATCTTCATGTAAATGATGATTTCCAGTTGCCGGTGACGCAGTTGCTCGACGTGAAACGCGACGTAAAATGCGAGAACCAAAACCATGACCACCATGTTGTTCGGATGTGCGTAAAGCAATGTGCGACCAAGGACCTTGGTTGGCAGGCTCATCTTGTACCCACAGTAAGTTTGCGTTCGGATGTTTGTTAGCTTCTGCAACCATTTCATCAATTGGAAGTGGGTAAAGAAGTTCAACGCGAACTATTGCAGTAGAACTTTCGCCTAACTTAGTCCGCTCTGCAACTAAATCGTGATAGACCTTTCCAGAACAGAAAATCACACGAGATGCATTAGTTACTGAATCATCACCAATTACTGGTTGGAAATACCCGCTGGTGAAATCACTCAATGCAGAAGCTGCAGCTTTAAGGCGCAACATTGATTTCGGAGTAAAGACAATCATTGGGCGGCGGGCAGGATTTTTTGCGTGCCAGCGCAATAAGTGGAAGTACGAGGCAGGGGAAGATGGTTGTGCAACTGTCATGTTCTGTTCTGCGCAAAGTTGCAAATAACGCTCAATGCGAGCAGATGAATGATCTGGGCCTTGTCCTTCATAGCCGTGAGGCAATAGCAACGCTATAGATGAGCGCTCACCCCACTTTTGAAGTGCAGAGGAGACGAACTCATCGATAATTGTCTGAGCGCCATTGGCGAAATCACCGAACTGGCCTTCCCAAAGAACTAAAGCCTCTTCACGTTCGACGCTATAGCCATATTCAAAGCCCATTGCGGCATATTCGCTGAGCAAGGAGTCGACCACAAAGAATTGATTTTCATCTGAAATTAAGGCACGAAGCGGTGTCCACTCATTGCCATTTTCTTTATCAATAATTACTGCATGACGGTTAGAGAAGGTTCCACGGCGTGCATCTTGACCAGCAAGTCGAATTGGTCGGCCTTCTTTTAAGAGTGAACCAAATGCCAACATTTCTCCAGTAGACCAATCAATAGTTGCATCATTTAGCGATTCAACACGTTTGGTTAACTGCGGCAATAGCTTTGGATGAACGCAGAAACCCTCTGGAATTGCAGTCTGTGTTGCCGCGATTTCTAGCGCCAAGCTTTCAGGGATTGAAGTAACAATTTCATTAGCTTCAGGTGCGACAGGTGCTTTAAAGTTTGGATCAGTTTCTGTGTGCAAGTTATTTACAGCTGCAAAAACCGCTTCAAGTTGGGATTGATAATCACGAGCAACATCTTCGGCCTCTTCTGGTGTTATGTCACCACGGCCAATTAGAGCTTCAGTATAAAGATGGCGAGTTGAACGCTTCGCATCAATTAACTTGTACATCATTGGTTGAGTAAAACTTGGCTCGTCACCTTCATTGTGGCCACGACGGCGGTAACAAACTAAATCAATAACAACATCCTTGTTAAATGCTTGGCGATATTCGAAAGCTAACCGTGCAACGCGAACACATGCCTCTGGATCATCTCCATTTACATGAAATACCGGTGCCTGAATTATCTTCGCGTAATCTGTTGAATAACGTGAAGAACGTGATGCATGTGGCGAAGTTGTAAAACCAACTTGGTTATTAATAACAATGTGAACAGTTCCGCCTGTGCGATATCCGGCTAGTTGCGACATCTGAAGAACTTCGGCATTAACGCCTTGGCCGGCAAATGAAGCATCACCATGCATCAAAATTGGAAGTACTGAATAAGCGTTTTTCACGTTGTGACGATCCTGTTTGGCGCGGACGATGCCTTCAAGCACGGGATTAACTGCTTCTAAGTGTGAAGGGTTTGCAGCTAAGTAAATCTTTGTGGTTGCACCCGAATTAGCAGTGAAAATTCCTTCGGTTCCTAAGTGGTACTTAACGTCACCAGAACCTTGAACTTGGTTTTCTGCGTAATGTCCTTGGAACTCTTGGAAGATTTGACCGGCAGATTTACCTGCGATATTTGCAAGAACATTGAGACGTCCACGGTGTGGCATACCAATGCAGACTTCATCCAAACCAAGTTCGGCTGCAGAGGAAATAACTGCGTCAAGAATTGGAATTACAGATTCGCCACCTTCAAGAGAGAAGCGCTTTTGCCCGACGAACTTGGTCTGCAAGAAATTTTCAAAAGCTTCCGCGCTATTGAGCTTGTGCAAAATACGTAAGTGCTCTTCACGAGGGAAAACTTGAGCACCAACTTCTACGCGCTCCTGAATCCATTTACGTTCTTCTGGATTTTCGATGTACATGTATTCAACGCCGATATTACGGCAGTATGAATCGCGCAGAATTCCAAGAATCTTGCGTAGCAACATGAACTTTTCGCCGCCAAATCCACCTGTAGCGAATTCGCGATCAAGATCCCATAAAGTAAGTCCATGATTCATAACATCTAAATCAGGGTGTGAGCGCTGTTTGTATTCCAGTGGATCAATATCTGCCATCAAGTGGCCGTTAGTTCGATACGCATGGATTAACTGTTGAATTCGTGCGGTCTTATCAATTTCTTCGTCGTGTACGAACTCTTTATCTGCAGCCCAGCGAATTGGCTCGTAAGGAATATGAAGGGCCGCAAAGATTTCTTCGTAGAAACCTTCAGCACCCAATAAATATTCATGCATTCGGCGTAAGAAATCACCTGATGTTGCGCCTTGAATAATGCGGTGGTCATACGTACTTGTAAGCGTTACAACCTTGCTAATCGCAAGGCGGGCTAATGTTTCTTCGCTTGATCCAGCAAACTCGGCAGGATAATCGAGCGCACCAACACCTAGAATTAAGCCCTGTCCTTGAACAAGGCGTGGAACAGAGTGAACGGTTCCGATTGTTCCTGGATTTGTGATTGACATTGTGGTGCCAGCGAAATCTTCAACGGTAAGTGATCCGCCACGTGCTTTTTTAATTACTTCTTCGTAAGCCTTCCAGAACTGTGCGAAATCTAAAGATTCACAGCCCTTAACCGAAGGAACCAGAAGCTGACGAGTTCCATCTGGCTTAGCTAAATCGATTGCAATACCAAGGTTTATATGTTCAGGCTTTCCAATCGCTGGTTTACCATCTAGTTCGCCGAAGAATGCATTCATCTCTGGCATTGCTCGAACAGCTTTGATCATCGCATAGGCGATGATGTGAGTGAAGGAAACCTTTCCACCACGTGCGCGCTTCATATGATTGTTAATAACAATTCGGTTATCAATCATTAATTTTGCAGGTACTGCGCGCACTGATGTTGCAGTAGGTACAGAAAGTGAAGCTTCCATACTTTGTACGACGCGGGCAGAAACTCCACGAATAACTTCAAGCGTTGATGCGCTTGGGGTAATTAATACTGGTGCTGGTTTAACAACTGGATCTGCAGGAGTTGGTTGAACTGTTGCAGTTTCCCGAACCACTGGCTGCACATGTTGAACAGGTGTAGGTGCTACCGAAGCTTGCACTTGTTGTTCGACAATAGGTGCAACGGCTTCATTCTTTAATTGCGCTTTTGGAACAGGAGGGACACCTTTTGAAACAGGTGTTGCTGAAGAAGCAGCTGCGGGAGTTCCAGGTTTATTGTTTTTAAAATATTCAATCCACGCAGGGTCTACGGAAGAAGGATCCTGCAGATACTGCTCGTACATTTCATCGACGAGCCAATCATTTGCACCAAAATCCTGTGCCGACACTGGCGAACTCCTTCTTGGCGTTATTTGCCCCAAGCCTATAGCCAGGAGCGTTAATGCTAAAAACTAAATGCGCTGGCTCAAGCGCGAGATAGGCCACATCAGGGCCAGATTGGCAGCTATCACTCAGGGATAGCGCGGATTGCCATGACGGCAGTAATTAACGATATGAGCAACAGTGGCACTGCCACGATGTAGAGACCAGCTCCAAATTGATATTTAGAAACGCCAATTGCAATTAAATTCGCAAGTAGCGCTGGTGCCCGGCCAAAATATTTCCCGCGTCGAAAACCTGCAGCTGCTGCATACAAACCTGCAGATCCAAGGGCCACAAAAATTAGAACGCCAAGTAGCGGCAAAATCTCAACGTTTTCGGCGGTGACTGCCAAGTAAATTAACCAAACTCCGATCGCTCCAACAACTACTGATTCGATAGTCAATAGGGTTGCCAGTATTGCCCGGACCTTAGCCGCCTTGGCAGGATCATTATTCATGGAAGAGAGATTAACTCATCGTGGGCAGAAAAACTCTCTCTTTACCCATGATGGAATCCATGATTCGCAGACACACTTATCAGCGCCTAGCTATTTTTATGAATTACTTAAACAGGAGATAGCTACAAGCCGCCGAACCGGGGTTACATTTTCACTCATCCGATTGACCTTTAACAAGATAAATCAATCTGCCTCGGGAGTTGATAGTAAAATTGAATCTGTTGATGTACTCAAATTTTCTGAAGCGCTTAAAGATTTAACGCGCAAGCAAGATTGCGTTGCACGATTAGGGATAAATGAGTGTGTCATTCTTGTTAAAGAAAGTAAAAGTAATGTCGAAAATCTTCTTACTCGGTTGGCCACCTCAAAGGAGTTGACTGTGGAAAACACCTTACAAATCTCTGCCACAACCGTGGAGTTTGAAGATGGAGAGAAAGCCTTAGCGCTTTTGAATCGATTAGATTTAGTTCTTCCGCATTCTGAGTGAAGAACTCAAACAATCTTGAGCGAGATCGGCCACACATAGTTATCCACCTGCATTTGCATCCAATACGTAGTTTGTCGGCCAGCCTCTTACATTGCCCAACATGGAGCTAGATCTAGATATAACTTTTGGCGCAATTGCGCCTTTTATGAGCGATCCCACCATTGAAGAAATCTGGATCAACTCGCCAGAGCGCATTTTTATCGCCCGCGCTGGCAAGAGTGAACTCACCAATCTCTTATTAACTTCTGAAGAGGTAAGAAACATCGTTGAACGAGCATTGATGTGGGGAGGGCGAAGGCTGGACCTCTCCCATCCGTTCGTAGATGCACGACTTCCAGATGGAAGCCGCCTTCATGTTGCAATTCCTGAGATCACTGCCCAGCACTGGGCGGTGAATATTCGTAAACATTTAATGCGCAGCATGTCGCTTAATGACTTAGTAAATCGTGGAGTTATGAGTCCGCAAATTGGAAAGGCACTTACGTATTCCGTACAGGCTGGTTTAAATATTCTCGTCAGTGGAGGCACACAAGCAGGTAAGACCACGTTGCTCAATGCTTTAGCCGGAGCAATTCCAAGAACTGAAAGACTTGTCACGATTGAAGAAGTCTTTGAACTATCGCCACAGCTTCCTGATGTCGTGCAGTTGCAAACTAGGAGCGCCAACTTGCAAGGCGAAGGTGAAATTCCACTTCGTCGATTGATTAAGGAATCTCTTCGAATGAGGCCTTCTCGAATAATTGTTGGTGAGGTACGAGAAGCAGAGGCTCTGGATTTGTTGATTGCACTGAACTCAGGTTTACCTGGAATGGGAACGCTTCATGCTAACTCACCTCGAGATGCAATTATTAAACTACAAACTTTGCCTTTGCTTGCTGGAGAGAATATTTCGCACAAATTCATTGCACCAACAGTTGCATCTGCAATTGATTTAATCGTTCACGTAAGCCTTGACTCTCAAGGATTTCGTCGAATAAAGGAGGTCGCCGCACTCACTGGTCGATACGAAAACGATCGGGCTGAAGTTGAAACCCTGTGGCTTTGGAACGGGAATGAGTATGAACGGGGAATTGGTGCACCGCCTCATCCAGATAAATTCATGGCAATTGGTGCACCACTCACACAGTGGTGGTCTGGATGAAAATTCAAAATGTTTTAATCAAGAAATCCTATGCAGTAACCCTAGCAATCGCATGTATTGCAACAGCCATAGTGCTTCTTGCAACAGGTTCAGTAACTATTGCGGCGGCTTTTGGAGCTCTCGCAGGTGGTGCAACTTTTGTTACACAGAAAAACAAATCAACTCATAATCAGGCAGATTTAATCGCGGCTTGGCCAGAGGTTATTGATCACCTAATGTCTGGAATTCAAGCAGGACTCTCACTTTCAGAATCTCTTGTTGGTCTAGCTACACGCGGGCCCGAAATTTTGCGGCCAGCTTTCACGCAATTTCGAACATCCTTGTATAGAGATGGAGATCTTGGAACTGCGATTGAAGAGATTAAGACGCTATTTAATAACCACGGCAGTGACCAGATTTTCGAAGCGCTCCTGATTTCAAAAGCGCTCGGCGGAAGTGAGTTACTTTCAATACTGCGAACCCTTGGAGATTTTCTTCGGCAGGATCTTGCGCTTCGCCGTGAGATTGAAATCAAACATAATTGGATTAGAAATTCTGCTCACATGTCAGCCGTCGCCCCTTGGATTTTGCTACTTCTTCTTTCGACACAACCAAGTACGGCAATTGCTTTTTCAACTCCAACTGGAGGGTTTATTCTCATCGCTGGTTTAGCAATGACAGGTATTGCATATGTGTGGATGAATAGATTAGGGCGCTTACCTCAAACACCAAGGGTTTTTACAAAATTGCACTCTGAAAAAGCCCATGCGTATCAAAGGGTTAACTCAAAATGATGCATATAGTTTTTCTATCAATGCTCTTTGCTATCCCTGGCGCACTCTTACTTATTTGCGAAGATGACGCGCTGAGCACACTCGAAGTTCGCACTAGGTCAGCTGCTGCTCGCTCACGAGATCGAAGTGGAATACGCGCACGCCTTGAAGAGTTAGGTCGCCGAAGCGAGCGTGATTATGAGGCTTTTAGGATTCGCCAGATTGGATACTGCGCCGCGGGTTCTTCCTTATCAATGGTTTTCCTTCTGAGTACAGGTAAGAGCCTAATTTCTACGGTTCTCATAACTGCTCTGGTCTCAGTAGGTTTTTTTGTAATGATCGATCGACAATTGAGTTCAGAAATCAAGAAATATCGCGAAAAAATCGAATCTGAATTTCCTGCGATTATTGAAATGATGACTTTGGCAATCGCTGCAGGTGAAACACCAATGCAGGCGATGCTTCGAATTGCGCAAACTGCCGATGGAGCTTTAGCGCAAGAGTTTGGCGTAGTCATCTCTGAAATACGCACTGGCGCACCATTACATGTAACTCTGGATGCAATGGGTCGCCGAGTGAAATCAATAATGATCAGGCGCTTTGTAGATGCAGTTGTGACTGCAACTTTGCGCGGTGCACCATTGATTGAAGTTCTCACTCGGCATTCCGTTGAAGCCCGTGGAAATCAAAGAAATCGAATTATGAATGCAGCCGGTAAAGCCGAGGTCTCAATGATGATTCCAGTGGTGTTTCTCATTCTGCCTATTTCAATTCTCTTTGCGCTTTGGCCTTCGCTCACAAACTTGAATCTTTTTGCAAGCTAGTCAGCACACGTTTATTAGGCAGCCACATCTGAAGAATCGTTTTCGCGCGCAGCAACTTCACTCAACGTAGGACGGCCAGCTTTGCGCTTTTTTGCGATCACTTGACCATCTTCGAAGAGTTCTCCGCCCCACACTCCAACAGGTTCTTGACGCGACATCGCACCTTCTAGACATTGTGCGCGCACAGGACAGCCACCGCAGAGAGATTTAGCTTCGGCAATCTGTAACTCGGCTTCTGAGAAG
>CAEZZT010000067.1_pt1 | contig 7923 bp, 9 predicted proteins | sample 7266901 | NCBI WGS metagenome assembly CAEZZT01 (sample SAMEA6813966, study PRJEB35770) | uncultured Actinomycetes bacterium | biome: Freshwater; feature: Freshwater reservoir; material: water | place: Czech Republic | collected 2016-08-15 | depth 30m m
GGAACAAACAATGAATTTGGATTTGATTACCTACGCGACAACATGGCATGGACTCTCGATGAATGTGTTCAGCGCGATCACTTTTTTGCAGTAGTTGATGAAGTTGACTCAATTCTTATCGATGAAGCACGTACGCCATTAATCATCAGTGGACCTGCTGATAAAGCAACCAAGTGGTACGTAGAGTTTGCTAACTTGGTCGGAAAGCTTCAGCGGGATGTTCATTACGAAATTGATGAAAAAAAGCGCACCATTGGCATTCTTGAAGATGGTGTAACTAAAGTTGAAGAACTACTTCAAATTGGTAATTTATACGAAGCCGCAAATACTCCAATGATTGGTTATCTCAATAACGCCGTTCGCGCGAAGGAGCTTTTCAAGCGCGATAAGGATTATGTAGTGATGAATGGTGAGCTACTTATTGTTGATGAGCACACCGGACGTATGCTGGCAGGGCGTCGTTATAGCGAGGGCTTACACCAGGCTCTTGAGGCTAAAGAGCGTATTGAAATTAAAGATGAAAACCAGACTCTTGCAACAATTACTTTGCAGAACTATTTCCGTCTCTACGAAAAGCTTTCTGGTATGACTGGAACTGCAAGCACAGAAGCATCTGAATTCCATCAAATCTATAAATTAGGTGTAGTTCCTATTCCCACAAACCGCTCAATGGTTCGCATAGATCAGCCCGATTTAGTTTATAAATCAGAAGCCGGCAAGTTCATCGCAGTTACTAGCGACATTGTCGAAAAGCATCGCAAGGGCCAACCGGTTTTGGTGGGAACTGTCAGCGTGGAAAAATCTGAAGAGCTTTCAGGTTTCTTACGCAAAGCAGGCGTTCCACACGAAGTTTTAAATGCTAAGCATCACGAACGCGAAGCCGCGATTATCGCGCGCGCTGGCGTTAAGGGTGCGGTAACAGTTGCAACCAATATGGCTGGCCGTGGTACCGACATTATGTTGGGTGGTAACCCAGAGTTCATGGCAGATTTCGAATTACAACGTCGCGGAATTTCTCCAGTAGATAACGCAGCTGAATATGAAAAGCACTGGCCTGAAGAAATCGCACGCCAAAAGGCTGCAGTTGCAAAGGGTCACGAAGAAGTAATTGCACTCGGTGGACTGTATGTTCTTGGAACAGAGCGTCACGAATCTCGCCGAATCGATAATCAGCTGCGCGGTCGTTCCGGTCGTCAAGGCGATCCAGGAGAGTCACGTTTTTATCTTTCACTCCAAGATGAATTAATGCGCCGCTTCAACTCAGGGATGGTTGAACGCTTCTTAACTGCCGCAGGAATTCCTGAAGATGCACCCATAGAATCTAAGATGGTTAGCAATGCAATTCGTTCGGCGCAAACTCAAGTTGAGTCACAAAACTTTGAAATGCGTAAGAATGTTTTAAAGTATGACGATGTCATGAATCGCCAGCGCCAAGTTGTTTACGGTGAGCGCCGCATGGTTCTAGAGGGTGCAGATATTCAAGAACAAGTCGCTACATTTGTTAGCGACACTTTGACTGCCTATGTTTCAGCTGCAACCGCCGAAGGATATTCCGAAGATTGGGATCTTGAAACGCTGTGGAATGCTCTTAAAACTATTTATCCAATCTCATTTACTATTGATGAACTAGTGGCCAAAGTTGGCTCACGAAGCGGGCTTGATGCAGATTTCTTGACTGCCGCCGTTATTCAAGACTGTAAATCCGCTTATGAAAAGCGTGAAGAGTCACTTGGAGCAGAAGTTATGCGCGAATTAGAGCGCAAAGTTTTGCTTTCTGTCCTTGATCGCAAGTGGCGCGAGCATTTGTATGAAATGGATTATCTGCAAGAGGGCATCGGACTTCGTGCAATGGCACAACGTGATCCACTTGTTGAATACCAACGCGAAGGTTTTGATCTTTTCTCAGCGATGATGGATGCGATTAAAGAGGAGATTGCTGGCTTCTTGTTCAATATCGAGGTCACCGTAGAAGCATCAAGTAACGAAGTTACAGGTGCTGGCCTTGAAGCTAAATCCCTGCCAACTTCAGGATTGCAGTACACAGCAGCGGATGAAACCGGTGTTAAGAGAACAGGTGATGTTTCTCGAAACGCACCATGTCCATGTGGTTCAGGTAAGAAGTACAAGCGCTGCCATGGCGGTGCTTAAAGCAAGGTAAGAGCGGTACACAACCAGCGCTTATCTACACCTTCAAATCGCAACATGACTGATCTCAAACGGTTCTCAAAACGCACAGTGACAGTGGCTTCACAAATACCATCGAGTGGTTCTTGAATATGTATTTTGCGAACATGTCCAACCTGTTTTTGTGAACCAGATTTACGAACGAGTTCAGAAAATATTCTGTGATGACATTGATTTGAAAGCTGCCCGGGAGAGCGCCGACCGGCCCAAATTTCAACGACATTACAAATAAATCTTTCCACCCACTGCATCAGATTTGGTAGATCCTGTGCCGAAGTAGGCTCTGGCGCAAAGTCAGGGTCATATTCATCATCAAATCTAGATGGCACTAAATAGAGTTTTAAGCGTTGACCTTCAGGAAGTGTTGGCTTAGGTCGAAATATCTCTAGAAGCGGGTGCTTCCAATCTGCATCGTTTTCTGTGCAGAAGTGCTCGATAAGAAAACTGTTGATTGAAACTTCTTCATCAATTACTTTGTTTGTAGTCATGAAAGCAAGATTGCTAGTAAACCTGAGCATACGCCTCAACCAAATTATTGATTTGTGACTCATCACAAAGGATGAGTGTGGATACCGCTTACTAATGTGTGGGTTCGTCTAATTAGGTGCACCCATGAAACCAAGAAATCTAAAAAACTCGCCACGTATGCCACTAGCAATAACTCTCATCGTCTTATCTTTTCTTTCAGCCTTTCTACTTGCCAGCTTTTCACGCTCGACCACGTCGTATTGGACTGCAAGTACAGATCTGCCAGCAGGACATCAAATTAGTGCAAGTGATGTTGAGTTAAGAGCAATGAATTTGGGTGATGCATCAAATATCTACCTTGCAAAAGAACGTAGCCCAATTGGGCAGGTCGTAATTTCATCAATTGAACAAAGTGGACTTATTAGTAGTAACAGTGTTAGTTCGGCCGCATCAGGAATCACTAGTAGTGCGGTCCCAATAAATGTGCGTTCTGTAGATCTAGCTATGGGCATTCAAGCTGGTTCACTTGTTGATATTTATTGGGTACTTGATACACAAAACGGAGAATTGCCGCAAGATCCGATTCTAGTTTTAGGCGGCATTTTAGTTTTAAGTGCAGATGGCAAGAGTAAAAACTTTGGCACAGATGCTGCAGTCACTGTCTCCGTCGAGCACACTCAAGTCTTACGGCTTCTGGCGGCCACAACTATGGGCCGCTTGGTGGTGATTTCGACTCATGTCTAGCCAAGAACTTCCCGTCGTTATAACTGCAATCTCCGATGCAGTTTTTGAAAGTTTTGTTTCTGGAACTCTTTTTGCACAAGGTTGGAGTGTGATTTTTCGAGCAATAGATAGCGAAGCGCTTGAAAAGTATTGCGAACTAAATCCTGAAATTGCAGCTACTTCGCTGTTGATTTTTTCACCAGATTTAGAGGGAGTAACTCCTGAACAAATTGCACACCTAAACCTAAAGGGAAACAAATCGTCGGTTTTTCTGCTTCACCAGAAGAAAACTCAGCTTTTCAGAATTTACATCAAGCACCAGCAACAATTACAGATCTTGTCAGTATTGTTCGTGGATTTATAAGAACTCCAATGCTTCGACAAACCAATCAAAATCTCCGACAATCTCGAAATTCACATGTGATGGCAATTGGGTCAGCTGGAAGTGATACCGGATGTACAACGATTGCGTTGAATTTAGCTATGGAACTGAGCGTCATTGGAAAAACAACTCTGCTAATCGATGCAAATTTTCGTGCACCATCGGTCGCCGCCCTCATTGCAATTCGAAACGTTCAGAGTGAGCCCGGGTGGCGCAATATCGCCCCCAAGCTCTCTATCGCTGAAATAACTCAGGATGAAGCTACAGACATCGCCGGATTTATGGAAAGAGCCGTTTCAAATTTTGACAATATCGTTATAGATCTAGGGTCGATTTCAGGGCTTTCAAATCGTCTAACCGATAGACGCTGGACTTCGACTATGACGACGTGGAGTTGCGACCAAGGAGATGAGTTAATGATTGTTGCTCGTCCAGATTTATTGGGCATTCACCGTCTTGAGCAGGTTGCGAATTTGATTGAGAAAACTTCCATTAGAAGTCGGTTGAGTTTTGTCTTGAATATGAGATCTGCCGGAAAGAAAGGAGAAGAGGAGGAATCAAAATTCTTAGCAATAACCACAAGATTGCGGCCTTTGTGCGTTCGGGTAATTGGGCGAGATGCCAGAGCGGCGGCAATGGCTCTAGAACAAAAAGCTACGTTAATTGAGGTAAATCAGCGCTCGGCTTTACGAAAATCAATCGCAGCTATTGCCAGTGAAATCAATGCTTAACTTCTAATACTATTGCGACATGCGGGCCTATCTTCCAATCACTCATTTGGAGTTGACCTCTTTTCTCGAATCCGGAGTGAAAAAGGTTGAAACTATTTTTGCCCCTACACCTTTTTTTGTAGGTGATAACTCAGAGTTAGATGAAGAGGAAATTGAATACCTTTTATCACTTGAAGCTGCACAAGAGTCTTTAGCCCTTCGCCAGTCAGAAAGTTCACCCGGGCTAGTTCTTGCTATTGAACTTGAGCCAGCACAAGTAAACCAAGTTGAAGAGAAATCAGTAACGCTAAATTCAGATGTGTTATGGAGCCAAGTGCAGTGTGCTCTTTTACTTTTTCCAAATGATGAAGAGTTAATCTGGTTTGCAACGCAAGAGATCGCACTGAACTTGGGGGAGTGGAAGTAAAGTGCCACAGTTTGAAAATTTGATTCATGGACGTAGTTCAATAACGATTGATCAAGCCCACAAACTCCGCGAGTTAGTTGCAGATTGGCAGTTGCTTTCAGATCTTTCTTTCGCGGATCTAATCTTGTGGGTTCCAATCAGAAAAGATATGAAAATGTGGCCTACAGGCCATGTTGCAGTTGCCCATATCAGGCCAACAACTGCTGCGACAGTTTTTACTAATGATGTAATTGGCGATGAAGTAACGTGGGGCGCAAAAACTAGAGTCGATGAAGCGCTTTCAAGCGGTGAAATTGTGCGCGATTCTGAAGCAGAGCTTTTTGGTGAGCTAATGATTAAGGAAGAAGCAGTTCCCGTCCTCTTTGACGGAAATGTTATTGCTGTAATTACCCGCCATAGAAACGCAGAGTTAATGCGTTCACCGAGCCGACTTGAACTTAATTACCGCGAGATCGCACATTGTCTTTATCGTATGGTTTCAGAGGGATCTTTTCCTTATAAAGATGCAGGGTCACTTTTTGAACCCGTACCAAGAGTCGGCGATGGATTGATTCGCTTAGATGTTAATGGTGTTATTTCATTTGCTAGCCCAAATGCGCGCTCTGCATTTAGCCGAATGGGTTGGAAAAATGAGATAGAAAATCATAAGTTAGGCGAAGTTGCAGAGGCAGTAGCCAAGAATTCTCCTAATCCTCACGAAGAAGGCATTCGTACACGCTTAAATGGCAAAGTTTTGCGTCGAGTAGAAATTGATAATCAAGGCGCAACTATCGATTTACTCGTCCTGCCACTTTTACAAGGTGAGGATCGAATAGGTGCAATTGTGCTTCTTCAAAATGTCACTGAATTGCGCCGACGTGAGCGTGAACTTGTCACAAAAGATGCAACGATTCGAGAGATTCACCACCGAGTAAAAAACAATTTACAGACGGTCTCTGCCTTGTTACGCCTTCAAGCTCGTCGCATTGAAGATCCTAGTGCAGCTTCAGCCTTAGATGAAGCGGTCAGACGCATTGCATCTATTGCACTTGTGCACGAAACACTTTCAAGTAGCAGCGAAAACACGGTTGATTTTGATCAAGTTCTAACTAGTTTAATAACTCACGCACTTGAATTAAGTCCTCGGATGGGTCAACTACGAATTGAACGAAAAGGCGAACTCGGGTCTTTAGAGTCGCGGTTAGCAACACCGTTATCGTTAGTTGTTACCGAATTAATGCATAATGCTTTAGAACATGGCTTAGCAGAACAAGGCTCGGTACTTTCAATTGAATTGCAACGCTATAGCAATGAATGTGTAATTAATATTCTTGATGATGGCATTGGCCTACCAACTGGATTTGATTTAGCGACTTCATCAAATCTTGGGTTGCAAATTGTCCGGACGCTAACAGAGAACGAACTCAATGGTGTCTTGAAATTGCAATCTACAGGTTCAGGAACGCAAGCAAATTTACGTTTCCCACTTTAGATTTGGTTTTGTTGCTCCATTAAGCGGGCACGATTACGTGCAGCACGGCGCTTCAGTGCACGGCGCTCATCTTCGCTAAGTCCGCCCCACACTCCTGCGTCTTGACCACTTTCAAGTGCCCAGGCAAGACATGGCTCTTTAACTATGCAGCGGTTACAAACTTTTTTTGCTTCTTCAATTTGCGTAAGAGCTGGGCCTGTATTTCCAACTGGAAAGAAAAGCTCTGGATCTTCATCACGGCAGGCTGATTGATGTCGCCAATCCATAGGAACCCTCCTTCGTTAAAGATTTGGGCATACCCAAATCCCTATAAAAATTAACTGGTTATACGCACGACAATGTTGCGCAAGGAGTCAATTCTCCCTGCTTATGCAGTGATTAACAAGGATGAACGGCGAGAGATTTGTTAAATAAGGGTGATTTAAGTCGCGATACGTGCCCCCGACAGGATTCGAACCTGTGCACCCGCCTCCGGAGGGCGGTGCTCTATCCCCTGAGCTACGGGGGCTCATGAATACTGACAAGGTTATCAGCGGGTGCGCATATCGCGTGATACTGCCAGAATTCGCCACATGAGTTCAATCGCATATTTCGCAACAGGATGTTTTTGGGGTGCCGAGCGCCGTTTTTGGCAGATGCCAGGAGTTAAACAAACTTCCGTTGGATACATGGGAGGAACTAGGCCTAATCCATCTTATGAACAAGTATGTACCGGCGTTACTGGTCATGCTGAAATGGTAAAAGTTGAATTCGATGAATCAAAAATAAGTTATCAACGCTTACTTGAAGAGTTTTGGACTATGCATGATCCAACGTCGCTTAATCAACAAGGTGGAGATATTGGGACACAATATCGAAGCTCGATTTATACAACGACTCCAGAACAATATGTAACGGCAGTTAATTCACGAGATATCTATCAGGGCGTCTTAACAAATGCTGGGTTAGATCAAATTGTTACTGAAATAGTTAGTGCAGATGGAATCGAGTATTACCTGGCCGAGGAGTACCACCAGAGATATTTAGAGAAAAACCCAAATGGTTATGACTGCCATTCAAGCACGGGTGTTGCATTTCCAACTGCAGGAGTTTTGGGATGAGCGAAAAAAACTACCCAGTTTCTATTGATGAAGAAGAATTAAAAAGAAATTAGATCCACTTTCATACGAGGTTTTGCGCAATGCCGCAACGGAGCGCCCATTTACTGGCGAATATACCGACACCGATAAAGTAGGCGTCTATAAATGTAAAGCTTGCAGCACTGAACTCTTTCGAAGTGAAACAAAGTTTCATTCTGGATGTGGGTGGCCATCGTTTTATGCACCGACTGCAAATGACGCAGTTGAATTAATTGAAGACCGTTCACTATTTCCTCGAGTACGTACTGAAGTTCGATGCGCAGGCTGCGGTTCTCACCTAGGACATGTATTTAAAGGCGAGGGTTATGACGTACCGACCGATGAGCGTTGGTGTATTAACTCTGTGTCTTTAATTCTTGAAGATATTTAATAGTCCAGGCCACGGCTTTCGTGGACTGCTTGATAGCAGTACCAAGCAA
>CAEZZT010000075.1_pt1 | contig 6913 bp, 6 predicted proteins | sample 7266901 | NCBI WGS metagenome assembly CAEZZT01 (sample SAMEA6813966, study PRJEB35770) | uncultured Actinomycetes bacterium | biome: Freshwater; feature: Freshwater reservoir; material: water | place: Czech Republic | collected 2016-08-15 | depth 30m m
CTCATAAACTATAAGTTACGGCTTGAACAAATGTAGGCCGCGGAGTTAGCGCATCATCTACAACGGTGCGAAGTGGTGCGCCAGTAACGATCACGCTTACTGCAGCTACGGGTTCTAATACTTTAAGCCTGAACACGGGAGCAGCCGTAGGTAGATACACCGCAATAGATACTGCGACAAGACGGTTGAACTATGTAGTCACCGTTGGTGCCGCAAAGCGCGACGACTAAATCTGGGTCGTGATTAGCGAGTAATACGGAACGTGTGTGTCCAAGTGCCATCGGCGCTTTGAATAGATTCTGCCCATCCACGTGCGCCTGAATACTTGCCAGAGCCGCCGATTACTGGGCGAATTGTCTTTACGCCAATAGAAACTGTGGGTGAAGTGGTGTCGTATACGGCGCTTCCACCAACAAGTATCTGATCTGATTGAGATCCAATACTAAAAGTAAAAGCTGCGATGCGAACTTCGATGCCTGCTGAAGGTTGGTTACTAGCAGTAACTGTGAGAGTTCCAGTTAAGTAACCGCCTTGGCTAGATGTAAGCGGGATGTAGAAAATTTGTAGGTCGCCAATGCTTGGGCCGGCTGTGCCAAGGTCGATGCGCTGGCTATTTGTGGCGTCGACTTTTCCGTGAGTTACTTTAATTGTTTGGTTGAACTCTGATTTCTTAGAATCAGAAGCGCCAAAACTTGATACCGCAAATCCCATGAGTGAGAGTGCGATAACTGTTATTACTGCGATTCGCTGTGTTGGTTTGATTAGTTTCATAGTTTCTTCACCGTGTTTTCTACTCCGACTGCTCCGATATTTACAACGAGGATTCGAACTGGTTGTTTACCTAAGTTTTGGCCGTTGTGATAAGTACCAATGGCCTCTAATAGTGATTCGCCGGCTTTATATGTTTTAACGATTCCGCCGTCGTAACTCACTTGTAGTACACCACTAAGGATGTGCGCATACAGCGGTGCATCGTGGCGATGCCAACCGGTTTCTTCGCCACTGACCAAAGTGATAATTGCTGATGAAACTTGTGCCTGTCCCGTAACCGGGTATGACAAAGTTTGATTGAGAATTGTTTCTTGAAGTTTTGTCATCAAGATTTGAACGCCGCCAACTGTTGGCGATGGTGCTGGTGCTGGGTGTGAAACCCGTGTCCAGTGTCGCTTGTTGCCGTGTTTTTTACATTCTAAATGTTGCCCAGATACCGTCTTTGATTGGCCGATAGTGGTGCAGTTTGATCCGGCTTTTACTGCCGAGATTGCTGTTGGCGATGAAATAACCAAAGCCAACGTTGTTGCAACGCCAAAATATAGAGCTCTCCGCCTCATGGATTAAGGGTACGCCGGGGGCGCGGGAAAGGCCGGTTTCTGCCTCAGACTCGCGCTTTTTGCCGATTGTTTTCTAAGTGAATTTAGTTTCAACTACTAATTTGGTGTAGTCACAGTTATGGTCGACCAATTTTGTGGTGCGTTGCCATAATTATCAAATACATTCAATCCGATCTCATAAGTCCGTCCAGCTGACAGGCCAAATAAAATTGTAGAAGTGCTCTTTTTTCCAAAAACCTGCGTATTGATATAACCTTCGGCACTATTGCTTATTTTAAATCTAATTTTATACCCTGCGGTTGTTGCATCAGAGTTTTCATTCCATGTTAATAGAATTTTATAAGCTAAAACAAATTGACTATCTGCATCAACTGAAACCGATGGGAGAGTTAATACACTTGTATTCACAATGCCGGCAGGAATTCCAACTGTTAACACTGAGTTATTAGTTGGACCAGTCGCATCAAATCCACCTGGGCTAGCAGAAGAAATGGTTTTAACTACTGAGAAATTCGAGTAAATTCCCGCTTTTGTCTTATGCCTAATCTTTACATATTTTTTGCTTAAATCTGCTACGTAAAATCTAACAATAGGACTAGTCCCTTTGGCGACTAAATTAAATGTTCCGCTAAGTGATGTTGATTCCCACACTTCGGTATCGCTATACGCATCAGATTTTGAGGTTGTTGTAAACGGAGCAATATTTACAATATAGCCATCTAGGACAGGGGCCAGACTCCATTCATTGTCTTCTATTGTCACAATTTCGGGAGTAGGTGTTGGCGTTGGAGTAGGAGTTGCAGACTGTGTTGGTGTTGGAACTGCAGACTGGGTGGGAGTCGGGGTTGCTTGTTTGATTGCTACGCCTTTGTCCCAAACCAACTTCTTTTTTACCTTGATGCAAGTGAACGATTTATTTAGGTAAGTGAGCTTTTGTTTGTAAACCTTGCAAGCACTGCCGGGTGTGATCTTTTGAGCCGAATATGCTCCCACGGGAATTAAAGTAAGAATTAAGGCAGCGAGAATTCCTTTGGCAACTTTTGCTTTAATTCGCATAGGTAAACTTTAGTAGGAATTCTCACGAAACAACTTACTTGGCAGTTTTCTTCTTATATCCCTTTGGACAGACTGGCTTTACGGCCGTGATCTTCTTAATTAATTTGCCTTTAACGCAATTAATAGTGAGCTTTTTTACATTAGGTGTAACAGTCACCTTAGGGGAGGGTGAATTTTTAGGAGTAGCGGTTGGAGTAGCTGTTGGAGTCGGGGTGGGGGTTGGTGTAGGTGACTTACTTGTGGTTGGAGTAGGAGTATTTTTTGGTGAACCATAATATTGCTTAACCACAATTGGTACATATCCAATTTCTAATCCACTTGGGGGAGTGACCAATAAACCAGAGTCAAAATTTGTTAAACTCCCCGAGCTTGGATCTTTGATTAATTGAGATTTTGCCCAGTCTTTTTGCATCTTTTCCGCAGCTGCCTGCAAATTAGCTTTCTCTGTGGCGTTTAGTTCAAATCTTTGCAATGCAGGCTGGTCCACGAATTTGTACCACTTATATTCAACGCTGCTACCGTCATTTAGTTGTGCGTTAAAAGTCGGCGAGGCTGTCGGCGAACTACCCCACCAGTTAGGAGACTCATAAACAAATGTTGGTACCGAAGTTGGTTCAAATGAAGCTTCCTTTAAAGATTGTGGGACGGTTGATTCTGGAACAGCGGTTCTTATTCCATTCTGTTCTTGAAAATATTGCGGCAGTTTTATCAACGTATTGGCAGAAGTTAAATTCAAACCGTAGGCACCACCTGAATTTAATGTTGATGCGTTAAGGATTGTTGTTAGTGAGGGAAGGCTTTTGCCATTTTGAAAGACTGGACTAGACAATCCGTTTAATGAAAGTTTAAGTGCATCAGAATCGATAGTTGAAGGCAAATTAGTGCCACTCTTAAGGGATTGCGCAAATTGATTTGCCACTGCGCCAGCACCATAAGCAACAAGATCTCTTGAGAATACGAGCTTGCTTGCAGAGTCAGATTGGAGTTGTAGTGGTGGGAGTTTAGAATAAACCACACCTGCACTAGTATTAGTCTCGTAGTAAGGGATTGAATTCCATTCTGATGAAAGTTGTCCTATTGATCCGTTTTTCTTATCTAGCGTTAGTCCATTTTGAATTGGGTTACTTATTGAGCCGTCTACCCAAAATTGGGGCGCTACGAATTGAACTGGGCCAGAGAAATTTCCTGTTTTCATGAAAAGAGTCCACGAATTTTCACCGGCTGTGCCACCAAATTGATGATCAAACTTAGGAAGCGGAAGTGATAACCACGTAACCCCTAACTGTGGACTATTTGAATCTGCCTGAAAAGTTAAGCCGTCAGGAGGCAAAATTATTTGATTTGAAATCTGTATAAATCCGGTTGCATTTCGTGGCGTTGGTTCATCTCGGTAAAATCCCCAGCCTGGCGTTGCAATTTCTGAGGTGTAACAATTTTGTGTCGCATTTGCCTGATACTTAGGGAAAATGCTTGGGTATTTTTCGCCGCCCCACCAACCAAGAGATCCCTCTATTGTTTGAAACAGGTAATAACCGTAATTCCCCGAAGAAGGTTTGCCAGCCAAATCCTTTAAATATTGGTTCGTGGATGTTGCACACAATTTTTGGGCTACAGCAGGGTTATTGGGTGAATTATCAGGCCCAATCCAAGTTGAGCTTAATCCAACTTGAAAATGTGAAACAGGTTTTTCGATTAATGGCCATAGAGTTGAATACCAGCCAAAACCACTTTGATTTGTAGTTGGAACGCCGCCAACAACTGTTGCAGAAACATAATAGCCCGGGCTTCCAGAAATAGCGTCTGATGAAACAATTGCACGATCAGGAAAGTATTTAATATTTAAATCGCTAACGAATATAAATTGATTTCCATTTGAATAATATGGATTATCTTTATCGGTCAAGAAAGTTGAACCTGAAAGGGTTAAACCCCACCTTATGCCTGCGGCATTTTCCCAATAGTAACCTTTGGCATCTCGACTAATAGTCCCTAGATGGTAGCCATTTGCACCTGGGGTATCGATGTAGTTGAAATCTGCGTAACAACCAATCACATTTTCGGGTCCAGTAGTTGGCGATGCAGAACCATCTGCTAATCGAGTAAAAATCTGACCGGTTGCATCAAACTTAAATGCGGCAACCTTTGGTTGATCTGTATGTTGTGTATCAATAACCGCTGGACACTTAACTGGCCAAGATGAATTGCCAACTCCTGCAGGTTGAATTACATCGCTTTGTTGAGCGGCAATTGAACTTGAGGAAAATATAATTATTTGTAAAGCAAGAATAAAGCCCAGGAGAGCCTTCCAGCGTGCATGCCTTTTCATAAAGTTAAATGATCTTTGCATGGGCATTCTTAGAAATCATCAAAGTCCAGCTCTCCGTGGAGACCCCCTGAAAAGAGAGTCTTTCAACCATATTTTCTGACAGGACTAACTATTACAGAGATTGCTCGTTAAGCAAGGCTTTGTCCTAAGGTATTTGAAATATTTGGTTAGTTTATGCAAACTGCGCATAAAACGTGACATCACCAAATGGTGTGGCAACCAAATAACCTGAAGTTATCTTTGTGCCACCTTTTGCAGATGTGTACCGACGTATCGGGTGCGCCAAAGTACTTTCCTGAGATTGAAATTGGTCTGATCCAGCACGTCAATGATTTAATCAAGGCAAAGAAAGTTGCTTACGCGCCGATGCCTGACTTAACACAAAATTAGTTGGCCAGTACCCTTGCTTTATGAAATTTAACTACACGGGCAAAGTAATTGTAATTACGGGTGGGGCAGGCGGAATTGGGTCTCACTTAGCTCGCGAATTTGCATCTCGTGGTGCCCAACTGGTTTTACTTGATCTAAATAAGAATCGCCTAGAAAACGTTATTGGACAGCTTGCCGGCACTGGCCATCACTACATAGCCATTGATCTGACAGATAGAAGCGCAATTGCAAAAGCGATAAAAGAAATTGGCGATAAATATGGGCGCATTGATGTTCTTATTCCAAACGCGGCCATTACGACAACGGATAGATTTGATCAACGCTCTATTGAAAGTATCGAATATGAACTAGATATTAATCTTCGGTCTCCACTTGTAATAATCCGTAGCTGTATCGATTTACTCAAGAAGTCGGCAGATGCACGCTTAATAACTACGGTTTCTTTGGGTGGAATCTTTCCTTTGGGCGAAACTCCGCTTTATACGATTTCCAAGTTTGGTTTGCGTGGCGCCATGTTATCCATGAGTTTAGATTTTGCAGCTAAGGGAATTAAGGCCGGTTCAATCATGCCATCGGCTACAGATACGCCAATGTTGCAACGTGAAGCCGTTGAAGGCGGAAATTCATTGCAGTTTATGGATCCACCGCAAAAAACTGAAGATGTGGTTAAAGCCTTTATTAAAATGCTAGATAAGCCACGTTTTGAGGTTTATCCAAAGCCTAGTGAGTCATGGTTGGTTCGTATCGCTATGTTATTTCCAAGCGCGCTTCCTAAACTTATGCCGCTCTTTGTTGGCAAAGGCGATCGCGGCCATAAGCGCTATTTAAAGGAGCTCGAACTCCGTGGAATTGCACGCCAAGTAAATGGTGTGTGGGAAATTATTGAGAGTTAAGCAAACTTCGATACGTAGTGTCATCAACTTCGGGCCAATCAAAACGATCACGAAGAATGGCTAAGTAATTTAAGTACGTCTCAACTTCGATGTAGTTAGTGTGGCGCGGACTTTGAATATATCTGTGGCCGCCAGCTAAATCAGGGTTATCGCTGCGGCGAAGTTCTAACAGCTCTGGATAATGAAGGCCTGTGGCTCTTGCACGAATATCGATAACAACCATCTGTGCCATTTCATCAAAGCGCTTGTATGCCGCATCGGCAAACTCTGCATAGCCAATGAAATAAAGGTTTGGGTGTTTTCTAGAAAGAATTCGTAAGTACAGCTGCGGTCTTCCATCTTTCCATTCATCATCGTTTTGTTCTAGATACGGAACTGAATATGAATACCCAGTTGCAAGAACGATTAAATCTAAATCAACGTGTGAACCATCCTTGAAAGTAACACCAGTCTGGGTTAATTCTTCGATGTCAGGTTTTGCAATTAAATCGCCATGACCTAAATGGTGCAGGACTTGGGTGTTCATGATGGGGTGGCTTGCCAGTAAATCGTGATCTGGCTTTGGTAATCCATAACGGGTTAAGTCACCAACTAATGTGTCGATCATTTTTGTTACATCGCCCGAGATAGAAACACCTTTTGGTGGTGCAATCTTTCCAGAGATAAGCGCATCGGTTGGAACGCCAAAAATGTATTTTGGAATAAATCGATATCCGCGGCGAACCGAGAAGAAAGCTTGATCGGCGTACTTGGCAGCATCGGATGCGATATCTACTCCAGAGTTGCCGGCACCGACAATTAAGACTTGCTTGCCTGAAAACACGGTTGGTGTGCGGTAATCAACGGAGTGAATGATTGTGCCTCTAAATTTTTCTTCACCTTTTATTGTTGGGCGATTTGCATGCCACGTAACTCCA
>CAEZZT010000080.1_pt1 | contig 6605 bp, 5 predicted proteins | sample 7266901 | NCBI WGS metagenome assembly CAEZZT01 (sample SAMEA6813966, study PRJEB35770) | uncultured Actinomycetes bacterium | biome: Freshwater; feature: Freshwater reservoir; material: water | place: Czech Republic | collected 2016-08-15 | depth 30m m
AATCACCTTTACCGACTAGTGATTCTGGCAAAGGAAAAGTTTCTTGAACTTCTTGTTCGGCAGTAATTGGACCACCGGCTGCGATGCGGCCAACTAGTGGAATGAACTTAGTTTTATCAACGGGTGCGCCATTGTTATTTTCTGGAGTCAGTTCTAGCGCACGGCCCTTGCTTTCATCGCGGCGGATGAAGCCTTTTTGTTCAAGGATTTCGAGCTGGTACTTGACCGAGGCGGTAGAAGTCAGGCCAACGGCTGCACCGATTTCGCGCATGGTGGGGGCGTAGCCCTGATCGGCCATGGCCGCTTCGATGACGTTAAGGATTTCGGCCTGGCGGGCGGTTAGGCCTGCCGTAGATGGGGTCTGTGTGCTCATGGATACAGGGTGACACATAAGGTAAAAAAATTCAAACATATGTTCGAATTTGGCTTGCAATTTGTCAGTGGTGGGGTGTTTAATTGGCTTTGTTCGAACAAACGTTCGAACACCTTCCCCAAGGTAGTTCAAAGGCGCAACACATGAGCACAATGACAGTAGCTAGCAATAACGGTGTATTACAAGGCTTTTCTAGCCCTTTCACATCTTCGACCAATCCGTCCGGCGCTCGCATGAGCCGTCGTGGTCGTCTTGCCCGCACCATTGTGGTTGCCTCGTTGACCGTGGTGATGGCCGCTGGCTTTGCTGCCAAATCTGGCGCCGGCGATCAAGTAGTGGCTGCTACCTCCTATGTAACCGTGGTGGTTCCTGGAGGAGCAACACTTTGGTCTGTGGCCTCGGCCTACTCAACCGGTGATATTCAGTCCATGGTCGAATCAATCCGTGAGGCAAATAATCTCAAGGGCTATGACGTGGTTGCCGGGCAAAAGCTGCGCGTTCCAACCCGCGCATAAGTTTTACCGAGGCCGACACGCCCTAGCGCATCGATTTTCGTACTCAACAGGCAAAGCCTCAAGAAATGCTTTATAGTTCCCACTATATGTAGGGGTCAAAGGCAGTAAAACTTCCATTACTAGTGTTTTTAAGGTAGTTTTGCCGGTCCGCCCAATACATCTAAAAGTTGGAATTTCTAGTATTTCGAAGGGAGACACGCCGAAATGATTTGCCCGTTCTGCAGATATGAAGATTCACGCGTTGTCGACTCTCGCCCAATCGAAGATGGAACACAGATCCGCCGCCGCCGCGAATGCCCTGAGTGCGGTCAAAGATTTTCTACTCAAGAAGTAGCAGTGCTCAGCATTATTAAGCGAAGCGGTGCTACCGAACCATTTAGCCGTGAAAAAGTCCTCGTGGGTGTTCGCAAAGCCTGCCAGGGACGTCCGGTTAATGAAGATGACTTAGTTTTGCTGGCTCAGCGAGTTGAAGAAACTCTTCGCTCAACGGGTGCGGCAGAAATCGAAGCTCAAGAAGTTGGTTTGGCCATTTTGGCGCCACTCCGCGAACTCGATGAGGTGGCTTACTTACGTTATGCCTCGGTTTACCGTAACTTTACCTCCCTTGAAGATTTCGAAGGCGAGATCGCATTACTACGAGCTCTACCTTCAGCGCTTTCCCCAGCACAGTCAGATCAAGTAAATACAAGTAATTCCCCAATTACTGAAAAAAATAGCACCGCAATGCCACAAAGCAATAAAGCAAACAGCGTTAAAACTTTAATGAATCAGAACAACTAAAGAAGACGGGGAACCACACATGTCAGAGACGGTCATCAACCGACCAGCGAAAATCAAGGCCCACAACACCGTTAAAGGTAAGGGTCTGACTATCGAACGTATCTACACCAACGAAGGCGTACACCCATACGACGAAGTTAAATGGGAACGTCGCGATGTAGTACAGCAAAACTGGAAAACCGGTGAGACCGTATTCGAGCAACGTGGCGTTGAATACCCAGACACATGGTCAGTGAACGCATCAACAATCGTTACAACAAAGTACTTCCGCGGCGCACTTGGTGCAGAAAATCGCGAATGGTCTTTGAAGCAGGTTATTGATCGCGTAGTTCTTACATACACAAAGGCCGGAAAAGAACACGGTTACTTTGCAACAGATGCTGATGCTGAAATTTTTGAACATGAATTAACACATATGTTGTTGCACCAGATTTTCTCTTTCAACTCACCAGTGTGGTTCAACGTTGGAACTAACGAACCACAGCAAGTAAGTGCATGCTTCATCCTTTCTGTCGATGACACAATGGATAGCATCCTTAACTGGTATCGCGAAGAAGGAATGATTTTCAAGGGTGGATCAGGAGCTGGTCTCAACCTTTCTCGTATTCGTTCATCAAAGGAACTTCTAAAGTCCGGCGGAACAGCATCAGGCCCAGTTTCATTTATGCGCGGCGCCGATGCATCTGCAGGAACAATCAAATCTGGTGGCGCAACCCGTCGCGCGGCAAAGATGGTTGTTCTAGATGTTTCTCACCCAGATATCGAAGAGTTCATCGAAACTAAGGTTAAGGAAGAAGACAAGATTCGCGCACTTCGCGATGCTGGCTTTGACATGGACCTTGGCGGAAAAGACATTATTTCTGTTCAGTACCAAAACGCTAATAACTCAGTTCGCGTATCAGATGAATTCATGCGCGCAGTTGAAAAGGGCGAAAAGTTTGGTCTAACAGCTCGTGCAACTGGCGAAGTTATCGACACAGTTGATGCACGCGAACTATTTACCAAGATGGCACAAGCTGCTTGGGCATGTGCTGATCCTGGAATTCAATATGACGACACAATCAATGACTGGCACACAAACCCAGAAACTGGTCGCATCAATGCATCAAACCCTTGCTCTGAGTACATGTCACTAGATAACTCATCTTGTAACTTGGCATCTCTTAACTTGATGAAGTTCCTAAAATCAGATGGTTCATTTGATGCAAAGAACTTTGGAAAAGCTGCAGAAATGATCATCACAGCAATGGATATCTCAATCTGCTTCGCTGATTTTCCAACAGAGGCAATTGGCGACACAACTAAGGCATACCGCCAACTTGGTATCGGTTATGCAAACCTAGGCGCCCTTCTTATGGCTTCAGGTCTTGCCTACGATTCAGAAGGTGGCCGTGCACTAGCTGGCGCAATCACATCATTGATGTCAGGTATTACTTACAAGCGTTCAGCAGAGTTAGCCGCAATCGTTGGACCATATGCAGGCTTTGCACAAAATGCTAAGCCACATGCTCGCGTAATGCGCAAGCACGCATCTGCATCTTCTGCGGCAAAGTCTGAAACAACTCTTGATCGCGATGTATGGACCGAAGCAAACAAAGCTTGGGATGCATGCCTTGCAACTGGCGATAAGAACGGATGGCGCAACGCGCAGATTTCAGTTCTTGCTCCAACAGGAACAATTGGTTTGATGATGGATTGCGATACAACTGGTATCGAACCTGACTTCTCATTGGTTAAGTTTAAAAAACTCGTTGGTGGCGGATCTATGCAGATCGTTAACCAGACAGTTCCAGCAGCACTTCGCAAGCTCGGCTACACCGAAGAAACAATCGAAGCGATTGTTGAATTCATTGCAGCTAATGGTCACGTCATCGATGCACCAGGGCTAAAGCTTGAACACTACGACGTATTTGATTGCGCCCTCGGTGCACGATCAATCGCGCCAATGGGCCACGTTCGCATGATGGCTGCATGCCAGCCATTCCTATCAGGTGCAATTTCAAAGACAGTTAACTTGCCATCTGATGCAACAGTTGAAGAAGTTGAAGATGTGTACTTCCAGGGATGGAAGATGGGTCTAAAGGCTTTGGCTGTTTATCGCGATAACTGCAAAGTTGGTCAGCCACTCTCTGATGGAAAAGCTGCAAAGGCATCTGGAACAACAGAAGCAGTTGCACCAGCAGCTGCCGTTCGTAAGCGCCTTCCAAAGGCCCGTCCATCAATTACAACTTCATTTGCCGTAGGTGGCGCTGAGGGTTACATGACTGCAGGTGCATATGCCGATGGCGCACTTGGTGAAGTATTCCTAAAGCTTGGCAAGCAAGGATCAACCTTGGCCGGTGTAATGGATGCCTTCTCGATCGCAGTTTCAATTGGATTGCAATACGGAGTTCCACTAGAAACTTTCGTTGAGAAATTCACAAACTTGCGATTTGAACCAGCAGGTATGACAGATGATGCAGATATCCGCATGGCACAGTCCATGATGGATTACATCTTCCGTCGCTTGGCACTTGATTACTTGCCATTTGAATCACGCAGTGCAATGGGCTTGTACACATCTTCAGAGCGCGCACGTGCTTTGGAAACAGGTGAGTACACACCAGATATCACTGCAGCAACAGAAACGATCGCACAATCTGCAGCTCCAGCAACCGTTGTTGCTAAGCCAGTTTCAGTAAAGATCGAAGCAGCACCAGCAGTTGAGTACGGTTCTTCAACTGAACTCATGGAAGCGCTTTCAGGTGTTAAAGCCGATGCGCCGCTATGTATGACATGTGGCGTGAAGATGCGTATGTCAGGTGCATGTTATGTATGCGAAGGATGCGGAAACACATCTGGTTGCTCATAATCAATTCATAGTTAAGTAAGTAAAAAACCCCGCCAAGCGATTGGCGGGGTTTTTTGCGGCTAGCCCCCGCGTGTGCTTGAGCAAGATAGAAATTTTCCGCCAATCTCTTGTAGCCCTCGGGCCAAGAGAGTAGGTTGCAAAATCCACATTTCAAGAATCGGAGAGATCATGACTAAGGTTGTAGAACAAAGTTATTGGAAGCTTGCAGAAGGTCAGCGCGAAATTTTTGACAAAGTAGTAGCAGAAATGATCGCGCTAGCTAAAGCCGAATTTAATGTTGATGTCACATATGGCGCGGTCCAGAACGGAACTCAGGGCGGTAATTTCCTATTTATTTTCACTTACCCAGATGGCGCCACATTTGGAAAATTTATTGATACTTATCGCACCAACGCCGCTTGGCAGGGATTAATGAAGAAGTACGAAGGTGTGCCAATCGATGAACTAGTTAGTGATATCGAACGCATCCACATGCTTTAAGCAACAAGAATTGAACGCTTGCTAAGGCCCATGAAATAGCCATCAATAAGGGTTTGTGGGGCGGCATCAGTTGCAGTTGCTGCCCCAAGAGTTACAAACAGTGGCGTGAAATGTTCAACGGTTGGATGGGCATAGGGCATGCCAGGTGCTAACTCTTTGTAGTTTGAAAGCGAATCAATATCACCGCGAGATAAAGCTTGCGCAGCCCAGGAATCAAATTCACTTGACCAAGTAGGTGCAACTGCATCACTTCGCCAGTCGCGTAAATAACGAAGTCCATGGGTCATAAAGCCAGAACCAATTACAAGCACGCCTTTATCTCGAAGCGGTTGTAAACGTTTTCCGAGTTCAAGTAATTTGGCAGGATCACTCGTTGGCATCGACATCTGCAGGACTGGGATATCTGCATCTGGATACATCACCCGAAGTGGAACCCATGCACCATGATCAAGACCGCGGTTTGATTGATAAACCGGTTCAGAATCAGGCATCATGGAAGCAACTAGTTCGCTTAATAAAGTAGCATCAGGTGAGTTATACGTCATTTCATAAAACTTTTTATCAAAGCCGCTGAAATCATAAACAAGGGGAGTGCCAGCTAGTGGGCTGCTTAAAGTTACGGGCTCTGATTCCCAATGCGCGCTAATGATCAGAATTGCTTTAGGTTTTTCAATAGAGGCAGCGATATCGCGCAGCTGTGAACTCCACAAGCGATCATCGAGCAACATGGGTGCACCATGGCCGATATAGAGCGCGGGCATTTTCGACATGAAAATAGAGTAACGCTAAGTAGTTGAAAGTTCAACTAAATGGCATACCACTAAGGTTGCTCCCATGAGCGATATGTCCACCAAGGTGCGCCAGGCCCTTGATGTTGCCGTTGAAGCAATTGGTGGCGCAGCCCGAGAAGGCCAGATTGAAATGGCAGAAGCCGTGGCTAACGCCCTTACCGATCGTCATCACTTAATGGTGCAAGCCGGTACGGGAACTGGAAAATCGCTGGCGTATTTAATCCCCGGAATTGTGCACGGGCGAAAAGTTTTAGTAGCAACGGCCACCATTGCGCTTCAGCGCCAACTAGTAGATCGAGATTTACCAGCAGTTGTTCCGGCCCTTGAAAAATTATTAGGCCGAGAAATTACTTATGCAATTTATAAAGGCGTCGGCAACTATGTCTGTTTGCAAAAAATGAATAGTGAAGATGTTGATCCAGATGGTGAATTAGTGATGGAAGTTTCATCCCTTGAAAAAGATGCCAAGCGTTTAATTGCTTGGGCTAAGACTCCGGGGGTTTCTGGTGATCGAGACGATGCACCAGAAGTTGATCGTCGGGTTTGGGCAGCTAATAGTGTTTCGGGCCGAGAATGTGTTGGCGCTGATGTGTGTGCATTTGGTTCGCAGTGTTTTGCCGCCAATGCTAAAGGCAAAGCTCAAACTGCCGATGTCGTGGTCACCAACCACACGTTACTTGCAATTGAAATAGTTGATTCGCATCCGATTTTGCCTGAACGCGATTGCATTATTTTGGACGAAGCCCATGAATTCATGGACCGGGCAACCCAAGCCGTTACTGACGAACTTACATCCGGTCGGGTTTTGCGTGCGG
>CAEZZT010000085.1_pt1 | contig 6414 bp, 4 predicted proteins | sample 7266901 | NCBI WGS metagenome assembly CAEZZT01 (sample SAMEA6813966, study PRJEB35770) | uncultured Actinomycetes bacterium | biome: Freshwater; feature: Freshwater reservoir; material: water | place: Czech Republic | collected 2016-08-15 | depth 30m m
GAATGTCATGGGGAGCTCACTCAGTATTCTCAGCACTCGGCGCAGATGCTTACCAATTTAACTCACGTGGTGGAATCGTTTACGGACGTACATTCAGTGCAGCTAAAGTCGGTAAGAACATTCGTACGTATCTAATGGATGGCAAGAAGAGCAATGGCTTCTTCCCAGCAACAGATACTGGTTGCAAGGACAACTTCCTAGCAGGAAAAGTTCCTTTCGCAGTTATTGGTAACTGGGAATGGGCAGATTACGTAGCTAAGGGATTCACAATGAATCTCATGCCAGTACCAGGTGTAGCTGATGGCACTTACGGACATATGTTCGGAAGCGTTAGCGGTGCACTACTTACAACATTTGCTGCAAAGCATGGAACAGAAGCTGGCGCAAAGTCACTTCTAACTAACTTCTTTGCATCAACTGATGGTCAGGTTCGCTACCAAGCGCTAGAAAAGCGTCCACCAGCAGAAAAGGGCGCACAGTCTGATTCAACAGTTTCAGCTGCACAGCGCGGATTTGGTTCAGCAGCAAGCCTTGCTGGTATTCCACAGATTGGTGCATTCCTTAACAGTAATAAGGGCGGCGCTAACTACTGGGATTCAGCTCCTGCATTCTGGACAGCAGTTCTTATCGATGGCAAGGATCCAGTTAAAGAGGCATCCAAGCTTGCTGCAATCTGGCGTGTAAACGTCGAGGCAGGTAAGGCTGATCTCTAATTTAATTTGAGTAAATCAAATTAATACCTGAAGTCAAGTGATGCGGGCGAGTTTCTCGCCCGCATCACTCTTTCATCCAACTGAGTTAGGACTACCTTTAATGACTTACTTAATAAGAGGCAAAATTGCACTCTTGCTAAAGGTCATTGTCGTTGGCCTTATGTCAGCTGTATTACTAATGTTGGCGCAAAGCGCTTTTGCCCAGCACGAATACGTAATTTCTGGATTCCTAGCCCTAACAATCTTGGCATTGGCATTGACTTACTTAACCAAGATTTCTATTCCGCTTAAGTTTTTCATCCCTGGAATCTTGTTGCTCACAGCTTTTGTAATTGGGCCAATTCTTTATACCGTGACGATGTCTGGCTTTAATTACAAGACCGGCAACATAATTTCAAAAGAAGAAGCCATAGTACAAATTAAGGCACGTGGTATCGAAGCAGATTCATCCGGAACCTCTTTTGATATCAAGTTGGGTACCTCTAACGGTCAAGAAGCGATTTTGGTGTCAGATATAGCTAATGCAAAATACTTCATCTCAACTGCCGACTCACGTATTTCAGTAGCAAGTAACTCGGTAACGCTAAATGAGTATGGCGTAGCAATATCAGCACCGGATTTTGTATTGCTTACAGATGCGCAATTAGCTGGGGCCGATAAGTCTTATTCTAAAATTCATTTTGCCTATGAAGGAAACTACTTCATTGCGCTAGAAGGTTTTGATGTCGGAATTGTTTCTCGTCAAGTGTTGGAATACGTTGCAGCAAGTGACGAGTTCAAAAATCTCGTAGACGGATCCACTTATCGAGATAATGGGCGTGGAAACTACGCTCTTGCCGATGATAAGGCAGCGATTCTTGAACCTGGATGGCGCGCACCAATTTGGTTTGAAAACTATTCAAAGATCTTGACTGATCCAAGAGTGCGCGAACCATTAGTTCGAGTCTTCATTTGGACCGTTGCATTTGCATTATTAACAGTTCTGACAACATTTGCCCTTGGCCTTCTTTTGGCCTTAGCGCTTAATAAACCAATTCATGGCCGACGTATTTACCGTTCTATTTTGGTTCTACCTTATGCGATGCCTAGCGTTATGAGCATTCTTATTTGGGGTGGAATGTTTAATACTGAGTTTGGTGCAATAAATGCATTGCTTGGGACGAATATTGCATGGTTCTCTGATCCCAACTTTGCCCGCGTAGCCGTAATTTTAGTAAATCTCTGGCTGGGTTTTCCTTACTTCTACTTAATCTCTAGTGGGTCATTGCAAGCGATCCCAAGTGAACTTCTAGAAGCTGCAGCAATTGACGGCGCAAATCCTCGGCAGATATTTAGAAAGATCACTTTGCCGCTGTTATTGCAGATTCTCTCTCCGCTTTTGATTGCATCCTTTGCCTATAACTTTAATAACTTTAATTTGATTTACTTGCTTACAGGTGGCGGACCACGAAATGAATTAGATGGCGAAATTGCAGGAGCTACAGATATTTTGATTAGCTATACCTACAAGATAGCTTTTGGAACCGGTACGCAAGATCTTGGACTTGCCAGCGCAATCTCACTGATTATCTTTGTTTTAGTTGCATCCATCTCACTTTACGGATTACGTAAATCCAAAGTATTGGAGACCTTCGGATGAAAAAATGGTTAAGACAGGATTCATGGCGACACGTCATTGCCTTTGCAATCTGCCTTTTTTCACTTTTCCCACTTTATTTAGTGGTGATTTCATCGTTTAATTCTTCAGGCAGCTTGCAATTAACTTCATTTATTCCACAAGAGATTTCATTTAAGAATTACCAATTACTTTTTAACAACCCAACAATCCCGTATTTAACTTGGGTTAAGAACTCACTGGTTATTGCCGGTGCGGTTGCGATTTTGTCAGTGATGATTGGCTCTGCATCAGCTTTTGCCTTTAGTCGTTTAGCGTTTAAGGGCCGAAAGACCGGAATCCAACTCTTGCTTTTGGTGCAGATGTTTCCTGCAATTCTGGCGATATCTGCCGTTTACGTAATCATGGAGCGCGTTTATACCTTTGCTCCTGCGATCGGCTTAGGAACTAGGCCCGGACTGTTGCTTGTCTATTTAGGCGGAGCAATGGGCGTAAATATCTGGCTGCTTAAAGGTTTCGTGGATTCGATTCCTGCTGAGTTAGATGAGGCAGCAAAGATAGATGGCGCATCTGAAGTTCAAACATTTTGGTTGATTTTCGTGCCTTTAGCTTCGCCCGTTCTGGCCGTAGTCGCCCTCTTAAGTTTTATCGGAACGTTTAATGAGTTTATTTTGGCGCGATTGTTCCTCGTGGACATGGAAAATCGAACTGTTGCTGTTGGCCTACAACAATTTATTGGCGGACAGTACTCACAAAATTGGGGACCTTTCGCAGCTGGCTCAATTCTTGCATCTGTCCCAATCGTGATTATTTTCCTTTCACTCCAAAAATATATTGTGAGTGGACTTACTGCAGGATCGGTAAAGGGTTAATGCTTAGAAGAAGCTTGATTCTTATCGCTTCTTCACTGTGTTTAATTCTTACAACAAATTCTTTTGCAGCAGCGCCAACTTCTGATTCAGTCAAAGTTGGCCTGTCCAAGGATTTAATTTATTTTGTATTTCCCGATCGCTATCTAAATGGTGATACAACTAATGATTCAAATCCAGGGTTTGATCCCAGAAGTACCGCCTTTTTCCATGGTGGAGATTTAAAAGGTCTAACTGGATCCTGCAGCGAAGGTGATAATGGCTTGGCCCGGATCAAGAAGTTAGGTTTTACTGCCGTTTGGGTTACACCATTAGTTGTGCAACAAAAACCCACACCAAACGGTGCCGGCTATCACGGTTATTGGGGTGTTGACTTCCTAAACGTTGATCCACATCTGGGCACCAAAGCGGACATGGTTGCATTTGCGCAATGTGCCAAGAAGTTAAATTTAAAGTTGATTCTAGATGTAGTCACAAATCACACCGGTGACGTAATTTCCTATAACGATCGAACTGCTTACATTTCAAGTGATTTAACAAATGCCAAGAATCCTTCCTGGCTCAATGAATTGAGCAATTATCACAACGTTGGAAGCATGAGTAATTGTTGGGGTGAAGGCTCATGTACGCAGATCGGTGATTTCTACGGACTTGATGACCTCGCAACCGAAAAAGCAGTTGTATATAACGGTTGGGCCGATGTTTATGGGCAGTGGATTAAGGATTACGGAATCGCAGGTTTTCGTGTTGATACGGCAAGGCATGTCGACGATAACTTCTTTACGAATTGGTCACCGCAGATTAATGCGAGTGCAAAATCTGTAGGTATCGATAATTTTACGGTTTTTGGTGAAGTTTATGATGCAAATCCAATTAACTTAATGAATTTCGTCCGCCGAAATAAAATCCAGACGGTCTTAGATTTTCCTTTCCAGCGCTCTGCAACCGAGTTTGCATCAGGATATTCCGATGCAAATGTTATTGAAAACTTATTTGCCTACGATGATCTTTATACAAGTGCAACTTCAGATGCAAGCAATTTAGTTACTTTTCTGGGTAATCACGATATGGGTCGCGCGGGAATGATAATTGAATCTAAGCGCATCAATAAAGCCAATGAACTCTTGCCACGCACGTTGCTTGCACATGCACTTATGTATTTAACAAGAGGAATACCTACTGTCTATTATGGCGATGAAGTTGGAATGACCGGAAGTGGCAATGGCTCAGATCAGTTAGCGCGCCAGGATATGTTTTCGACAAAAGTAAGCACCTGGAAAACTGAGCTGCGCATTGGAAGCAAACCAATTGGAACCGGGGATTCTTTTTCAGTAACAGATAGCCATCCAATTGCTAAATATCTAAAAACCTTATCAAATCTGCGTTCCACAAATCCAGGCTTAAATAACGCAATGATGCGAGTCCGTTATGCCAAGGATGCGCTTTTAGTTATTTCCAAAAAAGATAGCACCGAAAATCGTGAATTCTTAGTTGCCTTTAATAACTCAACTAAACCCGTTAAGGCAACTATCTCTACCGCAACATCAACTGGGGGATGGAAAACTCTGCTTGGTAAAGTGTCTATGAGCAATAAAAAGGAAGTCGTAACAATCAACGTTCCGGCCCTATCAACTGTAGTTTTAAAGGCCAACAAAGGCATAGATCAAAGTGATGTCAAGGTTGGTAAAATAACTTCAGCGATGGACTTCTTAACTGGTTATTACGAAACCAAGGCTTCGGTAACTTCAAAAGACTTACTCAGTGTTAGTTTTTTTGCTAGAAAGAACGCAAATGAGAGCTGGATTTCATTAGGAACCGATACCAGCGCACCATTTAGCATTTATATAGATCCACTTGAATACGCCGGAAGCACGCTGGAATTGCGGGCACAGGCTTCAAACTCGAAGGGGGTTACCTATGAGTTACCGCATACAACCGTCACCATTGCCGCACCATGAATGTAATGTGGATTTGGGAAGTTAAGAACTAAGCCAAAATCGCATAGGTTGATCTAGATATTTTGCCCAAGAACGCTCATTGTGACCGCTTCGCTCATAGATTTTGCTAGCAAAATCATGTGGCACATATCCGCGTTTATGCATCAGCTCATCCGCTAAATCTTGAAAAGGTTGGTAATTTGAATCTAAACCTTTTGTACCTCGGCTCATCCAAATCTTATGTGAACCTGGCGCAGGAAGTGATGCAATGGATTTTTCAACTAATTCATTTCCGCCAAATGGCCAGTGTGGAGAAAGTGCAAGCGCAGTGGAAAATTTCTCTGGCAACTGAGCAACGGCATACAACGTTGCTAATCCGCCCATAGAGGAACCAATCATGGCAGTGTTGCTGGCGGGAATTCCTGGAGCAATTGCGGCAACGTATTGATTAAAAATAGTAGCTAAGTATTTATTACCATGTAATTTGGTTGGATCAAAAACATCTGCAAACTCTTTTTGAACTGCAATTCCTTCGCGGAAATATTTTTCTGGTACCAAGTCACGGCCACGGACCCAAGGATTTTCCTTAGAACTGCTGTGCCACACCGCGATAATCGCAGGGGGATTAAGACCAAGTTCTCGACTTACTCGATGTGCTGATTGAGCCATTTTCCACGTTTGCCCACGATGTGTTGAACTTCGTCCATCAAAAACATTTTGACCATCATGGGCGATAAGTAAGTGTGTAGCAGGCTCTTTTGGTAGCCAGTAATCAACAAAGCGAGCATCGAAGTCAACGCGCTTAACTTCGCCAGCAACGCCGCGGATTTGGAAGCGCCTAATCTCTTTCATACTGGTTAAATCTACCCATGTCCGCGCCTAAACGAAGCATTATGTGGTTTCGCCGAGATCTTCGAATTGGCGATAACCCCGCACTATTGGCGGCAATCGAAGCGGGCGATGAAATAGTTCCAGTTTTTATCTTGGATAAAAAACTTATTGATATAACAGGAAGCAAGCGATTGGCATATCTTGCACAATCACTTCATTCACTCGATGAATCACTGGATAATTCTTTGCATGTAATGGTCGGAGACCAAGTCGAAGTACTTAAAGAGTTGATGAACCGCCATGGCGCAACATCAGTGCATATTTCAACTGAGTTTGAACCTTATGGTGCAGCGCGAGATGTGCGGGTTGAAGCTGCAGGAATACCGCTGGTTCGTACCGGAAGTCCATATGCAGTTGCACCAGGACGCGTATTAAAGCCAAGTGATGCA
>CAEZZT010000095.1_pt1 | contig 5843 bp, 3 predicted proteins | sample 7266901 | NCBI WGS metagenome assembly CAEZZT01 (sample SAMEA6813966, study PRJEB35770) | uncultured Actinomycetes bacterium | biome: Freshwater; feature: Freshwater reservoir; material: water | place: Czech Republic | collected 2016-08-15 | depth 30m m
CCAGTTATTAACTCTGTAGTTATTTCTGATATTTCTTCTGATTACTCACCACGTGGTCAACACTTAGTTTCAACAACTACAAATCTCTCAGTTACCGAATCTGAAGTCCGCAGACATTTAGCAACGCTGTGGGGCGTCCAAACACAGGATTGGCAGCTTGTTGCCAAATATGAGATCGCTTCAGCGCTACCTTTGCAGAGCGTTGGAAAAGCTTTGAGTTCGCCCACAAGAATTAAAGAACATGTGTACGTTGTGGGGGATCACCGCTCGGTGCCTTCACAACAAGGGGCCCTATTTAGTGGAAGCCTTGCTGCTCAATTAATCTTGAATTAATTGGGTAAGTGCTTCGGTGATGTGCGGATAGTCCCAAGTAAAACCAGCCTCTTGCAGAACATGCGGAATAACTTTCTTTGAACCTAATACTTCAGTGGAAAACCCGCCAAGTGCGATTCGCAGCGCTATCGCAGGTGCAGGAAAAACTGCAGGTCGATGAAGGGCTCGTGCAAGAGCCGATGTGAATTCTTGGTTAGTAACTGGGTTGGGGGAAGTTAGATTTACTGGCCCAGAGATTTGATGTTCAAGTGCAAACACAATTGCACGAATCTGATCGTGCAAAGTGATCCAAGACCACCGTTGTTTTCCTGAGCCAAGTTTTCCGCCAAAACCTAAGCGAAACAACGGCAACATCTTGCCTAAAGCGCCACCCGTTGGATCTAGAACCAATCCTGTGCGAATTTTCACTGTGCGAACATCGCCGGCTAAATCTGCTGCAGCTTCCCATTCGCGACAAACGGCGGCAAGAAAATCATCACCAACTCGATCAGTCTCAATGACGGCGCGATTTCCGCTTTCGCCATACCAACCAATTGCACTAGCAGAAATGAAAACTTGCGGTTTTAATTCAGCGACTGCTTTAGCAATCGTAGTTGTTCCCATCAGACGTGAATTTAGAATCTCTGATTTGTATCGTTTGGTCCAACGCTTATCGCCAACGCCAACACCTGCTAGATGGATGACTGCGTCAACACCTTCAAGTGCGCTCAAATCTACGTAACCAGTTTGCGGATCCCACTGAACTTCATCAGCGGCAACAGGTGCGCGCCGAACCAAACGTTGAACGGTGTGGCCTTCACTCTTTAAATGACCGACTAAAGCGGTACCAATTAGCCCAGAAGATCCGCTAATAGCAATGCGTTGTGGAACTGACATCAGAGATTAAAGCCCTAAATCTGATTCAAAGGCACCGCCTTCTAGGCGCTCCTTTAAAGTCACTAAGAAGCGAGCTGCATCTGCACCATCGACAACACGGTGATCGTAGGAAAGACCTAGGTAGACCATTGAACGAATTGCAATAGTTTCTCCACCGTCTTCGCCACGTACAACCATTGGTCGCTTAACAATTGCGCCTAGACCAAGAATTGCAACTTGAGGCTGATTAATAATTGGAGTATCAAAAAGCGCCCCGCGGCTACCAGTATTTGTCAGCGTAAATGTTCCGCCGCCTAGTTCGTCGGGAGTTACTTTATTATCGCGAGTACGCGCAGCAAGATCTGCAATTTTACGAGCAACCCCACCCATGTTTAGATCACCAGCATTGGCAATTACCGGAACCAACAAACCACGTTCAGTATCTACAGCAATTCCTAGATGTTCTGCGCCGTGATATGTAATTTGATCGCCTTCAACGGATGAGTTTAAGACTGGATGTTGCTTAAGCGCTTCACAAACTGCAACTGCAAAGAATGGAAGGAAAGAAAGCTTTACGCCTTCGCGGGCTTCAAATGTAGATTTCGCTTTATCGCGAAGTCGTGCAATTTTAGTAACGTCTACTTCGATAACCGTTGTTAATTGCGCACTTACTTGAAGTGATTCGACCATGCGAGCAGCAATTACTTTGCGAAGACGAGACATTGTCACTGTAGTTCCACGTAATGGTGAGACTGCAACGGCAGCTGGCTTAGAAGCAGTTGGTGCGTTTGTAGCAACTGGTGCAGCTGAAGCAGGTTTTGAAAGTGCTTCAACATCTTCGCGTCGAATGCGTCCTCCGATACCAGTGCCTTTAACTTGGGCAAGATTGACACCTAAATCATTAGCAAGCTTTCGAACTAGGGGAGTGACGTAGGCATCTGTAGGTTGAGAAACAGGCGCTGATGAAACTGCTACTGGTGCTGCAACTACTGGTGCTGCAACTACTGGTGCTACAACTACTGGTGCTACAACTACTGGTGCTACAACTACTGGTGCTACAACTACTGGTGCTACAACTACTGGTGTTCCTGCGCTTGCACCAATCAAAGCCAATCGTGCACCAACTGGAACAGTTGAATCAACGGCAACATCAATTGCCAATAAAACTCCGGCAACAGGTGATGGAATTTCAGTATCTACTTTGTCTGTTGAAACTTCCAGTAACGCTTCATCGACTGCAACTACATCGCCAACAGCTTTTAACCAGCGAGTAACAGTTCCTTCGCTCACGCTTTCGCCAAGGGCTGGCATTGTTATTACCGTTCCAGCGCCGGTAGGTGCTGAAACAGGTGGAGGTGTTACTGGTGCAGCGACAACTGGTGCAGCAGCTACTGGAGTTTCTATTTTTATTTCTTCAACAACCGGCGTAGCAACAACTGGAGCAACCTTTGCAGATGATTCAGAACTATCAGCAATAATCGCTAGTTCTGCGCCAACTGGAACAGTTTGATCAATCTGTACAACTATCTTTGTCAGGATTCCGGCAACAGGTGATGGAATCTCAGTATCTACTTTGTCAGTTGATACTTCCAAGAGTGGTTCATCAACGTTTATATGATCACCTTCGGACTTTAACCAACGAGTAACGGTTCCTTCGCTGACGCTTTCGCCAAGTGCTGGCATGGTTACTGAGAATGTCATCTATTTTTCTCCTAGGTTATCCGTGTGCGTGAAGCGGTTTGCCGGCAAGTGCCATATGAGCTTCGCCCATGGCTTCTGAAAGTGTTGGGTGCGCATGGATAAGTGATGCAACATCAGTTGCACGGGCTTCCCAATTAAAGATTAATTCTGCTTCAGCTAAAAGTTCTCCAACTCGTGCCCCAACCATGTGGACACCAAGAATCGGTCCATCTTTTTCGCCAACCAATTTAATTGATCCAGCTGTTCCTAAAATCTGCGCTTTTCCATTGCCCGCTAGGTCATAGCTAAGTTCAACAACATCGTGGCCACGTTTTTTAGCTTCAGCAGTTGTTAAACCAACTGATGCAACCTCAGGATCTGAGTAAGTAACACGAGGGATGCCGTCATAGTTAATCGGGCGAGGATTTAATCCTGCGATCTCCTCAGCAACAAGCATTCCCTCGGCAAAGCCTACGTGAGCCAGTTGCAAAGTTGGAATTAAATCTCCAACTGCCCAAATCCCAGGGATGTTTGTACGGCATTTTTCATCAACTAGAACGTACCCACGGTCCATTGAAATTCCCTGTTCTTCATAACCAAGGTTTACAGATACTGGGCCGCGACCTACAGAAACCATCAGAATCTCTGCAGTAAATTCTTTGCCATCTTCTAATGTGACAGTTACTCCGCGTTGGTCTTTAATCGCAGATTTGAATTTAACGCCTAGTTCAAAGTTGATACCGCGCTTGCGAAATGCGCGCTCAAGTTGCTTACTTGAAGATTCATCTTCCAAGGCAATTAAATGTGGCAACCCTTCGATAATTGTTACATCTGCGCCAAAAGATTTCCAGACAGATGCGAATTCACAACCAATTACACCGCCGCCCAAGACAATGACAGATGAAGGGACGTGGTCCATCTTCGTTCCGTGGTCTGAAGTAATAATCTGCTTGCCATCGATTTCTAGGCCAGGCAATGTGCGTGCATAAGAGCCAGTTGCAAGAATAATATTTTTACCGGTGTAACGAACTCCGTTTACTTCAACTGTGTCTTTAGCAACGAGTTTTCCATGTCCTTCGATATATGTAATATTTCTTGACTTAACTAATCCTTGTAAACCTTTATGAAGTCGCGAAATCACACCATCTTTGTAGGTATTGACTCCAGCCATATCAATTCCATCAAAAGTTGACTTGACACCAAACTTTGCACCTTCACGTGCACCATCGGCAATCTCGGCTGAGTGCAATAAAGCTTTAGTAGGAATACATCCCTTATGTAGACAGGTACCACCAACTTTGTCCGCTTCGATTAAGGCAACGTTGAGGCCTAGCTGAGCACTTCTTAAGGCGCAGGCATAACCGCCGCTTCCGCCACCTAAAATCACCAAATCAAATTGCGCCACGCATTACCCCTTTAATCAACTCAATGGCTCTATCTTGCCGTACGCCTAGCCAAAGTGACGAACTCAAAGTCGGCCGATTTACGCTTGTTCGACCAATCTCACAAGAGATCGAAGGGCTATCCCTGTACCGCCAACGGGGGTGTAACCATGGGCTTTGCCCTCGTTGTAGGCCGGGCCAGCAATATCTAAATGCAGCCAAGGCAGTTCATTGGATACAAAATCTTTAAGGAACAGACCAGCAACCAACATCCCACCATTTTTGTCGCCGATATTTGCAAGATCTGCAACTGGGGAGTCAAGTGATGCTCGAAGCTCAACTGGAAGCGGCATTGGCCAGAACTGCTCGCCAGCATCTTTTGAGGCCTCTAAAAAGCTATCGCTAAATTTTTGATTGTTAGTCATGACTGCACTGGTGCGTGTACCTAGTGCAATAACTTGTGCACCAGTCAAAGTAGCTACGTCGATGATTCCATCTAACTTGTTTTTACTCTCTTGAGCTTTGACTAAACCGTCAGCTAAAACGAGTCTGCCCTCTGCATCAGGATTTAATACTTCGACAGTCTTGCCGCCAAAAATTGTGATGATGTCGCTGGGACGAGTTGCTGAATCACTTGGCATGTTTTCAGCCAATGGTGCCCAACATTCAATGGCAACAGGCAATCCCAATTCGGCGATTGCTAACGTTGCAGCGCACACAGCTGCTGCGCCACTCATATCTGATTTCATAGCTTCCATGCCTAAACCAGGTTTTAGATTTAAACCACCGGTATCAAAAGTAATTCCTTTTCCAACAAATGCGTAGCGCTTGGGATTTTTAGCCTTTGGCGTGTATTCGATGTGCAATAAACGAGGTGGGTTTGCAGAGCCTTGACCGACGCCGATAATTCCACCAAAGCCTTGAGTTTTTAACTGCTTCTCATCCCAAATTTTTACTTTTAATCCAGCTTTTAATCCGCCAGCATCCTTAAAAGATTTAGTCAGGATTTTCGTAAAGGAATCAGGAGTTAAATGACTTGGCGGAGTATTAATCAGATCACGAACAAGATGTGTGTACTTCGCAATAATTTGAGCTCGATGAATGGCGGCTTTTGCTTCAGTTTTGCTCGCTAACTTGGTGTACACGGTTGCAGATTTCAAAGCGTCTTTTCGTTCGGCTTTAGTCGAACCACGAAATTCATTAAAAACATATGCTCCGAGTGCAACACCTTCGGCAATGGCTGCAACTGCTGTGATGTCTTTAGTTGGGAAAGCAAAAGTTGCGCTGCTAGCGCCATTTAACATTCGTGCAGCACTTCCTGCAGCTCTGCGAAGAATTTCGTTCGAGTATGAAGTTGATTTTGAACCAAGGCCGGTAAATACAATCATTCGAGCTGGTCCACCAGGCATTTTGGTAACTTCATCAGCGGCTCCAGTTGCCCCTAAATCTGCAAGCGATGAAATTAAATATTCGACATCTAGGGCCAGATCGCCAGATTCAATAGCAATGCCACCTTTGGTGTTGGTGCTTGCCAGTCCTACAACAAGGACATCGTCTTTTACAAGGCCATCTGAAATTTTGAGTGTTGTCATA
>CAEZZT010000098.1_pt1 | contig 5360 bp, 5 predicted proteins | sample 7266901 | NCBI WGS metagenome assembly CAEZZT01 (sample SAMEA6813966, study PRJEB35770) | uncultured Actinomycetes bacterium | biome: Freshwater; feature: Freshwater reservoir; material: water | place: Czech Republic | collected 2016-08-15 | depth 30m m
ATGACTGCAACCAAAGTTGCATTGACAATTCCACTAAACGTGTAATCACCCTTTGTCCATGACATATCTGAGATTCCAATAATCAAAGCAGATGCGGCAATGATTAAGTTAGTTGAGTTTGAAAAATCAACTTTGCCTTCGATCCAAATGCGAGCGCCAAGAATGCCAATCATTCCGAACAAAGCAACGCCAACTCCACCAAGAGCGCCGACAGGTGTGGCACTTAGGACTGCGCCAAATTTTGGAGAAAGTGAAAGACCAACTGCGCCAAGACCTGCAATCCAGTAAGCAGCAGTTGAGTAGACGCGAGTTGCTGCCATTACACCGATGTTTTCAGCATAAGTAGTCGTACCCGAACCTCCACCGACACCTGCCAAAGTAGTTGCAAGACCATCGGCCATCAATGCAGTTCCCATTTGATCGTCAAGGTTCTTGCCAGTCATTGCCGCAACGGCCTTTACGTGACCAACGTTTTCGGCAATTAGAACTAGAACTACTGGCAAGAAGAGCACGATGGCTTTTGCATCAAAAGTAGGTGAAGTAAATGAAGGAAGCGCAACCCACTTAGCTGCGGTAATTGTTTCAGTCTTTACATCTCCTTGGATGAGGGCAACGACATAACCAACGACTAGGCCAGCAAAGATACTGATGCGGTTAAGGAAACCACGTGAAATAGCAGCGATCAATGCGATAGCAGCCAGCGTGATGATTCCAATCATTGGACCTTGGGCAAAGTTATTTTTTGCAGCACCGGCCAAATTAAGACCAATCACCATAACGATTGTGCCTGTCACCACTGGCGGCAATAGCCAGTTAATCCAATTGATTCCTGACTGGCGAACGATTAGACCAACGGCGGCCAAGATTAAGCCAGTGACAACTACGCCGCCAAGGGCTGTAGACATTCCACCACCGGCTTTAGCTGCCGCAATTGGTGCCAAGAATGCAAAGGATGAACCTAAATAGCTTGGAACTTTATTTTGAGTAAGTGCCAGAAATAGCAACGTGCCTATTCCGGAGAAGAAAAGCGTTGTTGTTGGGGGAAACCCCGTAATGATTGGAACGAGGAAGGTCGCGCCGAACATTGCAGCGATGTGTTGCAGGCCTACACCGATGGTGCGGGGCCAGGTTAGGCGTTCATCTGTTGAAACAACTGCGCCTTGGGCAAGATTCTTACCGTTGCCATGCAGTTTCCATGAGAGAAGCGACATTGTTTTTCGTCCTTTCAGATCTGACTAGGGGCCGCGTACGAGAGGCACGAGGCACTGGGAAATAGGGTAAGAGGTGTCGTGGGGATACTGAGGCGTACGCCACACCATAAGTGAACCTAAAATCCACGCCTGAAGCGTGTTTGATTTGCGCCTGCCGGGCTATCGCAATAGATTACGGCTCGATATATCGAATAGATACATAACGCGATAGGTCAGAGGCGATAGGAGGTAAGCACAATGCGCTCACGTAGTGAATCACTTGAGTTCGCACTCCTTGGTCTACTTTCTCAGACTCCACTTCATGGCTATGAACTTCGAAAGCGCATGGGGGCGATTTTTGGCCCATTCCGCGCACTCTCATTTTCTGTTTTATATCCCCAGCTTCGTCGAATGATGGAGGCGGGATTGATTGAAGAGACCGTGGTTGATTCAACTTCACGGCGCTCGCGAATCGTTTATGCGATCACAGATAAAGGTCAGACACGTTTTGAAAACCTGACTGAAACCGTTAGCCCTGAAACATGGGAAGACGAGGGATTTGAAATCCGCTTTGCCTTCTTTTCTCCAACATCTTCAAAGAACAGAGTAAGAATTCTTGAGGGACGCCATCGTCGCCTTAAGGAGAAAGCAGAGATTCTGCGCGGTGAACTCGAGAAATCACCGATTGGAATCGATAAGTATCTAGAGGAATGGCGACGTCATTCACTGGAATCAGCTGATCGAGAGATTGCTTGGCTGGAAAAAATGATCAAAACCGAGAGGAAATAGAGTGAACATAACAACCGGTAAAGGCGACATCCGTGTTGCAATCGTTGGCGTAGGAAACTGTGCCAACTCTTTAGTTCAAGGCGTTACTTACTATAAGGATGCTGCCCTTGATCAAGAGATTCCAGGTCTTATGCATGCAAACGTCGGGGGATATCACATCTCAAACGTTAAATTTGTTGCAGCATTTGACGTTGATGCCAAAAAGGTCGGTCTTGATTTGGCCGATGCTATTTGGGCAAGTGAAAACAACACTATTAAGTTTTCTGATGTAGCAAAGACTGGCGTGCCAGTTCTTCGCGGTGTCACAAATGATGGTCTTGGTAAGTACTACCGCGAGACAATCAAAGAATCTGATGCACCAGAAGTAGACGTTGTTGCAGTTCTAAAGGAAGAGCAAGTAGATGTTCTCATCTGCTACCTACCAGTTGGTTCAGAAGTTGCAGCTAAGTTCTACGCACAGTGTGCAATCGATGCAGGATGTGCTTTTGTTAACGCACTTCCAGTATTTATCGCATCTGACCCAGTATGGGAAAAGAAGTTTGCCGATGCAGGTCTTCCAATTGTTGGAGATGACATCAAGAGCCAGGTTGGCGCAACTATTACGCACCGAATCATGGCTAAGTTGTTCCAAGACCGCGGAGTTCACTTAGATCGCACCTATCAACTAAACGTTGGTGGAAATATGGATTTCAAGAACATGCTCGAGCGTGATCGTCTTGAATCAAAGAAGATTTCAAAGACTAACTCGGTAACTTCTCAACTCGAGCATGACTTAGGTGCAAAGAATGTTCACATTGGACCTTCTGATTACATTCCATGGCTAGATGATCGCAAGTGGGCCTACGTTCGCCTCGAAGGCCGCGCTTTTGGCGATGTTCCGTTGAACTTGGAATACAAGCTAGAAGTTTGGGATTCACCTAACTCTGCTGGCGTAATCATCGATGCATTGCGTTGTGCAAAAATCGGTCTAGATCGCAAAATCGGTGGAGCGTTGCTTTCACCTTCAAGCTACTTCATGAAGACTCCACCTACTCAATACACAGATGAGCAGGCACATGTTAAGACTGAAGATTTCATCGCCGGAAAGCTTGAGCGCTAAGCACTAGCAAGAAAAAAAAAGTAGAAATGAAAAGGCCCCCTGGTATTTACCAGGGGGCCTTTCCTAACCCCTCACGGAGAGTTGAGGGTTAGATCGTCGCATCCTCAGGAGTGCGACGAATATGCATTAACCCAGCGATTGCTAGTAAGAGGAATAAAACTCCACCGACTAATGATGCGATCGCGGCATAACCTGCAATAACACCCATAGTTCCAAATGCGAATGCTTCTAGAAGCATTCCACGCAAAGTATTTCCTTGGAACAAAGTCTCCTTCAAGTCGGCAATCTTCTGAAGTTGATCAGGTGTTGTTACTCCGTCACGTTGAGCCGTCATGTATGCGGCAGAAACTTCAGAATATGTAGATGGTTTGCCTAAGACGGCAGTGGCCGCGGCGTTCATGTGTTCCAAGATAAATAGATCAGAGTAATCACGGGCCATTTCACCCGTTGTAACTTGCTTACCTGCCCATTTTGCTAGTTGATCCTTGGTTTCACTTGGAAGTGCAGCTTCGACAGGGAAGGCAATGTTTTGATTCGCTAATTGGGTTTGAACTGAATCATTTGCAAATCCTGCGCCGAAGTTAAGAAGTCCGGCAAAAATTAGTAGAAGTGCTGCTAAACCTAAACCGACAAAAGAAACTAGCTTGTCAAAAGTTCTACGTTTCATTTTTTATTACTCTCCCTTTTAGGCATCGATTGTTTTGATGCATTGCATAGTTAACTCTTCTAACTAAGCATGGAAGTTAAAATCTGCGAGGGCTATCTCTCGATGAAAGTTGAAATAAAGGTATAGAGGGGTAGCCCTCAGCTACTGTGATTGACTAGACAGATATTAATCAACGTGACGGTTGCACATTGCTTTTCCATCTGGTCCAACTTCTAAATGTGAACATGGAACATCTAGCGCATCAAAGGCTTTGTCGCCATAGTGAGTACGAAAAGCTAGCGCAAGTAGGACACGCAAATTAGTCTCACTGTCGGATTTGATTCCAAAAACTTGAGCACTTCGGCTAACAGTATTTTCAATAACTTTTTCAGTGTGCGCAGTTTCAGATGCAATTGCAGAGTTGGATTTTCCTTCACACAAAAGATTAAGTACTAACTGTTCAAATGGGGATAGTTCTCGTGTTGCTATTGTGATATCACGTGCCATGTTCATGCCACCTCTCCGCGGTACTCCTATTGTGCTACTTACTTCTGGTCAAAATCACCCCTAGAATGTGAAAATGAGTGAAATTTTGACCACACAGGCTGGGGACATTTTAACCCTTTCCTTTAATAGGCCAGCAAAAATGAACGCTCTAACTCGGGCGATGTATGCCGGCTTAGCCAAGGGTTTAAACGATGCTGCGGGAGATTTTGGCATTCGAGCCGTGATTCTGACCAGCGAAGGCGATCACTTCACGGCAGGCAACGACATTGCAGATTTTATGGACAATCCACCAACCAGTGATTCCTCAGATGTGGCCCAATTCTTAGCATCACTTCTGAACTTTCCGAAACCTCTTATTGCCGCAGTTAAAGGCAATGCAATTGGAGTTGGAACCACGATGTTGTTGCACTGTGACGTTGTAGTTGCAGCGCCTTCGGCAAAGTTTTCCATGCCTTTTGCCTCACTTGGATTAGTTCCAGAGGCTGGGTCGAGCTTTTTATTTCCTGCGTTAGTGGGTTATCAGAGAGCGGCAAAAATTTTCTTTACCGGAGAAAGCTTTGATGCCGAGCAAGCCCTTGAAATGGGTTTAATTGCCGAAATTGACTCCGATGCAGTTTCTGCAGCGATTTCAATTGCCAAACAGATCGCAGAACAACCTCCCCAAGCAATCATTAACACCAAAGCGCTACTAAAAGCAAAAAGTCACGATGCAGTTGCGGCAGTAATGAAAGCTGAGTTCGAGATATTTTCTATCGCGTTGCAATCAGATGAAGCAATGGAAGCGTTTATGAAATTCATGGCTAAGAAGGGAAAATCATGACACTTGCAGGTAAGCGCATATTCATTACAGGAGGATCGCGCGGCATCGGCTTAGCAATTGCTTTGCGGGCAGCGGCAGATGGCGCATCGATTGCTATTGCAGCCAAAACTTCAGAACCTAATCCAAAACTACCTGGAACTATTCACACTGCTGCCGCTGAAATCGAAGCTGCGGGTGGCAAAGCCCTAGCAATTCAATGTGATTTACGTGATGAATTACAGATTGAGGCCGCCGTTAAACAGGCCGCTGAAACTTTTGGCGGAATCGACATCTTGATCAATAATGCAAGTGCAATTAATTTAACTAAAA
>CAEZZT010000105.1_pt1 | contig 4934 bp, 4 predicted proteins | sample 7266901 | NCBI WGS metagenome assembly CAEZZT01 (sample SAMEA6813966, study PRJEB35770) | uncultured Actinomycetes bacterium | biome: Freshwater; feature: Freshwater reservoir; material: water | place: Czech Republic | collected 2016-08-15 | depth 30m m
GCAAATGCCTACCACTTGTACTTACAGCCTGGACCAGATGTATTAGATCAGGCCGGCGGTCTAGGTGAATTTATGAACTGGCCTGGACCAACTTTTACTGACTCGGGTGGATTTCAAGTTTTATCACTAGGGGTTGGCTTTAAGAAAGTCTTAGCGATGGATGCCCAGACTTTCCGCCGTGATGATGTCATCGCTGGCAATAAAGATCGTTTGGCACATGTCGATGATGAAGGCGTGACTTTTAAATCCCACATTGATGGCTCTATGCACCGGTTTACTCCTGAGGTTTCTATGCAGGTACAACATCAAATTGGCGCAGACATCATGTTTGCTTTTGATGAGTGCACTACTTTGCATAACACCCGTCCTTACCAAGAGCTAGCTATGGATCGCACATTGGCATGGGCGGTGCGCTGTCTTGATGAACACAAACGCCTGACCGATGAGCGAAATACCAAGCCCTACCAAGCTCTTTTTGGGGTAATCCAAGGCGCCCAATATGAAGATTTGCGACGAAAAGCCGCCGGCGACTTAGGCGGCCTTGAATCTTCAGGTCAATCTTTTGATGGCTTCGGAATCGGCGGGGCACTTGATAAACATTCTCTGGGAACAATTGTTTCGTGGGTCAATCAAGTACTGCCTGAAAATAAACCAAAGCACCTTCTTGGTATTGGCGCACCCGAAGATTTATTTGTAGGTGTTGAAAATGGAATTGACACATTTGATTGCGTTTTAGCATCACGAATTGCACGTACAAGCGCTGTGTACACGATGGAAGGGCGTTTTAACCTATCTAACAGCGGTTATAAGCGCGATTTCACGGCCATTGATGATGAATGTGACTGTTATACCTGTACGCACTACACACGGGCTTATATGCACCATGTATTCCGCGGTAAGGAATTAATTGCAGCCACGTTAGCCACAATTCACAATGAGCGATTTATTGTGCGCCTAGTCGATCAGATGCGCCAAGCATTAATCGATGGAAACTTTGCCGAAATGAAAGCTGATTTCATGGGCCGCTATAAACATAAGAGCGGACAATCTCGGGACTAGATTTTTACGGAGTCTTATCGGCTAATTTGCCGACCGTTGTCCATCCCCCCGGAACCATTTCTAGAGCTTCTTCAGGACCCCACGCATCATCAAAGTAGGGATGAAGTTTTGTAGGGCTCTTTAAAATATCTTCAAGAATCTGCCATGACTGCAACACGGCATCGATGCGCGTGAATCGGAAATGATCGCCCAGAATTGCCGCATCCAGTAAGCGCTCGTACGCCTCTTTTCGTTGTCCAAGAGCTGCAGCAAATTCCACAGTTAGATCCACGGTATTAGTTACTAAATCTGAACCGGGGGATTTAGCTTGTAGAGATAAATCAACGCCATCATGTCGGCCCATTCGAAAACGAACAATGTTTGGTTCAGGTGCAGGTTCACCTTTAGCTGTAAATAGCTGGCGAGGTGGCTGCTTAAATTCAACTACAGCCTCCATAGTTGTTTCAGCCATTTTTTTGCCGGTCCGTAAATAGATTGGAACACCCGCCCAGCGCCAGTTATCAATAAATAACCGCATAGCAACAAAGGTTTCGGTTTGAGAATGCTCGGCCACACCGGCTTCCTCTAAGTAGCCCACATACTGACCTCGAACAACGTTTTCGGGGCTCACATCGCGCACTGCCGATAAGACTTTAATCTTTTCATTTTGTAGCGAAGCTGCACTCATGTCAATTGGTGGTTCCATTGTCAGCATTGTTAATACTTGCAATAAGTGGTTTTGCAACACATCTCGAGTAGCACCGACTTCGTCATAGAACTTTCCACGGCCTTCGATGCCAAAATCTTCCGACATAGTTATTTGGATATTAGAGATGTAATTGCGGTTCCAGACCGGTTCAAAAAGAGTGTTCGCAAAGCGGAAAACCAGCAAATCTTCTACGGACTCTTTACCTAAGTAATGGTCAATGCGATAAATCTGATCTTCTGGCAATAGCTTCTTCAATGAATCATCTAGCGCCACTGCCGAAGCAAGGTCTCGACCAAAAGGCTTTTCTACAACTACGCGGGCACTATCTGTCAGGCCAACGCCATTTAGCCCGCGGGTTACATCGGCAAACATTCCAGGAGCGATAGCTAAGTAAACGACAGGTAAATCGAAGCCAGTCAAAGCATCATGTAGTTTTTCAAAGGTAGTTGCCTCTTTGTAATCGCCAACTACTAACTGCATTTCATCGAGCAGATTCTTTAATACACGTTCATTAACTATCTGCCCAAGTGATTCATTTCGATCTCTGATTGATTTTTCAACTGTGGCTTTGAATTCATCTTGGCTCCATTTAGATGAGGCAACGGCAAAGACGGGGATCTCTAACTCCCCTGCTTCTTCCATCTCATAGAGTGCCGGGAAAAGTTTCTTCTTTGCTAAATCGCCCGTAGCTCCAAAGAGCACCAAAACATCGGCACGTTTCAACTATTTACCTTTAGGTTTTTCGTTGTGCCCACCAAATTTATAGCGCATCGCACTTAGAACTCGGTTGGCAAAATCATCATTGTCTCTGGAAGCAAAGCGTGAATATAGCGATGCACTTAATACGTGCGCCGGGATTCCAGCCTCGATCGCAGCATGCACAGTCCATCGACCTTCACCGCTATCACTGACCTCGGTTGAATATTCGCCTAAGTCTTTGCTCTCTTGAAGCGCCTGGGCAGTTAAGTCCAATAACCAAGATGCAACAACACTTCCGCGTCGCCACACTTCAGTAATTTCAGGGATATCTAAATCATAAGCAGGTGTCATTTCATCGGCAGCTTCAAAAATTGCAAGGCCTTCAGCAAATGCGGCCATCATTCCGTATTCGATTCCGTTATGAACCATCTTTACAAAGTGCCCAGCGCCAACTGGTCCGCAATGTAAATATCCATATTCACTTTGCGCCGGCGATCCAGTACGCCCTGGTGTGCGCTCTGCCGCATCAAGGCCTGGTGCAAGTGCCTTAAAGATTGGATCAAGAGCTGCTACTACCTGTGCATCTCCACCTATCATCAAGCTATAGCCGCGTTCTAAGCCGTAAACGCCACCACTTGTTCCAACATCGACAAAGTTAATTCCTTTGTCTGCCAGTTTTTTCGCATTAACTAAATCATTTTTATAATAAGAGTTTCCGCCATCGATGATTGTGTCGCCCGGTGAAAGATGAGCTGCAACGGCTTGGATTGTTGTATCAGTCACTGCGGCTGGAACCATGACCCAGACCTTGCGGGGTGCTGGAAGGGCAGCAGCTAGGGCTGCCAAATCTGGCGCTGGTGTAAAACCTTCACTTGCTAATGTGTTGATCGCCTCGGGGCTAACATCATGAACTACGGAAGTGATTCCTGATTGGCCCAATCGACGAACGATATTGGCGCCCATGCGCCCCAAACCAACCATTGCAAAGTTCACTGTGCTCTCCATGCCGACAAGTCTACTAGGTGGCACTTACTCTGCGAAAAAAGCCTCAGTATCTACGATTAATCGGGTCAATTGGCTGGCCATTACATGGCCCGCAGGAATTGATTGATCACCTTCAAGGGTCTGCGTTACTGCCCCAGCTTTTGCTTCACCCGTTGCAATAATCCAAACCTGATCGGATGCATTAATAAAATCCATAGAAAATGAGACGCGCTGTGGTGGAGGTTTTGGAGAATCTGTAATTGCAACCGCTTTGGCGCGCTGTGCCGGATTCCAGTGATTGGGAAACAGTGATGCTACGTGCCCATCTGGTCCGAGGCCAAGAACACATACATCCATCGTTATTTCACGCAGCTCTGCTTCATAGGCAGCGGCAGCTTCTGCAACATTTACACCATCATCTGTTGATTGAACTTCGTGAACTGTTACAGATGAATTCTGTAGTCCATCACGCACAGGCTTTGAATTTCGTAATGGACTATCGGCACTGTCAAAGCGTTCATCGCTAAACCAAATATGTAATCCAGCTAAATCTGGTGTATTGGCATTAACTTTATTAATCAGCGCTTCGGCAAATTGTCCACCTAAAGTTCCACCCGTTAAAGCAACATGGCAACTACCTTTATCTGCCAGGTGTAAAGAAATAATCTCCATGAGCTCAGTCGATGCTGCGCTTACTAGCTCGGCTCCATCTGCATATAAAGTCAGATCTAAATCATCATTCACTTTGATACCACCTTAGGAAGATTCAAATTGAACTTAATTGAAATCTCTCGTACCAAGACGACAACCAAACCCGAGATAATCGCGACCGCTAATTCATTGATAGATAGTTTAGTTAAAAGTAGATAGACAAGGCCGCCCGCTAAAGCGCTGGTTCCCACCGTTTCGCGGTGCAACAAAACTGGCTGTACCTGACACAAAATGTCACGAAACAATCCGCCAGAAACAGCGCCAACAATTGCCAAAACAATAACGGCAAGAAATGTCGCGTCATGAGTAAGTGCAAACTGTGCACTAGAAACGGTTGCAACTGCTAAGCCCAATGTGTCCAGCGAAAGGGCAAATCGACCAACTTCTTGCTTGTCACCAATTGCAATCGTTATGACAACTGCCGCAATTACTGGGAAAAATAGCCAAGGATGCTGAATCCAAGGTGGCTGTTGACCCATAAATAAGTTTCGCAAAGTTCCGCCCGATATGGATGCAATTGATGCAATAAATAAAATCCCACCGTAGTCAAGGCCTTTATTTGCAGCTACGCGCGCACCAACTAGACCAAAAGCAAAGGTAGAAATTAAGTCGAGTGCATAAACCAAAAGCTCTAAATCCACGGGAAGGATTTACTTCTTGGTAGCTAGTCGAGCCTCGCGACGAATCCGCTGTTCTGCAGGATCTGGCACCGGAACCGCTGAAATCAATCGACGTGTGTAATCATTTTTTGGCTTTTGCAAGATTGAATCACGATCGCCTTCTTCAACAAGTA
>CAEZZT010000113.1_pt1 | contig 4532 bp, 5 predicted proteins | sample 7266901 | NCBI WGS metagenome assembly CAEZZT01 (sample SAMEA6813966, study PRJEB35770) | uncultured Actinomycetes bacterium | biome: Freshwater; feature: Freshwater reservoir; material: water | place: Czech Republic | collected 2016-08-15 | depth 30m m
GGATATTACTTAGAAATTTCTTGGAATCGGCTTGGCTCACCGAGTGGTCTCCAAAACTGATTGCTTGTACGCTCACAGTATGGAGAATTCGGACAAAGCTTTAGAAACCGGCAGCAAGCGCGTCTATGACGTAGCCCCATCAGAAATGTTTGGGGAGTTTATGAAGACCGGTTGGGCGCCTACTCCATTGACCGGAATTACTCAGGACGAAGTTATTGCGTATTGCACTGATCGTCGCGCCAAACTTTCTGCGGCGTTTCTAGGATTGCGCTTAGTCCTTCCAAGTGGCGGGCCAAAACAGCGTAGCAATGACACTGACTATCAATATCGCCCACACAATGCATTTGCTTATTACACCGGTGTGCAGGGCGTTGATGCGCATCCAAATTCAGTTTTAGTTATGGAACCAAGCGGTGAAAGCCACACACCAATTTTGTTTATCAATCCCCGCTCCACTCGCGACACGGATGCATTTTTCCGCGATGCAAAAAATGGCGAACTATGGGTTGGGCGTCGCTATACAACAGAAGAAGCTGCACAGCGCTATGGAATCCAAGTGCGACCAGTTTCTGAGTTAGAAGCGTTCTTAAAAAGTAGTGGTGCAGCTTCATTACATGGCTATGACGAAGTTGTAGATGCCGCCGTGCCTGCGCATCCCCGAGACCAAGAGTTAGTTAATTTTGTTTCAGTTGCTCGAATGATTAAAGACGAATACGAAATCCGCGAAATGCAAAAAGCGGTTGATGTAACACATCGCGGATTTAATGATGTGATTCGCGCTTTGCCTGCAGCGGTTAACACTCCCCGTGGAGAACGCGTTGTTGAATCTGCTTTCTTTGGACGTGCCCGAGTTGAAGGAAATGATCTCGGCTACACAACTATTGCAGCCAGTGGAGCGCACGCATGTATTTTGCATTGGACTCAAAATGATGGAGAAGTTAAAAACGGTGACCTGCTACTTCTCGATGCAGGTGTTGAAGTAGATTCTTATTACACCGCTGACATCACACGCACATTGCCTATCAGTGGAAAATTTTCACCGGTGCAGCGCTCTTTGTACATGTTGGTTTACGAAGCACAAAAAGCTGGAATCCAAGCAATAAAGGCTGGAGTTCCATTTCTTGATATTAATCGTGCAAGTCACACAGTTTTAGCTCAAGGCCTGATTGATATGGGAATTCTGAAAATGAGTGTGGAAGAAGTTATGGATCCAGCATCTGGTATCCATAAACGGTGGACGCTTCATGGAATTAGCCACATGCTTGGCATGGATGTTCATGATTGCGCACAGGCGCGCGCGGATCAATATCGCGATGGAGTTCTTGAAGCTGGAATGATTCTGACTGTTGAACCAGGTCTATACATCCAAATTGATGACGAATTATTCCCAGCTGAATATCGCGGGATTGGCATCCGAATTGAAGATGATGTTTTGGTAACAGAAACCGGGTTCATTAACTTGTCTGAAAATATCCCACATCACCCAGATGAAATTGAGAACTGGATGGCTTCTTTACGCTAAAGAAAGCCCCGCCCAAGCTGCTAGCAAGCCGCAACCAAGTGATAGTAAGAGGTTTAACCCTGCGTCTTTTGTTCGCTTAAGTTCGTATGCCAAAAAAATATCAAGCATAAATGTTGACCATGTTGTAAATGCACCTGCAAAACCAACTGCTATCAAGTCATGCGCGTGCTCTGAACTATTAAGAGTAAGTCCTAGTAGAAACGATCCAATAATGTTTACAAGAAATATGCCGTAAGGCTGGTTTGTAAAACGCCTGATGTATTGATCAATTGCAAAACGTGCTGGTGCCCCAATGGCTGCACCGATAATTACATATAAAACATTCATTTTCGTACCGGAATAACTCTACGAGCAAATGGAAGTACGATGACAACAATCATTAGTGAAAAAATCACATTGTGAAAAAGAAATAGCATTCCTCCTTCTTTTGGTTCTAACGCTTGTGCCGTAACTGCTGAGAAAGTTGTTAATCCAGCGCAAAATCCGGGCAAAAGTAAGTGGCGTAATTCAGTAACCCCACGGCGCTCCATCAAAACAAGTAAGGCACTAGCTAGAGCTACACCGATCAAGTTGGCAGCTAAAGTTCCGCTTCGATCATCTGGGATTGCAACGCTTAGTCCGTACCGAACAAGCGTTCCGGCAACTCCGCCAAGAGAAACTAAAACTAGGGATTTCAGAGTGGCAAAGCTTTCTTTGTAACACCTGATACCAAGCGCGTAACAACACTAATTACTAAGGCGGCAAGAACTGCCGACCAGAAGTTAGTTACATCTAATTTGTCACTCCAACGGGCAACTAACATCAAGATCGATGCGTTAACGACAACTAGAAATAAACCTAAAGTCAAAATTACTGCTGGCAAAGTTAAGAGTCTTAACAGGCTTCCAAGGGTTGCGTTAAGCAGGCCAAACAAGAGCGCAACCCATAGATAGGTTGTAAAGCCACCTAATACATCAATTCCAGGAATCAATGCAGTTGCTATCCAAAAAGATAGTGCCAAAGCAGCCCAACGCAGGATTAGTTTCATATGAGTATTAAATACCCTCGCGCTTGCGAATCTTTGAACCTAGCCAACGTGCTGGGTCGTATTTGATATCTACTACGCGCTCCTTCATAGGGATAATCGCGTTATCGGTGATTTTGATATGTTCTGGACAAACTTCAGTACAGCACTTAGTGATGTTGCACATTCCAAGACCGTGCTCTTCTTGAGCTGTCTTTTTACGGTTTTTTAATGTGTCTAATGGGTGCATATCAAGCTCTGCGATACGGATAAAGAATCGTGGTCCAGCAAAAGACTTCTTATTCTCTTCGTGATCGCGAATGACGTGGCAAACATCTTGGCACAAGAAACATTCAATGCACTTGCGGAACTCTTGGCTGCGTTCAACGTCTACCTGTTCCATCCGAGCATCACCTGGAGCTAAATTGGCCGGAGGTGAATAAGCTGGGATTTCCATTGCTTTCTTGTAATTAAAAGAAACATCCGTGACTAGATCTTTAATTACTGGAAATGCTCGTAGTGGTGTAACCGTGATTGTTTCGCCTTCTGGATATGCGGCAACCTGCGTCATGCATGCAAGACGTGGTTTTCCATTAATTTCCATTGAACAAGAGCCGCACTTGCCGGCTTTGCAGTTCCAACGAACCGCTAAATCACCTATTTGGGTAGCCTGTACGCGGTGAATTACATCGAGAACAACTTCGCCCTCGTTGACATCTACTTGAACATCTTTTAACTCACCAGATGTTGAGTCTCCACGCCAAATGCGAAGATTAAGTTTGCGTGCCATTAGTTGGAACCGCCTTTCGCAATTTCTTCCGGTGTCATGTATTTCTCCAACTCATGAACATCAAAGAGATCAAAGAGTTCTTTGGGCAATATTGGTAGGGCTTGTTCGCGAACATTTACTTGTGTGCCATCAAATGATGCGATGTGGTTAATTTGTCGCCATTTGTTATTCATTCCTGGGAAATCATCGCGTGTATGTCCACCGCGTGATTCTTCGCGTTTAATTGCAGACTTTGCGGTGCTCTCGGCAACTAATAACATGTTGTCTAAATCAAAAGCTAAGTGGAAACCAGGGTTGAACTTTCGTCCACCACTTACAGAAACATTTGCACTTCGCTTTCTAATATCTGCAATCTTTTCAATTGCATCTTGTAGCTCGGTGCCTGTTCGGATAATTCCAACAAGATTATGAGCCACTTCTTGAAGTTCGGCATGTAACGAGTATGAGTTTTCTCCACCAGCGCGATCAAATGGTGCTTGAATCTTGGCTGCAGCGGCAGTAATTGCAGCATCACTAACTGGGTTTTTACCACTGCTCTTTACATATTCAGCGGCTCCAGCACCGGCGCGACGACCAAATACCAAAAGATCTGTCAGTGAGTTTCCACCAAGACGGTTTGAGCCATGCATTCCACCAGCAACTTCGCCGGCAGCAAATAATCCTGGAACGCCAACTGCAGCTGCAGTATCTGGTTCCACTTCAACGCCACCCATGACGTAGTGACATGTTGGGCCAACTTCCATTGGCTCTTTTGTAATGTCAACGCCAGCTAATTCATAGAACTGGTGCCACATAGATGGAAGTCGCTTTTTAATGACTTCGGCAGATAAACGCTTAGAAACATCTAAGAAAACGCCACCGTGTTCGGTGCCGCGTCCCGCTTTAACTTCTGTGTTAATTGCGCGCGCAACTTCATCGCGTGGCAATAGTTCTGGTGGACGACGATTGTTGTCTTGATCTGTATACCAACGATCTGCTTCTTCAGGATTGTCGGCATACATCTTTTTAAATACTTCTGGAATGTAATTAAACATAAAGCGTTCGCCATTGGTGTTTGTAAGAACTCCGCCTTCACCGCGAACTGACTCAGTTACTAAAATTCCTCGAACAGAAGGTGGCCAGACCATTCCTGTTGGGTGAAACTGTAAGAACTCCATGTCAACAAGATTTGCGCCAGCTTTCAGGGCAAGTGCATGGCCATCGCCTGTGCCTTCCCA
>CAEZZT010000115.1_pt1 | contig 4512 bp, 5 predicted proteins | sample 7266901 | NCBI WGS metagenome assembly CAEZZT01 (sample SAMEA6813966, study PRJEB35770) | uncultured Actinomycetes bacterium | biome: Freshwater; feature: Freshwater reservoir; material: water | place: Czech Republic | collected 2016-08-15 | depth 30m m
AAGGAAGCCGAAACCGGACTTCAGAAGGCAAAGGCGCTTGTCGCCTGGCTCGATGGCGCGCTGTCCATTCGCTACAAGGAACGCGCCCGCCAGGCTCGTGCTGAGGCCGAGAAGGACAATGGTACCGTCCGCTTCGAGGACAATGGCGTCACTGTCGTTGCCGACCTTCCCAAGAAGGTCGAATGGGACCAGCACGAGCTCTCCGAACTTGTCGAGCGCATCAAGGCGGACGGCGAGAACCCCTGCGACTATGTCGAGGTGAGCTTCCGGGTCTCGGAGCGGAAGTACACCGCCTGGCCCACGCACATCACACGAATCTTTGAGCCAGCGCGAACGGTTCGCTCCGGCAAGGAGACCTTCGAGTTGCTGAGCGAGGGAGGCCTCTGATGAACCTCCCCCTCATTCTCGCCGACCAGCGGCTTGCTGAGCGCCGTGGCATCAAGGCGGTGATCTTCGGCAAAAGCGGTATTGGAAAAACCTCGCTGCTCTGGACGCTCGAACCGGATCAGACCCTGTTTTTCGATTTGGAAGCCGGCGATCTGGCCATCGAGGGCTGGACCGGCGACACCATTCGTCCGCGCACATGGGAAGAATGCCGCGACTTCGCGGTGTTCATTGGTGGCCCCAACCCCGCAGTTCCGGATGGGCGCCCCTACAGCAAACGGCACTATGCCGAGGCTTGCGCGAAGTACGGTGACCCGAAGGTACCATCGCAACCATCATCGGGCTCATCACGCCGGTGCTGGTGTGGGCTATTCCCAATAAGAAGGTGGCCTGAGCATGACCTGGCAGGAGGGCGTCGCGGTCACGGTTGTGCTTCTCGGCCTCGGGGCCGGGGCAACCCTCGTGGCGCAGCGGCCCTCCTTCTGGATCGAGTTCGGGGCACGGCTGGGTAAGGCGCTGCTGCCGCTGGCGTGGCGCTATGTCTCCAAGTGGATGTCGCCGGAAGAGGAGGCGGCGTGGCGTCAGGCTGAGAAGCGGGGGCAGGGGGATGAGTGGCTGAGGGAGCGAAGGCGGCGACACTTAACGAAGAGCTGAGTTGCCAAGGACGCCGGTGCACAATTGGACTCAGAACTGGTATCTGTTCTTTGCGAATCCATCTCAGGTAGCGTGGGAAAGTCGATATGACCAGCAAGGCGCTCATAGTTGTCGCAACGCTCAAGGCCAAGGCCGGAAAAGGCGCTGAGCTCTGTAAGGCATTTCTGGAACTCGAGCGTCATTCCCGAACGGAAGAGGGGTGCATAAAGTACGACCTGCACCAATCCATTGAGGATCCGGACGGTTTCCTTTTCTATGAAGTCTGGACGGGAGAAGAGGCGCTCGCCCTTCATGCAAATTCTGATTTCATGAATGCCTCACGAAAGATTACGCGCGAGTTGATCGAATCCGCGTTACTGCAGAAATTTCACTTAGCGTCTTGATAGCTACCCAGTCCCACAACACTCGATGATCATTCTCGACAACGTCATTACCTGTTGATTCTCGAAACATGCTCCCTCGGGCGGACTATGTCGCTCCGGCGACGAGGCCCGGGCCTTTCTGGCCGAGTTGAAGCGCACCAAGAAGTTTTCCAAAGCCACGCATAACTCGTGGGGCCTGATCTGCGGCGAACTTATGATCAAGAATGATGACGGCGAGGCCGGAGCCGGCTTGGTCATTCTTCGCATGCTCGAAAGGGAAGGATTGCGGGACCACATCGTCGTAGTCACAAGGTGGTTCGGCGGTAAGCACCTCGGCGGCGACCGCTTCCGGCATGTTCAGGAAGCAGTGAGGATCTACATTGGGAGGCATGAGCCGCGATAGGCCGTGGCAACTCCATTCTTCAATCCATCCGCTCTGCCCCAGGAGCGCTGCCCCGGACAAGCATAGACGGCTCAAATACACTTCCCAGCGTCGGGACACCCATCGTTGTGAAATAAATTTCACACTACGGCATTTGTGTCATTTTGATTGACATCGTTATCGGGCCTTCGTACTTCTCTAATCGCAACAAATCTCATGTTGTGAAATAAATTGCAGTCGACCGAAAGAAGGTAGCGACTGCGCAAAGGGAGGAAATCATGAAGTTTGCGAAACGCTTTTCGCTTGTGGCCCTGGCGCTCTCGGCCTGTCTGGGCCTTTCCGGGGCAGCTTCCGCTGCGGGTAAGTTTGCCTGCGAGCCGGGCGAGACCTATGTGATGAACGTGATGGTTTCCGGCCATCCATATTGGGTGCCTGTGTTCCAGGGCTTCAAGCAGGCTGCAGAGTCTCTTGGCTGTACCGCGGTGTTCTCAGGCACACCGGATTACGACATCGCCAAGCAGATTGCTTCCTTCGAGCAGGACCTGGTGAAAAAGCCCGCTGGCATTCTTCTCCATCCGATGCAGGCTGATCCGTTCATTGATCCCATCAATGCCGCAATTGCTTCTGGCGTCTCAGTCACGACATTTGCTGCCGACAGTCCCAAGTCCAAGCGGACCGCATACGTCACTTCGGACAACGTCGCCGAAGCGAAGTTTGCCGCCGAGGAAATCGTCAAGACTGTTGGCGACAGCGCGGAATATGCCGTGCTCGAAAACCCCGGCCAGTCCAACCATGACCTGCGCGTAACCGCCTTCATCTCCTACATGGAAAAGAACTATCCGAAGATGAAACTGGTCGGCCGTCAGCCGACCAACCAGGACTCCAATGCCGCCTATCAGGCCGTAACCACAATGCTCCAAGCCAATCCAAACCTTGCGGCGATCTGGATCCCTGAAGCCGGTTCGGCCGAGGGCGCTGTAGCTGCGGTGAAGGAGTCGGGCAAGAAGGTCATTATCATGCATGCCGACGTCACGCCCACCACGCTTGCCGAAATCAAGGCCGGAAACATCCACATGGCGCTGAATCCGAATCAGGGTGTGCAGGGCTTCCTGGGCTTCATGAACACGTTTCTTGGAGCTCACCCGGGGCTGATCGATCCCTTTAACGACTACAAGGTCTCGGGCTTCAACCCCATGCAGTTCCCCTACATGGACAATGGCTTTGCCGTGATCACCAAGGACAATGCCGACAGCTTCGACCTTGCCAAGTACATGGAAGGCCGCAACTGACCTCCCGCCGGCCCGTCCTGCCATCCGTGGTGGGGCGGGCCACCCTTCCGCAGGAGGAGATACAATGTCCCAGACAGTTCTCGAGATCCGGAACGTCAGCCGCAGTTTTGGGCCCGTCCGTGCGCTTCGTGACATCAAATTCGATCTCCGGCGCGGGGAAATACATGCCATTGCGGGTGAAAATGGCGCCGGCAAGTCGACCCTGATGAACATTATCGATGGTATCATCCAGCCGGACAGCGGCGAGATCCTCATCGACGGCAGAGCTGTACGCGTTTCCTCGCCATCCCAGGCTCAGCAGCTTGGCATCGGTTTTGTTCATCAAGAGATTGCTCTCTGCCCGGATGTCTCGGTTGCCGAGAACATTTTTATGGCCGCAACGAACCAGAGCAACAAGTTCCTCATGGATACGGCCAGCCTCAAGAACAAGGCGCGCAGCGTGCTCGCCCAGCTTGCAGACATCGATCCTGGCATTCTCGTTCGCGAACTATCGATATCAAACCAGCAGCTCGTTGAAATTGCCAAGGCGCTCACCCTCGACTGTCGGATCTTGATCCTTGATGAACCCACGGCCGCGCTAACGGAGCGCGAGGCGCAACTGCTGTTCTCGATTATGCGCCAGCTGACGCAGCAGGGCATTGCGATAATCTATATCTCCCACCGCATGGTCGAGATCTTTGAAAACTGCGACCGGGTGACAGTGTTCCGAGACGGCCAATGTATCCGGACAGACAAGGTTTCTGAAACCACGCCGGAAGAGGTCGTAAATGCCATGGTCGGCAGGAAGATCGAAAGTCTCTATCCGCCCAAGCTGCGGAAGCCAGCCGGACCGCCCGTCTTGCAAGTTGACCGATTGAGCGACAGCCGCTTCCGGGACATCAGCTTTGAACTCCGGTCAGGCGAAATTCTCGGCGTGGCAGGCTTGATCGGCGCTGGGCGCTCGGAGATCATGCGTGGAATCTGCCGGCTCGAAGGCAAGGCCAGCGGGCGTGTTCGACTGCATGGCCGTGACCTTGATCTCAAGAGCTATGCCGAAGCGATCAATGAGGGGATCGTTTACCTTTCGGAAGATCGCAAAGGCGATGGCGTGTTCCTCGACCTATCGGTTGCTGTCAACGTGTCTGCACTGAATCTGTCGCAAGTATCCCATAGCCTGGGCCTCATCGATAAGGGTGCCGAAATCCGCCTGGCGGAAGCAATGGGGCGGCAGTTAAGCATCAAGACAGCAGGGGTGGGACAGAAGGTTTCTGCTCTCTCGGGGGGCAATCAGCAAAAAGTGGCTCTTGCGAAACTCCTGGCTGTCAAGCCGAAGGTGATCTTCCTCGACGAACCCACCCGCGGAGTCGACGTCGGCGCCAAGTCAGAAATTCACAAAATCCTGCGTGATCTCGCCGAACAGGGCGTAGGCATCCTGGTGATATCATCCGAACTGCCAGAACTA